>Ga0256906_1000635_pt1 | contig 11163 bp, 9 predicted proteins | sample MC6MC0744MT_FD_190186 | JGI IMG/M metagenome (GOLD analysis project Ga0256906, IMG submission 190186) | Metatranscriptome of enriched soil aggregate microbial communities from Iowa State University, Ames, United States - MC6-MC0744-MT... | ecosystem: Environmental > Terrestrial > Soil >... | reverse complement strand
GAGACGGCGGCGCCGTGCCGCCAGGAATAGCGCTCCACAAGTTCGATCGCGTGGCCCAGAGTGTGGCCGTAGTTCAGGATTTCGCGGAGACCGGATTCCTTGAGGTCCTCCGACACGACGCGGGCCTTGACGGCGATGGCGCGTTCGATCAGCTCACGGAGAATGTCGGAGCCGGGATCCGTCACTGCGTCGGGATCCTTCTCCACGCGGTCCAGGATGGCGGGATCGGCAATGAAGCCGCACTTGATGACCTCGGCCATGCCGGAGATGATCTCGTTCCGCGGCAGGGTCTTCAGCGTGTCCAGGTCGGTGAGGACGGCTGCGGGCGGGTGGAAGGAACCAACCAGGTTCTTGCCTTCGGCGGTGTTAATGCCGGTCTTACCGCCCACGGCGGCATCGACCATGCCGAGGAGGCTGGTGGGCATGTGGATCACCTTGACGCCGCGCAGCCAGGTGGCGGCCACGAAACCGGCGAGGTCGGTGACGGCGCCGCCGCCGACGGAGACCACGGCATCGGAGCGGGTGAAATCGTTCTGGCCCAGGACCTGCCAACAGAACGCGGCAACCTGGATGTGCTTGCCTTCCTCCGCGTCGGGGATTTCGGCGGTGACGGCCGTGAAGCCGGCAGCGGCCAGTTCATCCCGGACGGTGTCGCCGGTGAGCCGGAGGGCCCGGGGATGGATGACAAGGACGCGGCGGACGCGCTCCCCCAGCAGTCCCGGCAGCGTGCCGAGCAGGCCGCGGCCAACTACGACGTCGTAGTTGTCCCCTGCCGACTGGCCGGTGACCTTGATGACGGTTGATTCGCTCACTTTTCAACTTCCTGTTTCGCGGCAGCACTTCCGTTGGCTGCCGTCGTCGCGGTTTTGTTGATCTCGCGGGTGGTGGTTTGGTGCGGCTTGCCGGCGGCGAAGTCGCACAGTGCCGCTTCCAGCTTCAGGCCAAGCTGCGGCACGGTTCCCTGCCGGACATCAAGCACGATGTCCGCGAGGCGTTCATAGACCGGCTTCCGGGTTGCGAACAGCGCCTTCCAGCGCCGGATGCCGTCACCTGCCAACAGCGGCCGGCCGGAGTTCTTGGCGATCCGGGCGGCGACGGTGTCGGCGTCGCACTCCAGGTAGACCACCGTGCACCGTTCCAGCAGCTGCTGGGTGCCGGAGTCCAGGACCGAGCCGCCGCCCAGGGAAACTACAGTGGCGGTGCCGGCCGCGGCCTCAATGATGCGGGCAACCGTCCGGGCTTCGATCTCCCGGAAGGCCCGCTCGCCGCGGTTGGAGAAGATGTCCGCGATGGAACCGTGGCCCTCCACGATGACCGCGTCGGTGTCCACGAACGGGGCATCCAGCTGTTGCGCAAGCTGCTGCCCGATCGCGGACTTGCCGACCGCCATTGGCCCAATGAGCACAATGGGCCGGTCCCCTGCGGCGCAGGGTGTATTGCTCCGGGGCACTAGAGTCCGATCGTATCCAGCGACGCCGGAATGCTCTCGAGGTAGCCCTTGATGTTGCGGGCGGTCTCGGCCACGGAGTCGCCGCCGAACTTTTCGGTGACGGCCTCGGCCAGGACCAGCGCAACCATGGCCTCGGCCACCACGCCGGCAGCCGGAACCGCACAGACGTCAGAGCGCTGGTGGTGGGCCTTGGCGGCCTCGCCGGTGCTGATGTCGATGGTCTTCAGGGCGCGCGGCACGGTGGCGATGGGCTTCATGGCGGCCCGGACGCGCAGGACGTCCCCGATGCTCATGCCGCCTTCGATGCCGCCGGCGCGGTTGGACGTGCGGATGATGCGGCCGTCGGAGTCCTTGACGATCTCGTCGTGGGCGGCCGAACCGCGGCGTGCGGCGGTGAGGAAACCGTCGCCCACCTCAACGCCCTTGATGGCCTGGATGCCCATGAGGGCGGCTGCCAGGCGGGAGTCCAGGCGGCGGTCCCAGTGGACGTAGCTGCCGAGTCCCGGGGGCAGGCCGTAGGCGAGCACCTCCACCACGCCGCCGAGGGTTTCGCCTTCCTTATGGGCGGCGTCCACCTCCGCAACCATGGCGTCGGATGTTTCGCGGTCGAAGCAGCGCAGGGGGTCGGCGTCGAGCGCAATCACGTTGTCCGGCAACGGCAGCGGCCGGCCCTCGGGGACGGTGACGCTGGCGATGGAGACGGTGTGGCTGACGAGCTCGATGCCGAGGTGTTTCAGGAACTGGGCGGCCACAGTGCCCATGGCAACACGCGTGGCGGTTTCCCGGGCGCTGGCACGTTCCAGCACGGGGCGGGCCTCGTCGAAGCCGTATTTCTGCATGCCTGTGAAGTCGGCGTGTCCGGGGCGCGGCCGGGTCAGCGGGGCGTTGCGGGCCTGGCCTTCGAGTTCCTCCGGGGCCACCGGATCGGCGGACATGATCTGTTCCCACTTGGGCCATTCGGTGTTGCCCACCTGGATGGCGACGGGGCCGCCCTGGGTGATGCCGTGGCGGACACCGCCGATGATCGTGACGACGTCCTGCTCAAACTTCATCCGCGCCCCGCGGCCGTAGCCAAGCCGCCGGCGGGCAAGGGCATCGGCGATCTGCCCGCTGGTGAGTTCAACACCTGCGGGGACGCCTTCAATAATTCCGACCAGGGCCGGGCCATGGGATTCACCGGCGGTCAACCAACGCAACATAAAAACCATCCTGCCATGTCTGGCGGTCAGGACACCCGCCGGGGTGCCCCGACTGCGTCGCACATCACATCTATGACGTCGGCACTTCCGGCCTCTGCCAGGCCGGTGAAATGGCGGACCTGCTCCACCGCCTGGTAGAGCAGCATCTCCAGGCCGGGGACCACTGTTCCGCCACCGGCGTGCCAAGCGGCGGCGATTTTGCTGGGCCAGGGGTCGTAGGCAACGTCCAGCAGGACGCCGTCGGTGCGCCGTCCCAGTGCTTCCAGCTCCGCCGCCATACCGTCGGCCGCGCGCGGCGGCAGGGTGGAGATTACGACGCCGGCTCCAGCCATCGCTTCGACGGCACCGTCGAGGGAATGGACGGTGATGTCCGTGCCGAGCCCCCTGGCCGCAGCCCTGGCTTCTTCAGCCCGGGCGGTGTTCCGGACGTACAGGTCCACGGACACGGCGCCAAGCTCCTGCAGGGCTGCCACTGCCGCGGCCGCTGTTCCGCCGCCGCCGAGTATGACGGCCGAGGGGCCGTCGGCCGCGCCGGCATTGCGGAGGGCATTGACTATTCCCGCGACGTCGGTGTTGTAGCCGACGCGCCGCGCGGACGCTCCCGCTCCCTCGAACACCACAGTGTTGATGACGCCCAGGACCCGGGCGACGCCGCGGACCTCGTCCACCTCGCTGACCATCGCCTTCTTCAGCGGCATGGTGACGGACAGCCCCCGCCAGCCGGGCTCGGTACGGACGGAGTCCATGAACGCCGGCAGCGCCTCCTCGGTCACGTCGATGGCGCTGTACCCGATGTCCGCTCCGAGCCGCGCGTAGGCGGCAAGGTGGAGCGCCGGCGATTTGGAATGGCCGATGGGGTGCCCCAGGACGGCTGCCCGCAGGCTCATACGCAACGGCCCGGGTTGGCCTCGCACCAGGCGTTGTACTGCTCGACGTAGCCGTTGTGCTCGGCAAGCGTCTTGGAGAACTTCGTTTCCTTGGTGTCGAGGTTGATGGTCACCCAGTACAGGTAATCGTTGTTGTTCGGCTTGGCCGCCGCGTCGATGGCCGTCTTGCCCGGCGATCCGATGGGCCCGGCAGGCAGGCCCTTGATGGCGTAGGTGTTGTACGGATTGGACTTGTCGGCCTTTTCGGCCTCGTCGATGTGGAAGGTCTTCTTGCCCAGGCCGTAGGTGACGGTGGCGTCCGACTGGATCAGCCCGTTCGTTTCCGTGTTGGTGGGCTTTAGGCGGTTGTAGATGGCGCCCGCCACGTCCTTGTATTCGGCCTGCCCGCCCTCTGCCTGCACGATGCTGGCGACGGTCACGACGTCGTACTGCTTGGCGGCGTCCGTGACGCCCTGGGCCTTCAGTTCGTCCTGGGTGGACTTGACCAGCTTGGTGAGGATCTCCTTGGCGGTGGATCCCAGCGGGAAGCGATACTCCCCCGGGGCCAGGAAGCCTTCCAGGTTCTTCGCCTTCGAGGTCAGTCCGAACTGCTTGGGCGAGTCACTGAGTGCTTTCAGCTGGGCCAGGGAAAGGCCGGAGCCTTCAGAGATGGCCTGCAGCGATTCATCGATGCGCAGGCCCGCGCTGAGGGCAAAGTACATGACCTTCGCCTGTCCCTCATTGAGGAGCACGGAGACGGCGTCGGAGTTCTTCATTTCCTGCTTGAACTGGTACTCCCCCGGATTCAGGGTGCCGCCGGACGCGGTCAGGGCCGCCATGAAGGTTTCGGAGTTGGCCACCACCTTCGCGTCCTCGAGCTTGGCCGCGACGGACACCGGCCCTTCGCCCGGAACCACCGATACCTTGACCTGTCCGGTGCCGGGGCCGGGATAGTCGGCCGGCTTGTCGTTCCCCAGCAGCGGCTTCAGGAACTGCGCGCCGACGACGGTGGCGGTGACGAAGAGCGCGAGGGTCAGCAGGAGCGCCACGAGGCGGCGCCGGCGGCGGACTTTCTTGGAGGGCCGTGCCACCGTGGCCGCGCTTTCGGCGCCGGCCAGGAGCTGGTGCCCCACGGCCTGCTGCTCGTAGTGCGCATGGTCCTCGTAGGTCTCGTGGCCTGCCGCGTCATGGTGGACGTCATAGTGGTGGACGTCTTCGTGGTGGCCGTGTGCGAACTCGGCAAAGTGCGGCGCGTCCTCAGTCTGGACGCCGTGGACCTCAGGATCCACATACCCAGCGTCGGCGGAAGCTGCCGGGTCGGCATGTTCGGCGGGGTCGTGGATGGTTGGCGGAACCGGCGGAGCGTCGGGAACTTCGGCGGCCGGAACCGGCTGGGCATCGGGAACCTCGGCGGCCGGAACAGGCCGGGCCTCCGGAACCTGGGCGGCAGGGATGCGGGCTTCCGGCACGGCGGACGCAGCCGGAACGGCGGCCGGTGTCGTGGCCATTGCCGCCGTCCGGGGGCTCGCCGAACCGGAGGCCGCAGCCGATGACCCGGCCCGCTGCGCGGCGCCGACTCCGACGTGCACCTCTTCACCGGACTCGTAGGCCTGCTCGGGCACGGCATCGCCGGACTGGGCGGTGATGGCCTTCTCGCGGGCGCGGATCTCCTTGCGTGTCAGGGGCCGTCCGGCGTCCATGAAGGGGCCGCCGGAGGAGTCGTCGCTATTGACCGGGCTCACTATAGCTGTCCATCCTCTGAAGATTGTGTTTCCTTTTCCGGATCAGGCCGTCCAGCAGTATCTGCGGCGGCGTGTCCGGGCAGCCCCGTACGGGGAAGCGCGCGCACACGGCTCCCCACATCCGTTCCCCTGGCTTTTTGCATATCGATGGCGTGCTGCAGGATTCCTGCAGCCGCAACCTGATCCACCACTTTACGGTGATTTTTGCTGCTCATGCCAGCTTCGTGAAGGTTGCGGTGGGCCGTGACGGTGCTGAGCCGTTCGTCAATCAGGTGCACCGGGACGTCCAAACCTGCGCGGTTCAGCTCGTCAGCCAGCAGCTGGGCGTACTCCGTCGCCATGCGGGCTGAGGCGTGTTCCTCGCCCTTCATGGTCCGTGGCAGGCCCACGAAAATCTGCACGGCTCCCCGGTCTGCCGCCAGGGCTGCAAGGACCCGGACATCCGAATTCTTCTTGGCATTGCGGTCCAGCGTCTTCAGCGGTGTGGCGAGAATCTCATCCCGGTCACAAATTGCGACGCCGACGCGGACGGTCCCCACGTCCACCCCCAGTTTGATGCCCCGGGGGTGGACGTGCGGCTCAGCGGAGGAAGTCACGGTTGGTTAGCGCCTGGTGACAGCATCGACGACGGCGGTCAGTGCGGCGCCGACCTTGGAGGCGTCGGTGCCGCCACCCTGGGCCACGTCGTCCTTGCCGCCACCCCCGCCGCCGAGGATTCCGGCCGCGAGCCGGACCAGGGCACCGGCCTTCACGCCGGCTTCACGGGCGGCTTCGTTGGTTGCCACCAGGATGACCGGGCGGTCGTTGCTGACGCCTGCGACGGCAACCGTTGAGGCCTCGGAACCCAGCCGGTTGCGCAGGTCCAGGGCGAGGCCGCGGATGTCGTCGGCACCGCTGACCTGACCGGCGTCGTGCGCGATGACCCGGACGCCGGCGGCGTCCACGGCGGTTCCCGCGAGCTGGGCGGCAGCGGCTGCGAGCTGTTCCTTCCGGAGCCGCTCGAGTTCCTTTTCTGTGGCCTTCAGCTTGGCGAGAGTAGCGGAGATCCGGTCAGCCAGCTGGCCCGAGGGCACCTTAAGCATTTCGGTGAGTTCGGTCACCAGGGCGCGTTCGGCGGCCAAGTGCCGGAAGGCGTCCATGCCGACGAACGCCTCGACACGGCGGTTCCCTGACCCCACGGACTGTTCGCCGAGCAGGGACAGGCTGCCGATGAGGGAGGTGTTGGACACGTGCGTGCCGCCGCACAGCTCGCGGGACCACGCGCCGTCGATCTCCACAACCCGGACTTCGCTGCCGTAGTTCTCGCCGAACAGCGCCATGGCGCCGAGGGCCTTGGCTTCGGCGAGGCCCATGACCTTGGTGTCCACGTGGAAGTTGTTCCGGATGGCGAGGTTGGACACTTCCTCGATCTCGGACTTGGTGGCGGCGCTCAGCCCTTCACCCCAGGCGAAGTCGAAGCGCAGGTAGCCGGCTTTGTTGAACGAACCGCGCTGGGTGGCCTGCGGGCCGAGGATCTGGTGCAGCGCCGCGTGCACGATGTGCGTTCCGGTGTGCGCCTGCTCGGCAGCGTGGCGCCGTTCGCGGTCCACCGCTGCCCGGACCAGGGCGTCGGAGGCGATCTCGCCCTCGCGGACGATGGCCTTGTGGACGCTCAGGCCCTTGACCGGACGCTGGACGTCCAGGACCTCGACGACGAAGCCGTCGCCGGTGATCAGGCCAGTGTCGGCTGCCTGGCCGCCCGCTTCGGCGTAGAACGGGGTCTCGGCGAGGACGAGTTCGATTTCGTCGCCGGTGGCGGCCTGGGCCACCTTGCTGCCGCCGCTGAGGATGCCGCGGACGCGGGATTCGCCCTCGAGGTCGGTGTAGCCGGTGAAGACGGTCTCGCCCTCGGCCAGCAGCTCCTGGAAGGCGGAGAGGTCGGCGTGGCCGCCCTTCTTGCCCTTGGCGTCGGCCTGGGCGCGCTGGCGCTGCTCGAGCATGAGCTTGCGGAACTCGGGCTCGTCCACCTTCAGCCCGGCTTCCTCGGCCATTTCGAGCGTCAGGTCGATCGGGAAGCCGTAGGTGTCGTGCAGTGTGAAGGCGTCGGCACCGGAGAGCGGGCGGCCGGCGGCCTTGGACACGTTGACGGCGTCCTCGAGGCGGGCGGTGCCGGACGCGATGGTACGCAGGAACGCCTTTTCTTCGGCGTAGGCGATCCGGCTGATGCGGTCGAAGTCCGTGTCCACGATGGGGTACACGCCCTTCATGGCGTCCCGCGACGCGGGCAGCAGGTCCGGCAGGCAGGCCTGTTCCACGCCCAGCAGGCGCATGGAGCGGACCGCGCGGCGGATGAGGCGGCGCAGCACGTAGCCTCGGCCTTCGTTGGAGGGCGTGACGCCGTCGGCGATGAGCATCAGGGCCGAGCGGATGTGGTCGGCGACGACGCGCATGCGGACGTCATCGGTGTGGTGCGGATCGTCCTCGGTCTCGGCGGAGGTGTATTCCTTGCCCGAGAGCTTGGCAGCCATGTCGATGACCGGACGGACCTGGTCGGTCTCGTACATGTTCTCGACGTCCTGCAGGATCATGGCGAGGCGTTCCATGCCCAGGCCGGTGTCGATGTTCTTCTTGGGCAGTTCGCCCATGATGTCGAACTCGACCTTCGAGCGGACGTTGTCGATCTGGTACTGCATGAACACGAGGTTCCAGATCTCCACGTAGCGGTTCTCGTCGGCGATGGGGCCGCCCTCGGCGCCGTAGGCCGGGCCGCGGTCGTAGTAGATCTCCGAGCAGGGACCGGCCGGGCCGGGCTGGCCGGTGGACCAGTAGTTGTCCGACTTGCCCATGCGCTGGATGCGCTCAGCGGGCACTCCGGTGTTCTTGAGCCAGAGTTCCTCGGCTTCGTCGTCCTCTTCGTAGACCGTCACCCAGAGCAGTTCGGGCGGAAGTCCGTATCCGCCGTCGGCAACGCCCGTGGTGAGCAGCTCCCACGCGAACTTGATGGCGTCTTCCTTGAAGTAGTCCCCGAAGGAAAAGTTGCCGCACATCTGGAAGAAGGTGCCGTGGCGGGCGGTCTTGCCCACCTCCTCAATGTCACCGGTGCGGATGCACTTCTGGACGCTGGTGGCCCGGGTGTAGGGCGGTTCCTCGCGCGCGGTCAGGTACGGGATGAACGGCACCATGCCGGCAACCGTGAACAGCAGGGAGGGGTCGCTGGAGACCAGCGATGCGGAGGGAACCGCCGTGTGGCCTTTGCTGACGAAAAAATCCACCCAGCGCTTTGTGATCTCCTGCGACTTCATGAGCTGATTACTTACCCTTCTTGGTTCACGCATGCTGGCGCGTGACAGTTTGATTCAGAGGCAGTCCCGGTGTCGGCGGGCACTGCAGGTTTTAATTCTCGCGCGTTTAGCGGCGGACGATGTCCTCGGCTTCAACACCCAGCGCGGCACGCAGGTCGGTTTCCCGTTCGCGCATGCCGGCGCGGACGGCGTCGGCGAAGTCGTACACGCCGTCGGCGAGCCGGCCCACGGCCCGGTTCAGGCCTTCGGGGCCCAGCGCCGACTGCGCCTCAGTGACCTTGCGGAACGCGATGACCCCGATGGCCACGCCGATTCCCATCCAGACAAGTCGTTTCATTTCAGTTCTCCGGTGGGCTTAGCGGCTGCGGCGGCCGGTGGCGGGCTTCTTGCGGGTGGCGAACGCGGAGCGGACGCCGTAGCTGAACGCAGCCACCTTGATCAGCGGCGAACCGACAGTCGCGGCCACGAGGGAGGACAGCGCGGAGATGTTGGCCGAGGCATCGGAAACGTTGGAGGCGATGCCGTCCACTTTCTTCAGCTGCTGGTTGGTGGTGGAGACCGTCGCGGTGACCTCGTCCATGAGCGGGGTGGCGCCGTCACTGATGGAGCGGATGGAGGTCCGCACCTCATCGAACACCCGCCCCAGCTTGAGGATGGGCACAGCAAGCAACAGGACCAGGAGCGCAAATACCCCGGCCGCGATCAGGCCGGCAATATCGCCACCAGACATAGACGTTCATCTCCTTGAAACTCCGTGGAACTGTACCGGGCATGCGGCGGCCAAAGTGCTGCAGCCGCAAATGTCCCCCAAGTACCTTACATACAAAGAAGCCCGCGGCGCTTGCCACGGGCTTCTTTGTATACGCTGCCGGAATTTAGCGTGCGTAGAATTCGACGACGAGCTGCTCTTCGCAGGTCACGGGGACCTCGGAGCGCTTCGGGCGGCGAACCAGGCGGGCCTGCAGTGCGTCGAGCTTGACGTCCAGGTAGGCCGGAACCTGGGGCAGGACGTCGCGGTGTGCGCCGGCTGCTGCAACCTGGAACGGAGGCATGGTTTCGCTGCGGCTGTGGACGTGGACCAGCTGGCCCTCGCCGACGCGGAAGGACGGGCGGTCAACGCGGATGCCGTCAACCAGGATGTGGCGGTGCACAACCAGCTGGCGGGCCTGTGCGATGGTGCGGGCGAAGCCGGCACGCAGCACGAGGGCGTCGAGGCGCATTTCGAGCAGTTCGATGAGGTTTTCACCGGTCAGGCCCTTGGTGCGGCGTGCTTCTTCGAAGGCACGGGTCATCTGGGCTTCACGGATGCCGTACTGGGCGCGCAGGCGCTGCTTTTCGCGCAGACGTACGGCGTAGTCGGAGTCCTGCTTCTTGCGGGCACGGCCATGCTCACCGGGGCCGTACGGGCGGCGCTCCATGTACTTGGCGGCCTTGGGGGTCAGAGCGATGCCGAGGGACCGCGAGAGGCGGGCCTGACGGCGAGCACGAGTGTTGTTAGCCACTTGTGTCCTTCCAATATCTGCGGTGTGTCAGTGTTACTGGCCTCCATCATGGAGAGCATCGGCCAACCGCTGCCTTTTGCTACTGGGCGCAGGGCACAGCTCCGTCGAACTAAAATTCGGTGGATTGTGCGTCCGTGCCTTGCCAGACAAACATCCATCCTACCACGGCGGTCACTTGCCCCGGACGATCTTCCGCAGCCGTTCAAGCCGGACTGCGATATCCCGCTCCGCACCGTTTGCCGTGGGCTCGTAGTAGTCGCGGCCCACGAGGTCGTCCGGCGGATACTGCTGGGCGGCCACCGAGTGCGGGGCATCATGGGCGTACTTGTAGCCCACTCCGTGGCCCAGCTGCTTCGACCCTGGATAGTGCGCGTCGCGCAGGTGCGCGGGGATCCCGTTGCCCAGGCCCGCCCGCACGTCCGCGATGGCCTTGTTGATGCCCATGTACGCCGCGTTGGATTTGGGCGCCGTAGCCAGGTGGACCACTGCCTCGGCGAGGACGATGCGGCCCTCAGGCATACCGATGAGCTGCACGGCCTGTGCCGCAGCAACCGCCGTCTGCAGTGCCGTCGGATCCGCCATGCCCACGTCCTCCGCGGCCGAGATCACGATGCGCCGGGCCACGAAGCGCGGGTCCTCCCCCGCCTCCAGCATCCGCGCGAGGTAATGCAGGGCCGCGTCCACGTCGGAACCCCGGATGGATTTGATGAACGCGCTGGCCACGTCGTAGTGCTGGTCCCCGGCCCGGTCGTATCGCACGGCTGCAGCGTCCACGGCACGCTCGGTGTGCCGCAGGTCCACGGTGACAGGCTCCCTTGCACCGACATCAACCCTGCCGCCTGCAGGACTTTCACCGTCCTCATCGGTGTCACCGTCCCCCGCAACACTTTCGACGTCGTCCGCGTCACCGAACGCAACGCCGGCAGCGGCCTCCAGCGCCGTGAGCGCCCGGCGGGCGTCCCCGCCGGACAGCCGGACGAGGTGTTCCAGGGCCTCGTCGCTGAGCCGGACGTTGCCGTTCAGCCCGCGCGGATCCTCGACGGCCCGCACCAGCAGGCCCTCGATGTCCGCGTCGGTGAGCGGCTTGAGAGTCAGGAGCAGGGAGCGGGACAGCAGCGGCGAG
>Ga0256906_1000626_pt1 | contig 11261 bp, 9 predicted proteins | sample MC6MC0744MT_FD_190186 | JGI IMG/M metagenome (GOLD analysis project Ga0256906, IMG submission 190186) | Metatranscriptome of enriched soil aggregate microbial communities from Iowa State University, Ames, United States - MC6-MC0744-MT... | ecosystem: Environmental > Terrestrial > Soil >... | reverse complement strand
CACCAGTGGCCGCTGCCCAGCAACGACCGAAGACGCCGGCAGCTAACTCGGCGTCGTGGCGGGACGTAGCCCCCGCGGCGGTCGTCCTGATCACGGGTCCCGAGGAGTATCTCGGCATCCGTGCGATGGACCGTATCCGGACACAAGTACGTGCGGCTGCTCCGGACGTGGAAGTCACGAGGCTCACTGCTGGCTCGTACGAGGCCGGGGCGCTGGCCATGAATGTCAGCCCGTCACTGTTCGGCGAAAGCAAGCTGATAGAGGTGGACGGCCTCGAGGCGATGAACGACGCCTTCCTGGCGGACGCACTCACCTATCTCAAGCACGTGGAGCAGGACGCTGTCCTCGTGCTCCGGCACGGCGGCGGAACACGCGGCAAGAAGCTCCTCGACGCCGTGAAGGCCGGGGGATGGCCGACTGTCGACTGCCAGCCGCTGAAGAAGGATGCGGAAAAGACCGCCTTCGTCACGGCGGAGTTCAAGGCCGCCGCCCGGCGGATCACGCCGGAGGCAGTCCAGTCACTGGTCAACGCGGTCGGCGCCAACCTGTCAGAACTGGCGGCGGCGTGCAGCCAGCTCATAGCCGACGCCTCCACTGCCGTTGATGCTGACATGGTCGACCGCTACTACGGCGGAAGAGTGGAGGCGACGGCATTCAAGGTGGCCGACGCTGCGATGGCAGGCAATGGGCCCGTAGCTCTCTCCACCCTTCGGCATGCGCTGGCCACCGGCGCCGACCCGGTGCCGCTCGTGGCGGCACTGGCTGCGAAGCTGCGGACAGTCGCCAAGGTCGCCGGCGCAAAGGGCTCAGCGGCGCAGATCGCCAAGCAGTTGGGCATGCAGCCGTGGCTGGTGGAGCAGGCACAGCGCGACGTCCGGAGGTGGACGCCGGAGGGTCTGGCACGGTCCATCCAGGTCACAGCCGAAGCCGATGCGCAGGTCAAAGGACTATCGCGTGATCCGGTCTACGCTGTGGAACACGCAGTGACGGTGATCGCGGCCGCTGCCCGCGGGCGTTAGCCCGCTCCGCGAATGGGGCGGCAGGCACCGGACGCCGAAGGCTCGGAAGTCGCCGGTCTCAGTAGGGAGGGCGGCCGCCGGAAGCCCCGCCGTCGGGAGTTAAAAGAGAAGTGGCCGGCACCAATGGTGCCGGCCACAAGCATCAGTTCAGATGAACTGGAAAACCTTAGAGTGCGTTGACCTTCTTGGAGATCGCCGACTTGCGGTTTGCAGCGTTGTTCTTGTGCAGAACACCCTTGCTGACAGCCTTGTCCAGCTTACGGCTGGCAGAAACGAGCGCAGTAGTAGCAGCTTCCTTGTCGGAGGACTCAACGGCGGTGTTGACGGCGCGGATGGCCGTCTTCAGCTCGGACTTGACTGCGTTGTTGCGCAGGCGGGCCTTCTCGTTGGTGAGGATGCGCTTCTTCTGGGACTTGATATTTGCCACGTGTGAACTCTCTTTGTAATGCGGAAATGGTCTAGAGGGCTTTCAAGCTGGCCTTGACTGAGCGGCGTGGGGATACCTATGGCGGCCAGCCATCAGTGACCGTCGACCTGCACGGACACACAGCTATAAATATTAGCAGGTCCGACCCATGTGTGGCCATTCACTGCGGGAACGGCGCGCCGGCGTCATTTCCAGCCGTGCAGCCGACGCAACTCGTCCGCCACCAGCCTAAACTTCTTCCGTTCCAGCACCGACCCCTCGCGCCGGATGTCGGCCGGATGAATCTGCAGGACGCGGTCCAGCTTGGCCTCGCTGGGGCGGCCTTGCCTGTCCCACGGCCCGGTGCCGATGTCCACGTAATCGAGGCGGGCACGCGGGTGGCCGTCATGGTCCTTGCTGGTCAGCATCAGGCCCAGCAGATACCTGCCGCGGCTGCCCACCAGAAGGACCGGCCGGTCCTTGCCGCGCGAATAGTCCTCTTCGAAGGGAACCCAGGTCCATACGATCTCACCGGGGTCCGGGCGCCCGTTGGGGGAGGGGGAGTAGCGCAGGGTCGCCGTGCCGGTGAAATCGCCCGGGTAAGTGCCTGTGACGCCGGCCGGGGGCAGGGGCAAGTCTTCGGATCTGCTGCGGGCCCGGGAAGGAGTACGGACTGCCGGTTGCCTCAGCACGCCGAGCCAGCGGAGCGAGGCGCGGACGGCGGCGCCGATCGGGGAGAAGTTCAGGGCCATGCGGGCCACCCTACCGGCGCGGGCTCCGGAGCGGATGGACATCCGGTTGTGCGGGCCGCGCAAAATGTACTGCCAGCGCCCGGGACGTGGGAGACTAGAGGTTCAGATATTGCGGCAGGCAGCAGGATGGCCAGAGTTCAGCCTGAACAACGCCGCTGAAATGCCAACAGTAAGGACCCTGCGTGTCTCCCATGGCCCGCACCGCCCCGGTGCCCGCCGCGACAGATCCGGCCATTATTCGGAATTTCTGCATCATCGCGCACATTGACCACGGTAAGTCCACCTTGGCCGACCGCATGCTGCAGTTCACCGGTGTCGTGCAGTCCCGCGACATGAAGGCCCAGTATCTGGACCGCATGGATATCGAGCGGGAGCGCGGTATCACCATCAAGTCCCAGGCTGTGCGCATGCCGTGGGAGCTTGACGGCGTGAGCTACGCCCTGAACATGATCGATACGCCGGGCCACGTGGATTTCACCTACGAGGTGTCCCGTTCCCTCGCTGCTTGCGAAGGCGCCGTTCTGCTGGTGGACGCCGCGCAGGGCATTGAGGCCCAGACGCTGGCGAACCTGTACCTGGCCATGGAAAACGACCTCACCATCATCCCGGTCCTGAACAAGATCGACCTGCCGGCAGCCCAGCCCGAGAAGTACGCAGCCGAACTCGCCAGCCTGATCGGCGGCGATCCCGAAGACGTGCTGTTGGTGTCCGGAAAGACCGGCGTGGGCGTTGAAGCCCTCCTGGACAAGATCGTCCGCGACCTGCCCGCGCCCGTCGGCGACCCCGACGCACCTGCCCGGGCCATGATCTTTGACTCCGTCTATGACACGTACCGTGGCGTGGTTACCTATGTCCGCGTGGTGGACGGCATGCTGCACCCGCGTGAGCGCATCCAGATGATGTCCACCAAGGCCAGCCATGAGCTCTTGGAAATCGGCGTCAGCTCCCCGGAGCCCATTCCGTCGAAGGGCCTGGGCGTCGGCGAGGTGGGCTACCTCATCACCGGCGTGAAGGACGTCCGCCAGTCGAAGGTGGGCGACACCGTCACCAACCTTGCCAAGCCTGCGTCGGAATCACTGAGCGGCTACGCTGACCCCAAGCCCATGGTGTTCTCAGGCCTCTACCCCCTCGACGGCACCGACTACCCGGTGCTGCGCGACGCCTTGGACAAGCTCAAGCTGAACGACGCCGCCCTGATCTACGAACCGGAGACCTCCGCAGCGCTGGGCTTCGGCTTCCGCGTGGGTTTCCTCGGCCTGCTGCACTTGGAGATCGTCCGTGAACGCCTCGAACGCGAGTTCAACCTGGACCTGATCTCCACCGCACCGAACGTGGTCTACGAGGTCACGCTCGAGGACAAGAACGTGGTCACCGTGACGAACCCCAGCGAGTTCCCCTCCGGCAAGATCAACGAGGTCCGCGAACCCATGGTGGCTGCCACCATTCTGGCCCCCAACGAGTTCGTCGGTGCCATCATGGAGCTGTGCCAGGGCCGCCGCGGCGTCATGCGTGGCATGGACTACCTGTCCGAGGACCGGGTTGAGCTGCGGTACTGGATGCCGCTGGCCGAAATCGTCTTCGACTTCTTCGACCTGCTCAAGTCCAAGACGCGCGGCTACGCCTCGCTGGACTGGAAGGCCGACGGCGAACAGGTCGCCGACCTGGTCAAGGTGGACATCCTGCTCCAGGGCGAACAGGTGGACGCTTTCAGCGCCATCACCCACAAGGACAAGGCCTACGCCTACGGCGTGATGATGACCGGCAAGCTGCGCGAACTCATCCCGCGCCAGCAGTTCGAGGTGCCCATCCAGGCCGCCATCGGCTCCCGGATCATCGCCCGCGAGTCCATCCGCGCCATCCGCAAGGACGTTCTCGCCAAGTGCTACGGCGGTGACATCTCCCGTAAGCGCAAGCTGCTGGAAAAGCAGAAAGAAGGCAAGAAGCGCATGAAGATGGTGGGGCGCGTGGAAGTGCCGCAGGAAGCCTTCATCGCAGCCCTCACCACCGACGACTCCAAGGACAAGGCCAAGAAGTAGTGATGACCGTGGCCCGAACCTCCGGAGGCCGCACGCATGCCTAGCGTTCTTCCCCTGGGCGACCCCGCGCCGTCGGACGGCCTGTTGCCGCAGCAGGCGGCGGACGGCGCGGCCAACCGGGCCTTCGGGCTGTACGTGCACATCCCGTTTTGTGCGGTGCGCTGCGGTTACTGCGACTTCAATACCTACACTGCCACCGAGCTCGGCGGCGGTGCTTCCCAGGACGCGTACGCCTCCACTGCCATCTCGGAAGTGGATTTTGCCGCGCGGGTCCTTGCGGAGTCGGGCCTGCCCGCCCGGAAAGTGAGCACCGTGTTCTTCGGCGGCGGTACGCCCACGCTGCTGCCTGCCGAGGACCTGGCACGGATCCTCCGTGCCGCCATCGACACCTGGGGGATCGAACCCGGCGCCGAGGTGACCACGGAGGCCAACCCGGACTCCGTCACGCCGGAATCTTTGCAGCTGCTCGCGGACGCGGGCTTCACGCGGGTGTCCTTCGGCATGCAGTCCGCCGTGCCCCACGTGCTGAAGGTCCTCGACCGCACCCACACTCCGAGCCGTGTCCCGCTCGTGGTGCGGTGGGCGCGGGACGCCGGACTGGCTGTCAGCCTGGACCTCATCTACGGCACACCCGGGGAATCCATCGAGGACTGGCGCTTTTCGCTCGAGACCGCTCTGTCCTACAAGCCTGACCACATCAGCGCCTACGCGCTGATCATTGAGGACGGCACCAAGCTCGCCGCCCAGATCCGCCGTGGTGAAGTTCCGGAAATCGACGACGACGACCACGCCGACAAGTACGAACTCGCCGACAGGATGATCACCGACGCCGCCCTGCACTGGTACGAGGTCAGCAACTGGTCCGCGACGCCGGAACAGGCGTGCCGCCACAACCTGGCCTACTGGCGCGGGGACGACTGGTGGGGCATCGGCCCGGGCGCGCACTCACATATGGGCGGAGTGCGCTGGTGGAATGTCAAGCACCCCACCGCCTATGCCGGCCGGCTCGGCTCAGGCGTCTCGCCGGCGGCAGGACGCGAAACGCTCGACTACGAAACCAGGAGCGTGGAAAAGGTCATGCTGGAGGCCCGGCTTTCCTCGGGTCTCGACACCGCTGCCCTCGCGCCGTCCGGCAGGAAGGCCGTGGCCGGCCTGATCGCCGACGGCCTGGTGGTGCCGGAGGATGCCTTCAGGGGCCGCCTGGTCCTCACCCTGAAAGGCCGGCTGCTGGCCGATGCCGTGGTCCGCAGGCTCCTGCCGGACTGAATCGCCACAACAGACAAACAACGCGGGTCACTTCCAGCCCACATCCGGTAGGGATTTTGGGCTGGAAGTGACCCCGCGTTGCTTTTTGGCTAGCTGATCCGGACGGTTACTTGATCCAGCGCAGGTTGTACTGGTACCGGTGCGGCTGGCCCTTGTTGACGTGGACGCCGGCGGACACTGCGAAGCAGGTCAGCGCAATCCAGATGAGTGTGGCCACGACGGCGAACAGGTTGCCGACGACGGGGAGCAGCACCAGCAGGTTGGCCACGAAGGCCGCAATGGTGGGCGGCAGGGTGAAGTTGAGGGCTTCCTTGGACTCCTGCGCGGTGAACGGGCCGCGGTCGCGGAAGATGAGGTAGATGAGCAGCGCCGGAACGCAGCCGAGGATGCCGCCGAAGTGCGCCAGGGTGGCCCACTGCCGGTCCTCGCTGGCTGTCAGCGGAAGCGCGTTGGCCGGAACGCCATGGTACTGGGGCAGGTCCTGGCCGGACTGTGTGTCCCTGCGGTCGCGAGCGTCTTCTGCCACGGTGTCTTCCTTTAGCTTGCATTGGTGCGATGGTGCTTTGATGTGGCGCCGGGCCCGCGGTGCGGTGACGCCGTACCAAGGATACCGGGCCGTAAGGGCAATCGCGGGCTCAACGCCGAATCACGCGGTGGAAGCTACGGAACCGTTAGGAAATCGATGACCTCTTCCACCCGGCCCAGCAGGGCGGGCTCAAGGTCAGCGTAGGTGCGCACGGCGCCCAGGAGTTTCTGCCAGCCGAGGCCAATGTCCTCCTTGGTCTCGTGCGGCCAGCCGAAGGCGGTGAGGATGCCGGTTTTCCAGTCCGTGCCCCGCGGAACCACGGGCCACTGCGGAATGCCGAGCACCGACGGCCGGATCGCCTGCCAGACGTCGACGTACGGGTGGCCGACGATCAGCACGTTCCCGGCGGCGCCGGGGGAAGCCATCACGGCGTCGGCGATTCTGGACTCCTTCGAATCCGGGACCAGGTGGTCCACCAGGACGCCCAGCCTGCGGCCGGGACCGGGGCGGAAGGAGGCAACAGCCGCCGCCAGGTCATCAATGCCATGGAGAGGTTCGACGACGATGCCCTCCACCCGGAGGTCGTCGCCCCAGACTTTTTCCACGAGTTCGGCGTCATGCTTGCCTTCAACCCAGATCCGGCTGGCCTTGGCCACCTGTGCCCGCTGCCCTTCCACCCGCACCGAACCCGACGCCGTCCGGCCGGCGGGGCCCTGCCCTGCAGGCTTCGCCTTGGGAGCCGGGGGCATCAGCCGGATCGGCTGGCCGTCCAGGAGGAAGCCGAAGCCCAGCTTGAAGGACCGGGACTTTCCGCGGCGGTCCTCGAGCGCCACCACGTGCATGCCGCCGGACTTCTCCACCCGGGTCACCGCGCCCACCCAGCCGGACTGGACATCCTCGAGCACCATGCCGCGCTCCACCGGGACCTCTGGCAGGCTGTTCTTGGCGGGCGCTGCCATCTCCTGCGGGCCCCAGGTCTGATACTGCATTCGTTCACCGCTCTGCACTAGGAAGGAGCCGCTCCGGCTGCGGTCATGCCGCCGGGGGACACGAGTCCGGAATTTCGCCCGGAGCGGTACCAATGCTAACAACGCGGCGACTCATATTAGACTTGTTAGCACTTAGGCATGTCGAGTGCTAACCACAGCGTCTATGGGCAGGATTAAGGCCCGGCGCGTGAAGGCCAAAAGGAGGTGGACTGTGAGCGAACCACGGAAGCTTGAGGTGCTGCGCGCCATCGTGGAGGACTATGTCCATTCCCGCGAACCTGTCGGCTCCAAAGCCCTGGTGGAACGGCACCATCTGGGCGTATCCAGCGCCACCATCCGCAACGACATGGCTGCGCTGGAAGACGAGGGACTCATCACTGCCCCCCACACCAGTGCCGGCAGGATTCCCACGGACAAGGGCTACCGCCTGTTCGTCGACCAAATATCTGCCGTCAAGCCGTTGTCCCCGGCGGAAAAGCGCGCCATCCAGACCCTCCTTGAGGGGTCGGAGGACCTCGACGACGTCCTGGACCGCACGGCCCGGCTCCTGTCCCAGCTGACCAACCAGGTCGCCGTCGTGCAGTACCCGCACCTGAGCCGCGCCGTGGTGCGGCACATTGAATTCGTTCTGCTGGCGCCGCGGAAGGTGCTGATCGTGCTGATCGCCGACTCCGGCAAGGTCGACCAGCGCGTGGTCGACGCCGGCCAGGACCTGTCGGACGATACGCTCGCCGCCCTCCGCACCCGGTTCCTGACCGGTCTGGCGGGAACGCCGGTGGCCATCCTGCCCCAGCACCTGACCGCCGTCGTGGCCGGCTGCACGCCGGCCGAACGCCCGGTGGCCATGGCCCTCGGCAAGGGACTGGAGGGCCTCGCCCACAACAGCCGGGAAGACCGGATGGTCATGGCCGGAACGGCCAACCTGGCGCGGTCCAACGTGGACTTCCCGCTCAGCATCGGGCCCGTGCTGGAAGCGCTCGAGGAGCAGGTGGTGATGCTGCGGCTCCTGAGCGACATGGCGCAGGACCCGCGCGGCGTGGCCGTCAGCATCGGTAGGGAAAACCCCTACGACGGACTGGCCGAGGCATCGGTGGTGGCCACCGGCTACGGTCCCGACGCCACCGCGAAGGTGGGCATCCTCGGCCCCACCCGGATGGACTATCCCACCACCATGGCCGCCGTGCGCGCGGTGGCCCGCTATCTTTCGAGGATTCTGGGCCCGTGACTCCACGCCCCGGACATCCTTTGACCACAGGCAGTACAACCAGGAAGAGATACGAACTTTGAGCAGCCACTACGACGTTCTTGGAGTCTCCCCGGAAGCCACCGGCGAGGAGATCAAAAAGGCCTACCGCAAGCTGGCCCGCTCGCTTCACCCGGACGTCAACTCCGGGGAAGACGCAGCCGAACGGTTCAAGGCCGTCACCCACGCCTATGAAGTGCTGTCCGACCCGCAGAAGCGCAGGGTCTACGACACCACCGGTAACGAGAACGGCACCGACAACGGCTTCGGTGGCGGCGGCTACGCCGGCCAGGGCTTCGCGTTCCAGGACATCTTTGACACCTTCTTCGGTGCGGGCGGGACCTCCGGGCCCGCGTCCCGCGTCCGCCGCGGCCAGGACGCGCTCATCAGCGTCCGCATCGACCTGCGCGATGCCGTCTTCGGTGTCAACAAGAAGCTGGAAGTTGACACGGCCGTCACCTGCCCCACCTGCGAAGGATCCTGCTGCCAGCCGGGCACGCATCCGGAGCGCTGCGACATCTGCGGCGGCAGCGGACAGGTACAGCGGGCGGTCCGTTCCATCCTCGGTCAGGTCATGACCGCTGCACCCTGCGGATCGTGCGAGGGCTTCGGCACGGTCATCAAGGACCCCTGCAACGAATGCAGCGGCCAGGGCCGCATCCGCAGCCGCCGCTCCCTGACCATCAAGGTTCCGGCCGGCGTGGCCACCGGAACGCGGATTCAGCTCTCCGGACAGGGTGAGGCCGGCCCTGCTGGCGGCCCGTCCGGCGACCTTTACGTGGAAATCCGGGTCAACAACGATGCCACGTATGTCCGCGAGGGCGACGACCTCCACGCCACCCTGAACATTCCCATGACGGCCGCTGCCCTCGGCACGGAACTGAGCCTGGAAACCTTCGACGGCAAGCAGGAAATCGACGTCAAGGCGGGCACGCAGTCCGGCGAGATTATTACCCTGCGCGGCCTGGGCGTTACCCACCTGCGGGGCTACGGCCGCGGCGACCTCAAGGTCCACCTGCAGGTGGAAACACCATCCAAGCTCGACCCCGCCCAGGAAGACCTGCTCCGGCAGCTGGCCAAGCTCCGCGGCGAGCAGTTCTCCGAGGGCAAGCTCGCGGCCAGCGGCGGCGTCTTCGCCAAACTGCGGGACCGCCTCGGTAACCTGTAGCGGTGAGCAACCCCGTATTCTTCACCCCGGCCGGCACGCTGGACGGCACCGCTCCCGGATCGCTGTTCGTTCTCGACGGCGCAGAGGCCCGGCATGCGGTCACCGTCAAGCGCCTGGCTGTGGGCGAGCCGGTGGACATAGCCGACGGCGCGGGCAAACGCATCACCGGAACCGTGACTTATGCTGCCCCCGCCCAGTTGACGGTTGAGTGCACCTCTGTCAGCGCGGAACCGCGGCCTGAAATCCGGTTGGTCCTTGTGCAGGCCCTCGCCAAGGGGGACCGGGACGAGCTCGCGATCGAAACCGCCACCGAACTGGGCATCGACGCCGTGATCCCCTGGCAGTCGGAACGCTCCATCGTCAGGTGGAAGGGGGAGCGGGCGGCCAAGGCTCACGGAAAATGGCAGTCCGCCGTAACGGCGGCTGCCAAGCAGGCGCGCCGCGCCTGGATTCCCGAGGTGCGCCCCGCCGTCGACACCCAGGCCCTGGCCAGGGAAGTGGCGGAAGCCGGCCTCGCCGTGATCCTGCACGAAGACGCCGTCACGCCGCTGCGGCGGGTCCTCGGCAAATGGTCCAAGGAACACCAGGAGGCGTCCGGCCCCGGCGAGATCCTGCTGATTGTTGGCCCCGAGGGGGGCATCAGTCCCCGCGAGGTCACCCGGCTGTGCAGCGCAGGGGCGGTCACGGCACTGTTGGGACCGCACGTGCTGCGGTCCTCGACGGCGGGACCGGCCGGCGTCGTGGTTGCCAGCGACGTTCTCGGCCGCTGGTAAGTCCAGCGCACAGTTGGTGGGCGGGGACCGCCGGCCAGCCAACTTGGCGGACCGTGCTTTTAGCGGACGGTGCTATTAGCGGACGGTGAACCCGCGCGATTCTACGTTGTGTTCGTCCTCGGGCTTGCCGGGGTCGATCTGGGACACGCGGACCTCATAGTTCCCGGGCGCGAGGTTCACCGTGATGCCGAAGACCCCCGAGGCGGCGGGATCAGCCGCGGCCCTGGCTTCCCCGGTCAGGTAGCTTTCCTTGTCGCCGTTGTCCTGGACCTTGAGGATGCGCCAGTGGAGTTTGCCGTTGGGGACGGTGCTTCGCCCGGAGATCTTGACCCGGCCGTCGCCGACTTCGGTGCCCTCCTGCGGATCAATGATCCACACCGGCGCCACCATTCCGACACTTCGGGACGTGGGGGCGCCGAGCTTGACGTGCTTGAACGCCAGATAGTCCGTGTGCCCGTCCACGAGGATGACCACTTCGATTTGCTGGCCGGCGTCAATCAGGCCGGAGCTGGCACCGGCGGCCGTTGCGGTGTACACGAGCTGCTGGATGGCCCGCTGGGCCATGTCCGCATCGAGGTTGCTGTTAAAGGCATCCGCGGAAACGTCCACAGTGATGACATTGGTGCCCGAGATCGATGTGGCGAGGTTTTTGGGGTTCTGCCACGGCGTGAAGTAATCAGGATCCAGCGGCGTTTCGGACATCATGGCGCGCAGGGCCCGGGTGATCGGGTTCTCGTCGTCAGGAACGTCGCGGAACTCGCGGTACAGGAAGACGTTGCTGTTGCTCCGCCCGATCCAATAGACCGGCGCCTTGTTGGACGACTGGGTTGTTTCCAGCGGCGCGCTGGTGGTGGGGACGCCGTCCGTGCCGGCTGCCCGCCGCGACGAGGAAGTCGGGGAGTTCGCAGAGGTCACCGAGGGATCGGGGTCGGCGATGCACCCCGACAACAGCAGGGCAGCTGGAAGCAGCGCGGACAGCAGCACGGAGCGCATCCGCGGTACCTTCCGGCCCGGAGTTCCTGGCTGACTGATGCTGGCGATCCCTTCAAATGAGCAGTTGTGGGCGGGCACGCCGGACCGTTG
>Ga0256906_1000625_pt1 | contig 11264 bp, 10 predicted proteins | sample MC6MC0744MT_FD_190186 | JGI IMG/M metagenome (GOLD analysis project Ga0256906, IMG submission 190186) | Metatranscriptome of enriched soil aggregate microbial communities from Iowa State University, Ames, United States - MC6-MC0744-MT... | ecosystem: Environmental > Terrestrial > Soil >... | reverse complement strand
GGCGCGGGGTCTGCGGAGCCCAGCAGGCGGCAGCGTTCCTGCGCCAGGGAGGCGAGCGAACGCAGGCGCTCCCGGCCCGCGGACAGCTGGTACCACGTGTCCCGGGCGGCGTTCAGCTGCGGCGTCGCCTCCGCCGCGAGCTGCTCGAGGGACGCCTGGCGCCGGCGGCCTTCTTCCAGCTGGGTTTCGACGACGACGCGCCGCGCCTTGAGCGCCGACTCGTCGGCGATGTCCTGTGCCAGGGTGTGCTGGAGCTGGACCAGGTCATCGGCCAGCAGCCTGGCCCTGGCATCGCGGACCTCGAACTGCACGGTCTGCGCGCGCCGGGCCACCTCGGCCTGCTTGCCGAGAGGCGTGAGCTGTCGGCGGATTTCCCCGGTCAGGTCGCTGAGCCGCTGGAGGTTGGCCTGCATCGCCTCCAGCTTGCGGACAGTCTTCTCCTTGCGCCGCCGGTGTTTGAGGATGCCGGCGGCTTCCTCGATGAAACCCCGGCGGTCCTCGGCAGTGGCGTGCAGCACCCGGTCCAGCTGCCCCTGCCCCACGATGACGTGCATTTCGCGGCCGAGTCCGGAGTCGGAGAGGAGTTCCTGGATATCCAAGAGCCGGCAGGCGGAGCCGTTGATGGCGTATTCGGAACCGCCGGTGCGGAACAGCGTTCTGGAAATGGTGACTTCGCTGTATTCGATCGGCAGTGCGCCGTCGGTGTTGTCGATCGTGAGCGAGACGTGCGCGCGGCCCAGCGGCGGACGGCCGGACGTGCCGGCAAAAATGACGTCCTCCATCTTTCCGCCACGGAGGGTCTTGGCGCCCTGCTCCCCCATGACCCAGGCCAGGGCGTCCACCACATTGGACTTGCCCGAGCCGTTGGGCCCGACGACTGCCGTGACGCCAGGCTCAAAGTCGAACGTCGTGGCCGACGCAAACGACTTGAAGCCCCGGACGGTCAGACTTTTGAGGTGCAAGGTGCTTCAGATCTCCGTAGGTGGCGGCAGCGGCTGCTTGTCATCCACCAAATCTAGTGGCTAACGGGCCGGGATCCCCGGATTTACGGCCCTCCGGGACCCCGGAACGGGGTGGGAATTGTCACCAGCGGCCGTTGCGCGGCCGCGGCTGGCACACCGGGCAGGTGTAGGAGGAACGGTTCATGAACTGCTCGCGCTTCACGATGCTGCGGATCCCCGCGGCCGCGCAGCGCCGGCACTCCTCACCCTCCCGGCCATAGGCATTGAGGGAACGCTCAAAGTAGCCGGACGAGCCATTGACGTTGACGTACAGGGAGTCGAAGCTGGTGCCTCCGGCGGCCAGGGCATCGGTCATCACGTCGCGGGCAGCGGCGAGCACGCGCTCGGCGTCGGCCCGCCGGAGAGTGTCGGTGGGCCTCGCATAGTGCAGCTTTGCCCGCCACAGGGCCTCGTCGGCGTAGATGTTGCCAATCCCGGAGACGAGCCCCTGGTCCAGCAGTGCGCGTTTCAGCCCGGTCTTCCGCTTTCGGAGGCGTCGGTAGAAAGTGTCAAAGGAAAAGTGCGGATCCAGGGGGTCTCGCGCGATGTGCGAGGCCTCCTCCGCGATGACCGGCACCGGGTCCTCCGCGAGCCCGCCGGGTCCGCCGTCGTCCGTGGGAACGAGCGTGGTGACGAACAGGCCGCCGAAGATCCGCTGGTCAACGAACCGCAGCTGCTCCGGCATGGTTCCCTCCGGGCTCAGCCGCAGGCGGATCTTCAGGTGCTTCTCGTCCGGAACGGAGCTGTCCTGCATCAGCAGCTGCCCGCTCATGCCAAGGTGGGCCATCAGGGCGACGCCGGGCAACCCCGCGTCACCGTCATCGACGCTTGGGCGCGGCGCGCCGTCCCCCTGCAGCGGCATCCAGAGGAACTTGCCCCGGCGGACAACGTCGAGGACTTTGGCCCCCTCAAGGTTCCCGGCGAAATCCTCGGGACCCAGTGAGTGCCGGCGCACGGATCTCGGGTCAACCACGTCGACGCCGGTGATGGTCCGGCCGCGCACCCAGTTGACCAGGCCGCGGCGGACCACCTCGACTTCGGGCAGTTCAGGCACGAGCGCTTAGCTGCCCGCGGCGGATTCCGACGGGGCCGCCTTCGGGTCATCCGCTGCGGACTCCGCGCCGGCCGGCGCAGATCCCTCGGCCGAGGCCTTGGCTTCCGCGCCAGAGAGCTTCCGCCAGGCATCAGCGGCAGCTTCCTGCTCGGCTTCCTTCTTGGAGTGGCCGGAGCCCTTTCCGTAGGCAGTTCCGCCAATCTGGAGGACGGCGACGAAGGTGCGCGCGTGGTCCGGGCCGGAGCCCTCCACTGCGTAGTAGATGCTGCCCAGCTGGCGTCCCGCTGCCAGCTCCTGGATGCTGGTTTTCCAGTCCGTGCCGGCGCCGAGGGCGGCGGCGTCCTTCAGGAGCGGTCCGATGAGCCGCATCACCAACTGGCGGGCGGTCTCGATGTCGTTGGACACGTAGGTGGCGCCGATGAGGGCTTCCATGGTGTCGGCCAGGATCGAGGCCTTGTTCTTGCCTTCGGTGAGTTTCTCCCCCTGGCCGAGGTAAATGTAGTCCCCGATGCCCAGGCTGCGGCCGATGCCGGCGAGGGCGCGGGTACTCACCACGGCCGACCGGCGCTTGGCCAGATCGCCCTCGGGGAGCGTCGGGTTGTCGCGGTACAGCGCATCGGTGACGGAGAAGCCCAGGATGGAGTCGCCGAGGAACTCAAGGCGCTCGTTGGTGGGTATGCCGCCGTTTTCGTAGGCGTACGAACGGTGTGTCAGAGCAAGACGAAGCGTCCCGGCGTCAATGAAGACACCGAGACGCTTCAGAAGCTCTTCAGTTGAAGACATCCTGATCAGCTTGGGGGCCGATTAGACGTCCGCGACCTTGCGGCCCTTGTACTCAAGGAACAGCGCAGTGCCAGCCGAGTCGGTAACGACCTTTGCCTGGTGCGGCAGGCTGTAGGTGACCTGGCCGTTCTCGATGGTCTTCACCAGGTGGGGGGCAGTTGCCTTCCACTGGGAGCGGCGGGCGCGGGTATTCGAGCGAGACATTTTCCGCTTGGGAACAGCCACGGCTAACTCATTTCTCTCTAGAAAAACACTTACAAATCAATTTTGCCGGTCAGGCTTAGCCAGATCAGCTAGGGCAGCCCAGCGAGGATCTACGACCTCGTGGTGGTGCCCCGGCTCGTCTTCCAGGCGCGCTCCGCATTCGGAACACAGACCCTGGCAGTCTTCCCGGCACACCGGCTGGAACGGCAGCATGGTAACAACTGCGTCCCGCAACACCGGTTCAAGATCGATCAGATCGTGCTCGACTCGACGTTGCTCTTCATCGTCTTCCCCGTCAGAAAGCTGTACACCTTCGTAGAAGAAAAGTTCTTGCACATTGACCTCAAGGTCATACGCAAGGGGATCCAGGCATCGGCCGCACTCGCCTTTTACTTCGGTGAGGGCGGTTCCTGATACCAGAATTCCTTCGTGTACGGCCTCAAGCCTCAGGTCGAGCTCGATATCCGAGCCTTCCTGAACGCCAATGAGCGCCACGCCGAGATCCCCCGGCGCGGGTACATGTTCCGTCAGTGTACGCATGCTCCCCGGACTGCGTCCGAGGTCCTTGACATCTAACATCAAGGGCGAACTTGCATCTCGCTTAATGAGAACTCCTGTTGAACATATGACCGACGTACCATCTTAGCCTGAACTCCCTGACGGACTCAAACCGGATGCCACGCCGGGGCACGCGGCCGGCGTGCACCGGAAACGTACCGGACAAGCCTACCCCCTGGAGGGCTGGCCGGTCTAAGGCGCGCCGCCAGCAAGAAGCCGTTTCAACACAGACCTGGGAACGTACTCGGACACGCTCCCGCCCAGGGAGGCCACTTCCTTGATGAGCGTGGACGACAGATGAAGGTAGTGCGCCTCCGCCGGAAGGAACACCGTCTCCACTCCGCTCAGCTGGCGGTTCATCGTCGCCATGGGAAGCTCGTAGTCAAAGTCCGACGACGACCGCAGGCCCTTCACGATGGCAGACACGCCGCGCTGCCGGCAGTACTCCGCGAGAAGGCCCTCCCCGACGGGTTCCACGACGATGCCGCGCAGCGAGGCCAGGGTCTCCCTGGCCATCTCGATCCGCTCCTCGAGCGGAAACCGGTACTTCTTGGCATAGTTGGTGGATACGGCGACGATCACCTCATCAAACAGGCTCGCGGCTCTGGCGATCACCTCGAGGTGTCCATTGTGGATGGGGTCGAAGGAGCCTGGGCATACGGCGCGTCTCATGCTCCGAACCTACCGTATCGGCGGGCCGGGATACCATGACACAGGCACCGGCCGCCATGGGGCCGCGGCCGGACAGACAGGCAGGAAACCAATGACACAAACACTTCCGGCACCCTGGCAGCGCGCGGCCACCGGGGCGAACCTGCTGGCAAGTGACGGCACGTTGGGCGTGACGATCTTTGAGGAGATGACCACGCTGGCCATGCAGACCGGCGCCATCAACCTGGGGCAGGGTTTCCCCGACGAGGATGGCCCCGCGGAGATCAAGGCGGCCGCCCAGGCCGCGATCGCCGAAGGCTCCAACCAGTACGCGCCCGGCAAGGGGATCCCACAGCTCCGGGAGGCCGTGGCCGCCCACCAGAGCCGGTTTTACGGGCTGGAACCGGACCCGGACACCGAAATCATCGTCACCACCGGCGCCACCGAGGCGATCGCCGCGTCCCTGCTTGCCTTCGTCGGCCCCGGGGACGAGGTCCTGACCTTCGAACCGTTCTACGACTCCTACGGCGCCATCATCGGTCTCTCCGGCGCCACGCACGTCACTGCCCCTCTGCTGGCCCCCGATTTCGTCCCTGATTCCGCCGCACTGGAAGCGGCGTTCACCGACCGCACCAAAGTCGTGCTGCTGAACAACCCGCATAACCCCACGGGTGCGGTCTTCCCGCGCGAGGTGCTTCAGCGCGTCGTCGACCTCGCCCGGAAGCATGACGCGATCATCATCACCGACGAGGTGTACGAGCACCTCACGTTCGGTGTCCGGCACATCCCGGTGGCCACGCTGCCGGAGGCCGCCGGCAGGACGGTCACCATCTCCTCGGCGGGCAAGACGTTCTCCTTCACCGGCTGGAAGGTCGGCTGGCTGAGCGGCCCGGAGCACCTGGTGGCGGCGGTCCGGACGGTGAAGCAGTTCCTCACATACAGTTCCGGCACCCCGTTCCAGAGCGCCATCGCCACCGGTCTGGCCCTGCCCGACGAGTTTTACCAGGGCATCTCCGCCACGCTGCGGAAAAAACGCGACATCCTCAGCGAGGGGCTGCGCGCGGCCGGCCTGGACGTGTTCACGCCCGACGGCACCTACTTCGTCAACGTGGATACCTCGCCGCTGGGCATCCGGGACTCGGTGGACCTGGCCCGGCGCCTGCCCGGGCTGGTGGGTGTGGCAGCGATCCCGGTTCCTGTGTTCTGCCACCCGGAGGGCGCGGAGCGGACTCGCAGCCTGCTGCGATTCGCATTCTGCAAGCGCAATGAAGTCCTCGAGGAAGCCGCCGCACGGCTGGCGACCCTCCAGGACAGGCTCTGACCGTGGCCGACGGCGGAGTCCGGGCATCGAGTTTCCTGCGTGCCACCGGCCAGCACGCCGTCATCGAACCGGATACGTATACGGACGGCGGGTTCGTGCTCAGCATCGGCGGGGCCGAGCAGTCCCACGTGGACCTGGCCGATCCCGAGGACATCTTCTACGAATACCTGCGCCGCATCGGGCACATCGTGGACCTCGCAGCTCCATGGGGTGAACCCATCCGTGCGCTTCACCTGGGCGCCGGCGCCCTGACCCTGGCGCGGTATATCCAGGCGACCCGACCCGGCTCCGTGCAGTACGCCGTGGAGCTGGAGCGGGAGCTGCTGGACTTCGTGCTGGAGCGGCTGCCGCTGCCGGAGGGCACCGACCTGCATACCGTTATCGGCGACGCGCGCGGTGCCCTGGCGGAGCTGCCCGCGGACCTGCGTTTCGACGTCGTTATCCTGGACATCTTCTCCGGTCCGGAGGCGCCGGCGCACATTGCCTGCACCGGGTTCTACCAGGAGGCCGCTGCGCTCCTCACGGACCGGGGCGTGCTGATCGTGAATGTCGGCGACGAGCCCGGCCTGACGCTCGTCCGGAGCCAGGTGGCAGCGCTGCGAAGGGCCATGACGGACGTGGCCGCCTGTGCCGAGTCGGGGATGTTCACGGGAAAGTATCCGGGGAACATCATCCTTGCCGGCACCAGGAAGCCCTGGCAGCCCGAGTGGTCCGCCGCCCTCACGGCCCGCGGACCCCATCCGGCCAAGGTCCTGGCCGGAGTGGAACTGGACCGGTTGTCGGACTAACTAGTCCTCGGCCTCCAGCGCCACGTCCACGTCCTGGCCGCTGGACGGTTCGGCGTACCACAGCCGGGTCTCACCGTATTTCTTCTCGGCGAACCGCTCCAGGCCTTCCGGCCACCCGGGTTCGGTGGCCCGGGACGAGCGTTCCACCACCACCACCGCGCCCTCGTTGAGGTGCGGCGCAAGCTTTTCCAGGACTGACGCCAGCGCCGGCTCTTCGAGGGGGTAGGGCGGGTCCAGGAAGGCGACGTCCCAGGTGGCGTCTTCGGCAGCGCGGTCGAGGAAGGACTCCACCTTGGAGCGGTGGACCGTGACGGCCTTGCGGCCCAGTACTCCGTTGATGACGTCGGCGTTGCGCTGGCACACGGCACTGGCCTTCGCGTCGAACTCCACGAGATCGACGCTTTCCGCTCCCCTGCTGGCGCTCTCCACCCCCAGCGCGCCGGACCCGGCGTACAGGTCCAGGACCCGGGCGCCGCCGAGCACGTTAAACGCGTCCAGCCTGGAAAACAATGCCTCCTTGACCCGGTCGGTGGTGGGTCGGGTCTGGGACCCGGACACGTTGGCCAGCGGGGTTCCGCCCGCGGCACCGGCAACGATCCTGCTCATGCCCCGGCCCCCGCCGGCGCCCCTGGTGGGAGGTGTTTCGTGCTAGCCGCGTTCAAGGAACGCCTCCTTCTCGGGATTCAAGTACTCGTCAATGGCCTGGGCAAGTGCCGGGTAGCCGGTCAACGCGGGGTCTGCGGCGACGATCTTCTGGGCGTCCTGCCTGGCGCGGGCGATGATGTCCTCGTGCTCGAGCACGCGGAGCAGCTTCAGCGTGGACCGGCCGCCGGACTGCGAGGCGCCGAGGATGTCGCCTTCACGGCGCAGCTTCAGGTCCTCCTGGGACAGCTCGAATCCGTCGGTGGTGGCCGCCACGGCGTCCAGCCTGCGCCGGCTCGGGTGCCCCGGTTCGAGCGTGGTTACCAGCAGGCACGTGCCCGGCAGCCCGCCCCTGCCCACGCGCCCGCGGAGCTGGTGAAGCTGGGAGATGCCGAAGCGGTCCGCGTCCAGGATGACCATCAGGGTGGCGTTGTGCACGTCCACGCCCACCTCAATGACGGTGGTGGAGACAAGCAGCTTGGTCTGGTTGGCGGTGAAGGAAGCCATGGTCTCGGACTTCAGCACCGGGTCCTGGCGCCCGTGGAGCGGCGCCAGCGCCACTCCGGCCAGGGCTGGTTCGTCTTTGAGATGCTCGACGACGGCGGTCACGGAGGCCAGTTCGCGTGCGGCTCCGTCGCCCTCCAGTTCCCCGGGCTCAGGTTCCGCTTCACCGGGAGTAAAGTCGCCGTCGTCGTCCGCCCCGATCTTGGGGCAAACGACGTACACCTGGTGTCCTGACTCGATCTCCTCGCGGGACCGGGACCAGATGCGGGCTGCCCAGGCGGGGTTCTCCGCGAGGCCCACCACATGCGTGGTGATGGGCGCCCGGCCTGCCGGCAGCTCGTCAAGCACGGACGTTTCGAGGTCGCCGAACACCGTCATCGCCACGGTCCTGGGGATCGGGGTGGCGGTCATGACCAGCAGGTGCGGCGGCTTGCTGGCTTTGGCGCGCAGGGCGTCGCGCTGTTCCACACCGAAGCGGTGCTGCTCGTCCACCACGATGAGGCCCAGATCAAAGAAGGTGACGTTGTCGCTCAGCAGCGCGTGCGTGCCGATGACGATCCCGGCAGTGCCGGAAGCGGCGTCGAGCAGCGCCTGCTTGCGTGCGGCGGTAGGCATGGAGCCGGTAAGCAGGCTGACCTGCACCGAATGGTCACCCATTCCCCCTAGGAGCCCGTCGCGGGCCAACGGGCCGAGGGTGCGCCGAATGGAGTCGAAGTGCTGTGCCGCCAGCACTTCCGTAGGCGCCAGCAGCGCAGCCTGCCCCCCGGCGTCGACCACCTGGAGCATGGCACGGAGCGCCACAATGGTTTTGCCGGAGCCGACCTCGCCCTGCAGCAGCCTGTTCATGGGCCAGTCCTGGGACAGCTCCGCGGAGAGGGTCTTGCCGACGGCGGACTGGCCGGCGGTCAGGGTGAACGGCAGCTGGCGGTCGAAGGCTGCGAGCAGGCCGTCCGGCACAGGTCGCCGGGCGGTGGCCTCCTCGGAAGCAAGCTGGGCACGGCGGCGGGCCAGGGCCGACTGGAGGACCAGGGCCTCCTGGTAGCGGAACCGCTCCCTGGCCTTGCGCCAGTCCTGCGCGTTCTCCGGGGTGTGGATGAGCCGGTAGGCCTCCGGCACGGGAAGGAATTTTTCACGTGCGGATATGGCCGCCGGAACCGGGTCCGGCAAGGCGTCCAGGTCGGCGGTTTCCAGCAGTGCTTTCACGACCTTCTGGATGGACCAGCTGGTGATGCCCGCGGTGGCCGGATAAATCGGGATGGGCATGGCCGCGAGCTTTTCCGGATCCATGTCCGGAACCTCCGGGTCCTTGTCCAGCAGCTGGTAGTTCGGGTTGGTCAGCCCCAGTGAACCCTGGTAGCGCGTGACCTTACCGGAGAACATGGCCCGCCGGCCGGGATGCAGCTCGGCCCTGGCGAGGCGGCCGTTGAAGAAACTGATTTTCAGTGTGCCCGTTCCGGCGTCGTCGGTGACGACGACGTCGGTGATGGAGCCCTTCCGTGCGCGCATCTGCCGGGTGCTGTTGGACACGACGCGGGCGATGAGCGTCACTTCCTCATCGAACGGGAGTTCGCTGATGCGCGTCAGGTCGCCGCGGTTGAGGTAGCGGCGCGGGAAGTGGTTGAGCAGGCCGCCGACGGTGGTGATGCCCAGGTGCTTCTCGATGGCCGTCGCGGAGCGCTTGCCGACCCGTCGCTCCAGGCCGAGTTCCAGTTCGGCGTTCATCGTCCTTCTGCGCTCACTTCTCCAGACGGGTTCCGGGGCAGCGCGAGCTCGCTGACGGACACGTCCGCCGGAGCGCCCAGCGACCTGATCATGTCAAGGGCGGGGACCGGGTCCGGGACATGCACGTGAACGCGCCACCGGTACCGGCCCTCGGCGTCGGCGGAAGGGCCCACCTGGCTCATGATCACGGAATCCCCGAGTTCATCCAGCCGCTGGCGAAGCGTGGCGGCGTCCAGCGGGGACAGGCTGATGGTGCACATGACCTCCACGCCGTCGTCGGCCGGCATGCCGGTGTGGATGTGCGGGTCCTGAACGTCGTAGCCGTGCAGGCCGTCCAGGAGTTCGTTGTTGAGCTCCTCACCGAGCACCGCCGAACGGAGGCAGTCCAGGATCAGCAGCATTCCCACGCCGCCGGCGTCCACCACGTGTGCGGCCTGCAGGGCATCAAGCTGCCCCTCCGTGCGGACCACGGCCTCGAGGGCCGCCTCCACGGCCGCATCCAGGACCAGGCCCAGGGCATGGTTGCTGTGGTTGCCGTTCTGGCCGGCGTCGACGGCGGCCGCAGCCCGGCCCGCTGCCTCCATCACTGAGAGCATGGTGCCGGGAACGGGGTCGCTCAGCGCGGACCAGGCCCTGATCTGGGCCCGGTTGAGGGCCGCGGCGAGCAGCGAGGAGGTGAGCCTGGTATGTCCGGCCAATGGCTCGGCCGCGGCGCAGAGGAAGACGGAGAACAGCGTACCGGAGTTCCCTCTGGCCTGCTCCATCGCCGCCTGGCCGGCACGCGCCAGGACGGCGCCCACGTCATTGAGCTGTGCGGGTTGCCCGGTGTGTTCCTGGCCGGCATCCGAGGGAGCGGCGGCATCCCGCAGCGCCCGGGCTGCGGCACGGACCGTGAGGTACAGGTTGGTTCCGGTGTCGCCGTCGGCCACCGGGAAGATATTGATGGCATTGAGGCGGTCGCTGTGGTTGCCCAGTGCGGTTTCGGCCTTGCCCAGCCACCGCTTCATGGCTTGCGCGTTCGCGGCAACCTTAGTCTGCAAAGTGATCCCATCCCACGGAGTCAGCGGGCCGTCCCGCGATCGTCACGCCCGGCGCCTTGTCTGCGCCGCAGGCCTGTACTGAGCCTATCCCAGTAAACCCGGGCGGTACCTGCATGCCCGCCGGGAATGTGGCGAGGAGCCCGTGGTCTTCGCCGCCGCCGAGCACCCAGGCGCGCGGGTCGGCGCCCAGCAGGGTGGCCGCGGGGCGAAGCGGCTCCGCGAGCACGGCCAGCTGCCCGGGGTCCAGGTCCAGCACTACCTTGCTTGCCGCTGCCAGCCTGGTTCCGTCCCGGACCAAGCCGTCGGAAATGTCCATCATGGCCGTGGCGCCGGACATGCGCGCCAGCGGCCCGGCCTCCAGGGGCGGCTCCGGACGGCACTGAAGCTCAAGCAGTGACAGCAGATCCGGCGTCAGCGAAGTCACATGGTGGCCGGACTCCAGAAGTGCCAGCCCGGCGGCGGCCGAGCCTGCCCGCCCGGCGATGGCTGCCGTGTCGCCCGCCTGGGCGCCGGACCGCAGGACCGGCCGGCCGCCGTCGAGCGTGCCGAGGACTGCAACGGTGACGGACAGTTCGCGGCCGCGGCCAAGGTCGCCGCCGGCGACAGAGCAGGCCCCCGCTCCCAATTTGCTGATGGCGGCGGTGAGGCCATCAGCCAGGTCCTCGACCCATCCGACCGGCGTGTCCGGGGGCATGGTCAGGCTGACCACCATGGAGGTTGCCGTTGCGCCCATGGCGTTGATGTCGCTGAGGTTCTGCGCTGCGGCCTTCCAGCCGACGTCGTAGCCGCTAGTCCGGTAGCCGTTGTTCCACTCAAGCCGGAAATCCTGGTCCTGGACCTGGGTGTCGATGCTGATGACCGTCCTGCCGTCCGGAACCGCAACGATGGCCGCGTCATCGCCGGGTCCGAGGATCACGGCGGCACTGTGCAGGGCGCTGAGTTGGAGGCGCGGGAAAATGCGTGCCAGAAGCTCCGCTTCGGACAGTTGGGCGACAG
>Ga0256906_1000613_pt1 | contig 11429 bp, 11 predicted proteins | sample MC6MC0744MT_FD_190186 | JGI IMG/M metagenome (GOLD analysis project Ga0256906, IMG submission 190186) | Metatranscriptome of enriched soil aggregate microbial communities from Iowa State University, Ames, United States - MC6-MC0744-MT... | ecosystem: Environmental > Terrestrial > Soil >... | reverse complement strand
GCTGGGACGCGGCCTGCTCAAGCAGAAGACCGCCCACACCCCCTTCCTCCGCGGCGTCCTGCAGCAGGGGCAGGCGGCCGTGCCCGTGTGGCTGGATTCCGCGTTTCCGTCCACAACGGCAGCGTCGCTCGCCAGCCTGGGCACGGGCCTCGCTCCCGGCCAGCACGGACTGGTGGGATATGACGTCCTGGATCCGGACCAGGACAAGGTGGTCAACATGCTGGGCAACTGGGATGCCGCCGTTGACCCGCAGAAGTGGCAGCCGTTCCCCACGGTCTTCGAACGTGCCTCCGAACACGTGGCGGTCACCACCGTCAGCCTGCCGCAGTTCGGCGGCTCGCCCATGACCCAGGCGGCGCTGCGCGGCGGGACCTTCGTCTCCGGCACTACCTCCCACGCCCGCACCGCGGCGGCGGCCGAGGCCATGGCCGACGCGGATTCCGCCCTCATGTACTTCTACGTGAACGACCTGGACAAGGCCGGCCACCGGTACGGCGCGCAGTCACCACAGTGGGAGCACCAGCTCGAGGAGCTGGACGCGACGGTCAAGCGCCTGGATGCGTCCCTCCCGGCCGGAACCACGGTGCTGGTCACTGCCGACCACGGAATGCTGGACGTCCCGGAGTCACAGCGCCTCGACTACGCCGCCGACGCCGCCCTGGTGGACGGCGTCCGGCACACGGCCGGGGAACCGCGCATGGTGCACCTGTACCTGGAGGAGGACGCCGGCGATGCCGCACGGGAGCGGTTGCTGGCGGCCTGGCGCGCCCGCTTCGGCGAGCGGATCTGGGCGTTCACCCGGGAGGAAGCCGTGGCTGCCGGGCTCTTCGGTACGGTCCGTCCCGAAGTCATGGGACGCGTGGGCGACGTGATGGTGGCAGCCAGGGATGCGCTGGCGTTCTACGACACTCGCCGGGTACGGCCGACGGCGATGGAGGTCGTGGGCCAGCATGGCTCCCTGACCAAGGCCGAACGCGAGGTCCCGCTGCTCAGTTTCCAGGCTTCCGGCAGGACAGCCTCCGGCAAATCAGGTTCCGGCAAGGCAGGCGGGCGGCGAGGCCCCCGTGGCTGAGCTGGTCTTTTTCTCCGGAACCATGGACTCCGGCAAGTCCACCCTTGCGCTGCAGATGGACTACAACCACCGTGCCCGCGGCCGCGGCGGGGTGCGGTTCAGCCGCAACGACCGTGCCGGGGACTCCCGGATCTCCAGCCGGCTGGGGCTGCAGGCCGAAGCCGTGGAAGTGGTCGACACCACGGACTTCTGGGACGAAGTGGTGCTCCGCCGCACGCAGGGAATCCGGGTGGATTACCTCATCTGCGACGAGGCACAGTTCTATTCAGCCGCGCAGGTGGAGCAGTTGGCACGCGTGGTGGACGAGATAGAGGTGGACGTCTTTGCCTTCGGCATCACCGCGGACTTCCGGACCCGCCTCTTCCCCGGTTCGCAGCGGCTGATTGAACTCGCGGACCGGGTGCAGGTCCTGCAGGTTGAAGCGCTGTGCTGGTGTGGCCGGCGCGCCACCCACAACGCCAGGACGGTCGACGGCGTGATGGTCACCGAAGGTGCCCAGGTGGTGGTCGGCGATGTGGACATGGCCATTGATCCTGCGGGCGGCGATCAAGGCAGTGATTCAGACTATGTGCCGGTGGTGGGTTACGAGACTCTGTGCCGCCGGCACTTCATGCGCCGGGTCACAGCCCATGGCGCCAGCATCATTGCCCAGCAGGACGAGCTGCTCCCATTCGAGGTGGACGCCTGCCTGTGGCACGGCGCTAGTGAAAGAGCTTAGCTGGTTCTCAGTCGCCCCGCGTGCCGAAGACGATCTCGTCCCAGCTGGGAACACTTGAACGCTTCGGCCGGGACGGCTGGCGTTCAGGTTCCTCCCGGTCCTGATCGGCGCGGGACGCCCCCTGGCCAGGCTGCGGCCGGGTTCCGTCCAGACGGCTTCCCTCCAAGCGGTTCCCCTCCAAGCGGCGGCGGGCATTGCCGCGGCCCAGGAGTTCGTCCAGGCCCGGTTTGGCAGGCGACGGCCGGCCGGTAACCGGGGCCGGAGAATGCGCCGCGGGTGAGTTGGGCTCCTCGGGTTTGGCCGGACCAGGGTCGCTGGAAGCGACGGTGCGGCCGGGCACAATGGTGATTTCCCGCGTGTTGGTACTGACGCCATCGTGAAGCTTCAGCGAGTCGTCGTCGGCATCCTCATGCCGGGGCACCAGGTTGAGGCGGGAGACCATCGAGGGCCGGCCGTCACGCCGCCGGGCCAGAGTGAACTCTGCCGCCGCAGCCTCGGCGTCGTCGTCGTCGTTCTCTCCGGTTTCCGGCTCCGGATCCTGTTCCGCACTGTCATGTACCGAATCATCGGGATGCCCGGCATCATTCGACTGCCAGGAACCATCGGCCGGCGATTCCGGCTCTGTGCCTGCAGGTGGTTCCTCTGCCCGCGGGTGGGCGGCCGGAACACCGTTTGCGAGCAGCATCGCCAGGGCGTCGTCGCTGTCCTCATCCACGCCAAGCCGCTGGCCGCGCCGCGAACGCAGCATGTCCAACAGTCCGTCCGGGTCCTTCTGCTGGTCTGGGCCGCCCCCGCCGTTGCGGGCCGCTGCCTCCGCGTCGGTCTCGAAGTCGAAAGGCCTGTCGGACACGGCGGACAGCCGGCGGGCAGGAACAGGCCCGTCCAGCGGTTCCAGCTCACTCAGCTGCTGGGCCCAGCGGTTCGCGTTTTGCAGGGACTTGCGGGTGGGGTTGAACGTCCACACCGCGGGGGGTTCTTCGCCGATGCTCGCGTGGCCACCGGCCGCGGCTTCAAATTTGGCCACCACGGTCCAGGTGCCGTCCGGCCGGCGCCATGAGTCCCACTCCAGCGTTGTGGACTGGATGCCGTGGGCGGTGAGCCGGTGGGCCACCATGTCCCCGAGGGTGGCGGGGTTGTCGCCGAAGGCCGACCGGTAGACGTCGTGCCCCGGGGCGGGGGAAGCGACCTCCACCTTCTGGGCCTGCTGGGCGATGTACGCGCGTTCGGCCAGGACCGGGCCTTCGTACCGCTCCACCTTTTCCTGCGGCATGCCGCAGGCGGCGGCAACCTCCGCAGCGGTGGAGCCGCTGCGGATCTTTGCCTGGATGTCGCGGGGAGACATGTGAACGGGAGGGCCGGCGGACGGGCGCGCGGAAGGCCGGCTGGCGGCCAGCCTGAGCGCCTCGTTGATCGGCAGCCGGAACATCGCGCCGGCGGTACCGCTTAACAGGAGATGCTCCCCGTCGTCGTGGACGCCTACAAGCCGTAGATCCTGCATACAATCCTCCACCCTGGCATTACTATCATTCGAAACTCTGCCACCCCGCACCATCTTTTCCCGTTAGGGCAGAGGGCGCGCCGCGAAATTCCGGGAGTTTCGGGCTCTTGGCGGAGGCCGGGGAGAGGCGTTGGATCCGGCTCTGGCTTTTCCGCGCGGCGTGGAGAAAAATGTGCGCGTACCGGGCACAAACCGGGTTCGTCCGGCGTTGTCCCGGATGAATCATTCGAGCGATTCAACGGAGTGTGAGCAGCAGGCCATGGCGACTGATTACGATGCGCCGCGAAAGTCTGAAGAGGACCTCAGCGAGGACTCGATTGAGGAGCTCAAGACCCGCCGCGCCGAGAAACCGACGGCAGTGGTGGAGGAAGACGAGTCCGACCTCGCCGAAGGCTACGAGCTGCCCGGAGCCGACCTGTCAGGTGAGGAGCTGCTTGTTCGCGTCCTGCCCGCTCAGGCGGACGAGTTCACGTGTGCCTCGTGCTTCCTGGTCCGGCACCGCTCCCAGATCGCCCGGGAAAAGAACGGGCTGGTGTACTGCCGGGATTGTGAAGGTTAGGCGCGATTGTGAAGGCTATGCGCGATTGTGAGGGCTGGACGCGGCTGTGAACGTTAGGCGCCGTTGAGGGCAGCGACGAGTTCCTCCGGACGGCGGGTGGAGGTCAGCCAGTAGGGCGTCGGGTCCGACGGGTCGGCGATCTCGATCCTGACCACCGGGTCAATCCACCCCCGGATGCACAGGTAGGCCAGGCCGTTCAGTCGAGTCCCGCGCTCCGCCGTCGCTTCCTTGCCGCGGTACGCGGCGGCCCCGCCGATCAGGCTGCGTTCGATGCTGGCCCGGCCCACCTGCAGGGTCCGCGTGGTCACCGTCACCGACGGCGTGGACAGGACCAGCAGCACTGCCTCGATGGCGAACAGCACAGCGGCTGCCGTGAAGCCTGCCGCCAGGCTGATGGGGGCGAAGACCAGGATGCCTGCTGATGCGATCCCGACCGCGACCACCCAGATCCACGCGCCAGGCCACAGCTTTTCGGAGAAAACGACGGTTTCGTCCGGTGAAGACGGGTTGCGGGCAGGGACGGCGGCGCTTGATTCGGGCATGCCCACAAGCTTAGTGGCCAGCAGGGGGGGCTACTGCAATAGGAGGAGCCAGAGCGCGGACGATAGAGTGTGGGACTGTGACTGACGAATCTACGGCCATGACATCCCTCTCCCAGCAAGCCCCACCGACTGCCACTGCCCAGCCGCCCAGGGCGGAGTTCGGAGCACCCACCGTACAGGTGCAGCTGAAAATGCTCGACGACGGCCTGGAAGCGCCGTCGTACGCCCACCCCGGTGATGCCGGGGCGGACCTGCGGGCCCGCGAGGACGTGGTGCTCGAGCCGGGCGAGCGCAGGCTCGTCCCTACAGGTGTAGCCATCGCCCTGCCGGACGGTTTTGTAGCCCTCATCCACCCCCGTTCAGGCCTCGCCACCAAACACGGCCTCACTGTGGTGAACGCCCCCGGAACCGTCGACGCCGGATACCGCGGGGAGATCGCGGTGACGCTGCTCAACACCGACCGCGAGCAGGCCATTGAACTGCGGCGCGGCGATAGAATTGCACAGATGGTGATCCAGCGCGTGGAGCACGCGCAGTTCGTCGCCGTGGGGGAGCTGAACGACTCTGTCCGCGGTGCGGGCGGGTTCGGCTCCACGGGCGGGTTTGCCGTTCCGGGCACGTAACGGCACACCACCGGCTGCGCTGCACACCCGTATTTCGGGGCGCGCGACACGATCACAACTAAGGAGACAACGCATGGTTTTTGGGCGGGGCAAGAAAGCCAAGAGGCAGGAATCGGACGAACTGCAGGACGTCCAGCCGGACGCCACCCCGGATCCGGCCGAGAATGCTGCGGACGACCGCAGGGCCAACGGTCCCTTCGACGTCTCCGAGATCAGCAGCCGCGACGGCTATGTGGACCTCGGCGCCCTGCTCATCGCCCCGCGCGAAGGACTTCAGCTGCGGCTTGAAGTCGAGGAAGCAACCCAGCGCGTCGTCGCCGTGACCATGGACCTTGAGGGGTCGAGCCTCCAGCTGCAGGCGTTCGCCGCACCCCGCTCCGAAGGGCTCTGGGACGAGATCCGGGAGCAGATCGGCCAGTCTGTTGGTGGCCAGGGCGGCCAGGTCGAGGAAATCCCGGGGGACTACGGCGTCGAACTCGTGGCCAAGCTCCCGGCCGGTGCCCCGGACGGCAGCCAGGGTTACCGCGTCGCCCGCTTCGTCGGCGTCGACGGCCCCCGATGGTTCCTCCGCGGCGTTTTCGGCGGGGAAGCAGCGCTGGACCGTGAAGCGGCCGCCGGCCTCGAGGACCTGTTCCGGAAGATCGTGGTCATCCGGGGCGAGAACCCCATGCCGCCGAGGGACCTGCTGCAGCTGCGCCTGCCCAAGGACGCTGCCGGACCCGTGCCCCCCGCAGCGCCGGACCTCCAGCAGCCCGAGCGCGGGCCGGAGATCACCCAGATTGGTTGATCCAGGCCGCCCGCAGGACCAGGCGGTACCCATCCGCGGGCTGCCGGAGCGCGGGCGCGCACTGTGCCACGGATTCATCGAATCGGTGACCTACGCGCCCCCCTCAGAGGTGGCAGCCTTCGCGGCTATCGTCTCGGACCACGACACCCTTCCCGCGGAGCGGCGCGGGCGTCTGCGTGTCATCTGGCTGGGCCGCCGCCGCATTCCGGGGATCGACGCCGGGACGGAACTCAAGCTCGAAGGCATGCTGACCGTAAAGGAAGGCATGCCCACCATGTTCAATCCCCGCTACGAGATATTGTCCCGCCAGGAGAACCTATGACTTTGCCTGAGAACTCCGATTCGGGACCGGGCCGCGAAGAACCCAAGCCCGCACCCGAAACCCCGGGTTTTGCAGGGCTGGCCGAGGACTATGCGTCCAAGGCAGGGCTGCACCGCACACACGACGGCCGCATCGACGTCCTGAAGAGCGCCGGCGGCTACCAGGGAATCGCCGAAAGCATCCTGCCCGGCCTCGTCTTCCTGATCGCCTTCACCGCCACCACCGCGCTCACGCCGTCGCTGATAGCCGCGCTGGGTACTGCAGCCGTCTTCACCGTGGTCCGGCTCGTGCAGCGCCGCCCCCTGACCCAGGCGCTGGCCGGCTTCGTCGGTGTGGGCATCTCAGCCTGGCTCGCCAATACGACAGGCAAGGCCGAGGACTTCTACCTCCCGGGATTCCTGACCAATTCCGCCTACATCGTGGCGATGGTCATCTCCATCGCCGTGCGCTGGCCGATCGCCGGCCTGCTGTTCGGATTCATCCGGAACGAAGGCCTGGACTGGCGCAAGGACCCGGCCCGCGTCCGCGCCTACCGGCTGGGCACATGGATCATCGTCGGTGTGCTGGCGCTGCGCCTGCTGGTGCAGGTTCCCCTGTACCTGATGGGTCCGGACGGGCTGGCTGCGCTGGCCACCACCAGGCTCATCATGGGCGTACCGCTGTACATCCTCGGCGTGTGGATCGCCTGGCTCATCACACGGCCGGCGGTAACGCCCGACGGTCAGCCGTCGAAGCCGTCGTCATCCACCTGATCCGTCCGGGCCAGTTGATCGGCGGTTGCCGGCGCCCCGACGGCGGCCGCGCCGCCCTGCGCCGGGCTGCCGGACTCCTGCTGTTCGCCAGTCGGCTGCCCTTCACCTGACGCCTGCCGTTCGCCTGACGCCTGCCCTTCACCTGAACTGGGTGACAGCAACTCGCGCAGCTGGTCTTCGGCTGCGATGGTGGTGACGAAAAACAGTTCGTCGCCCCCGTCGATGACATCGTCCCGGCTGGGTGTGATCGGTGCCTGGTCCCGCAGGATGGCCACCAGCGTGGAGTCCTCGGGCCAGTCGATGGCACCCACCGTGAGCCCGATGGCGTGGGAGTCATGCGGCACGGTGAACTCGACGATGGAGGACACACCTGTCTGCAGGGTAAGCAGCCGGACCAGGTCGCCGATCTCCACGGCTTCCTCCACCAGCGCCGTCATGAGCTGCGGTGTATTCACCGCAACGTCCACGCCCCAGGAGTCGTTGAACATCCAGTCGTTCTTCGGGTTGTTCACCCGCCCCACTGTGCGCCCGATCCCGAATTCGGTCTTGGCCAGAAGCGAGACGACGAGGTTCACCTTGTCGTCGCCGGTGGCGGAAACCACCACGTCGGCGTCCTCGAGCTTGGCGTCCTGCAGGGTGCTCAGTTCGCACGCGTCGCCCACCAGCCAGTGCGCCCCGCGCAGGCCGCTGCGCCCGATTACTTCGGGCTTGAGGTCAATGAGCAGGATCTCGTGCTTGTGCGCCAGCAGCTCGCGGGCAATCGAGGAGCCAACGCTTCCGGCCCCGACAATGACGACTTTCACTTAGGACTCCTTGGCGGGTGCTTTGGCGAGGATGTGGGCGACTTCGGACGTGCGGTCCACCCGCAGCATGGCATGCACCGTGTCGCCGTCCTGGTAGGAGGTGCCCGCGGCGGGCAGCATCCCCTCGCCGAACCGGGTCAGGTAGGCCACCCGGACGTCGGCCACCTTTTCGATGGAGGAGACCGGATGGCCCACCCATTCCGGATGCAGGTCGAGTTCGGCCAGCACGAGGCGGCCGGACGGGTCACGGAAGTCCCCGGCGAGGTGCTGTTCGGGAAGGATGCGGCGCAGGACCTGGTCGGCGCTCCAGCGCACCGCGGCCACCGTGGGGATGCCCAGGCGCTGGTAGATCTCGGCGCGGCCGGGATCGTAGATGCGGGCCACCACGTGCGGCACATGGAATGTCTCGCGGGCCACCCTGGTGGCCAGGATGTTGGAGTTGTCGCCGCTGGACACGGCGGCGAAGGCATAGGCGTCCGCAACGCCTGCCTGCTTCAGGGTGTCGCGGTCAAAGCCGACGCCGGTGACTTTCCGGCCGGTGAAGCCCGAGCGGAGGCGGCGGAAGGCGCGGTCATCCTGGTCGATGATGGCCACCGAATGGCCGGCATCCTCGAGCGTATGTGCCAAGGTGGCCCCAACGCGTCCACAACCCATGATCACGAAGTGCGCCACGCGTTCTCTCCTCAACTGTTCGCCGACTGCTCCGTAAGACTCTACCGCCGGAAACCTGCCATGACATCGCGTGCGAATCAGACTAACTTTGTGTGGTGCTGACAATTCTGAATGCCGCGAAGCGCGTGCTGGTGGGAAGGCCCTTCCGGAACGACAGGATGGCCCACACACTCCTGCCGAAGAGGATCGCGCTCCCCATCTTCGCCTCGGATGCCTTGTCATCCGTTGCCTACGCTCCCGATGAGATTCTCCTCACGCTGGCCCTGGCCGGCGTGAGCGCGGTGACCATTTCCCCGCTCGTCGGCCTCGCCGTCATGGTGGTCCTGCTCACGGTGGTGGCGTCCTACCGGCAGAATGTCCATGCCTACCCGTCCGGCGGCGGTGACTACGAGATTGCCAACGAGAACCTGGGTAAGTACGCGGGACTGACGGTGGCCTCTGCCCTGCTGGTGGACTACGTCCTGACCGTCGCCGTGTCCATGTCCTCGGCGGCCACCTACCTCACCACTGCCATCCCGTCTCTGCATGGACAGCAGGCACTCATCGCCACCATCGGGGTTGTGATCCTGGCGCTGGTCAACCTGCGCGGCATCAAGGAGGCCGGCAGCGTCTTCGCGGTGCCGACGTACATCTTCATGGCCTCCATCCTGGGCATGACCGTCGTCGGGATCTTCCAAGCCATGACCGGCCAGCTGGGCCAGGCGCCGTCGGCCGCGTTCACGATCGTCCCCTCACCCGACTTCGACCAGGGACTCGTAGGCCTCGCCGGCGCGTTCCTGCTGCTGCGCGCTTTTTCCTCCGGCGCCGCCGCCCTGACCGGTGTGGAGGCCATCAGCAACGGCGTGCCGAACTTCCAAAAGCCCAAGAGCAAAAACGCGGCCACCACGCTGCTGCTGCTCGGCATCATCGCCTCGGCCATGCTGGCAGGGATCATCTACCTGGCCAACGCCACCAAGGTGCACATCGTGCTGGACCCGGCCACCGAGTTCCTGCTCAACGGCCAACCACTGCCCGAGGGGTACATCCAGAACCCGGCCATCAGCCAGATTGCGCAGACCATCTTCGGCAACGGCTCCATTCCGTTCTACATCGTGGTCGCGGCCACCGGCGTCATCCTGGTGTTCGCCTCCAACACCGCCTTCAACGGCTTCCCTGTGCTGGGCTCCATCCTCGCCCAGGACGGCTACCTGCCCCGGCAGCTGCGCACCCGCGGTGACAGGCTCGCCTTCAGCAACGGCGTGCTTGCCCTGGCCGCCGGTGCGCTGGTGCTCATCCTGTCGTTCAACGCGGATGTAACCAAGCTCATTCAGCTATATATCGTCGGTGTTTTCATCTCCTTCACGGCCAGCCAGCTTGGCATGGTCCGGCACTGGGGCCGGGAGCTGAAACTGGCAAAGGACAAGGCCGTCAAACGCCGGATGATCAAGTCGCGAACCATCAATATGATCGGCTTTGGCATGACCGCGCTGGTGCTGGTGATCGTACTTATCACCAAGTTCGAGCAGGGCGCCTGGATTGCCCTGCTCGCCATGTTCGTCCTGTTCCTCATCATGTGGAGCATCCGCGCCCACTACGACAACGTCGCCAAGGAGCTCGCGGTCGACGAGGACTCCTCGCCGCGCGCCCTGCCCACCCGCGTGCACGCTGTGCTGCTGGTGTCGCATGTCCGCAAGCCCGTCCTCCGGGCGCTGGCTTATGCGCGGGCTTCGCGGCCGTCGCGGCTGGACGCCATCACGGTGGACATCAACGCCGAGGAAACAGCGCACACCCTCGCCGACTGGGAGAAACTGGAGATTCCGGTTCCGCTGACCATCCTCGCCAGCCCGTACCGCGAGACGGTCACGCCGATCATGGACTACATCAAGAACATGCGCCGGGACTCGCCCCGGGACCTCATCGTGGTCTACATCCCCGAGTACGTGGTGGGTAAATGGTGGGAGCAGCTGGTGCATAACCAGACAGCCCTCCGCATCAAGACCCGGCTCCACTTTGAGCCGGGCGTCATGGTTGCCAGCGTTCCCTGGCAGCTCAAATCATCCGAAGAAGCCAAGAGACTGCAGGACATTCAATGAGCCCGGACACCCAGACCACCTCCACCGGACTCGAACTGGTGGTCGACGTCGGCCCCGTGGCTCACGGCGGACACTGCGTGGCCCGGCACGAGGGCCGCGTGGTCTTCGTCCGCCACGGCATCCCGGGGGAGCGGGTGCGGGTCCGGCTCACCGACGCCGAGGAGAAGGCCAAGTTCTGGCGCGCGGACGTTGTGGAAGTCCTGGATGCTTCGCCGGACCGGGTGCAGCACTTCTGGCGGACCGCCGACTCCGCCAGCTCCTGGGCGCACGGGCGCCCGCCGGTCGGCGGCGCCGAACTCGGCCACATGTCCCTGCAGCGCCAGCGGAGCCTCAAATCGGAGGTGCTGGCCGAACAGCTTAGGCGGCTGGCCGCCGTCGAACTTTCCCCGGACGTGGAAGCGGTCGGAGCAGCAAGTTCCGGAATGACGGACGACGGCGGGGCCGGACTTGGGTGGCGCACCCGCGCCAGCTTTGGCGTCACCAAGAATGGCCGGCTTGGCATGCACGCCCACCGCTCCGACCAGGTGATCCCTGTGCAGGAGATGCCGCTGGCCGTCGATGGGATCAATGCCCTGCGGCTATGGGATGTGGACCTCCAGGGCATCGAGCGGGTGGAGGTGGCCGCACCCGCCAACGGCTCGCGGCCGCTCGTGCTGCTCGCCCCGGCCCCCGGGACGCGCGCCAAACGGCTGAACTCCATCCTTTCCCAGCTTCCGTCGGACGTGTCCGTGGCCAGCTACGACCCCCTCAAGAATGAAACCCTGCAGCTCCGCGGCCGGACCTGGGTGCAGGAATCAGCAGCCGGCCACGACTACCGGGTCACGGGTGCGGGGTTCTGGCAGATCCACCGGGACGCACCGGAAACCCTGGTGGGCGCCGTCACCGGATTCCTGCACGACGGCGGGTTCCTGGAACCCGGCGGCGCAGTGGCTGACCTGTACGCCGGTGCTGGCCTGTTCACCGCCCCGCTGGCCGACGCGGTGGGGGAGACAGGGTCTGTGCTCTCGGT
>Ga0256906_1000607_pt1 | contig 11536 bp, 10 predicted proteins | sample MC6MC0744MT_FD_190186 | JGI IMG/M metagenome (GOLD analysis project Ga0256906, IMG submission 190186) | Metatranscriptome of enriched soil aggregate microbial communities from Iowa State University, Ames, United States - MC6-MC0744-MT... | ecosystem: Environmental > Terrestrial > Soil >... | reverse complement strand
GGCAGACAGCCGGTGCTGCGCCGCCGTCATACAGGACCGCCGCTGCAGCTTGCCGGATCCCGGTGCGGCGGGCCCGCGGTACGGTGGGACGGACACAAATACTGTGCTCGAGGAGCTGAGCTGAATGACGGATCTGATCGACACCACGGAGATGTACCTTCGCACCATTCTGGAGCTGGAGGAAGAGAACATCGTGGCGCTTCGGGCACGCATCGCCGAACGTCTCCGCCACTCGGGCCCCACTGTTTCGCAGACCATTGGCAGGATGGAACGCGACGGCCTCGTCGTCGTCTCCGGCGACCGCCACCTGGAACTGACCGAAGTGGGCCGGAAGCGCGCCACCGAGGTGATGCGCAAGCACCGGCTCGCCGAGCGCCTGCTCGCTGACGTTATCGGCCTTGACTGGGCCTACGTCCACGACGAGGCCTGCCGGTGGGAGCACGTCATGAGTGAGCGCGTGGAGCGCCGGATCTATGAAATGCTCGACCACCCCACCGAATCTCCCTATGGCAACCCGATTCCCGGCCTGGCCGCACTCGGCGGGCAGCCTGCGCGCCCGTTCTCGGATGGGGTGGTGAACCTGCTCGATGCCATGACCGGCTACGGCCCGGAATCCAAGGTCACCGTCAGCCGTCTGGCAGAACCCATCCAGGTGGAGCCGGAGCTGCTGCTCCAGTTGGACGAAGGCGGGATACGGCCCGGGGCCGCGGTCTCGCTCGAACGCGTGGGGGAGTACATCTCTGTCCGCGTACCGGGGTTCGAGGGCGCCCTTGAACTGCCGCCAGAGGTTGCTGCGCACGTGTTCGTGCGCCTGGACTAAGCTCCAGGGGCCCTGGCCGGCGCCTAATCGTCGAGCGGCGCGGAAGCCGTATTCTGTCTGACATCTGCAGGCAGGATGACCTACCACTTTTGCACAGTGAATATAACGGAATTATTACCGTGCCCTTTAATCGCCTATAGTTAAACGGCAACGCCGATACAAAAGCGTTACCTGATCTGGAGCCGAACCCTGCCAGCAGATCAGCAGCACGAGTCACCCACTGGCAGGGGCGGGGGAACCACAACCGGCTGTTTCGACAGCCTTGGGGTGAAGTCCGCAGCAGCAAGTCTCTTCCGCAGAAGGAATCCTCCCGGGGATACCCCTGTGCCGGAATGACTTGTGATGGCGGACCGGGTCTGAACTCTCTGACCCGAATCCGACAGCTAACTCCGCAGGCTATCCAGAGAGGAAACAGTACTTGTCCATGCAGAATGCCCGGGGCCGCCGCCGCGCGACTGGTCCCGCTCCGGAGCCGCGCCTTGCGGAGGCCAACGCCGCGGACCGTCCCCGGGACGCCCAGCGCGAAGCGCGCCGCCGCCGCCGGGGTCCGTTGCGGCAGGTTACGGATTTCGCCTCGGCCAGTGGCGTTGGGCAGAAAGCCGGCGTTGCCCTCGCGGCCACCGGCCTCCTGCTGACTGTTACTGTCCCCGCCACCAGCCCTGTCCTGGCTGCCGGCGAGCAGGGCGGGGCATCCGCGTCCGCTGCATCACTGGCGCAGCCGAAGGTTTCGGCGGAACCGGCGGCAAGGATCGACTTCAGCCGCACGTCAGTCTCCACCACCGGCGACCCGGACGGAAAGCTCAAGCAGCTCCTGAGTGCCCAGTCGGCCGGCAGCATCAGCCGTGCGGCCTCGGTGGGCACCCTGGGCGGACCGCTGACCACGCTGGTCAAGTCCTCGCCGTTCGGTTACCGGGTGAGTCCGATCACCGGCGGCGCCGGCGAGTTCCACCGCGGTCAGGACTTCGCCGCCGAGTGCGGTACCCAGGTGCTTGCTGCAGCCAGCGGCAAAGTCACCTTCTCGGGGTGGCACCCGTATGGCGGAGGAAACCGCATCGTGATCGATCACGGCAACGGCCTGGAGACGACGTACAACCACCTGTCGTCCTCCAGCGTCCAGGTTGGCCAGAAGGTCACCCGGGGCGAGGTTATCGCCCTCAGCGGGACCACAGGCGCCTCCACCGGCTGCCACCTCCACTTCGAGGTGATGGTCAACGGGGACGTCGTTGATCCCATGGGCTGGCTCTAGGCCGACCCGAGTGAGCACTCTCATTCCTGTGACACGCCGTGACCTGAATGTGACATTGGCTCCGAACTGCTGTACCGTCTAAACCGCGTCAACTTTTCCGAAGTTGACGCTCTTGAGTGGATTGCCTAACTCTGCCACCGCTCAAGGTCCGTTCGCATTACATCGTCTGGCAGGGGCGGGGGAACCAATTTTGGTCTTCGCAAGAAGGCCTTGGGGTTAAGTCGCAAAGCTTCCCAGGAAGCGGAGCGGCCGGGTGACTCCCATCCGAATCCGACAGCTCACCTCGCAGGCATTGGGAGAGGCTACCTTCGTGTCTTCACGCCACAATGCCGCGCGCCACCGCGCGCAAACGGTTCGTATGAACCCGTTGGACTCCGTGTCCAAGGCGGTTAGCGCCAATGCCGGCACAGTAGGTCGCCAGGCAGCTGTTATCGCAGCTGCTTCAGGACTCATCCTGAGCGTTGGCATGCCTGCCAACGCAGCCGACGCCAACATTGGTGTTTCCGCCTCCTCGGAGACCGGATCCCAGGCCACACAGCTTGCTGTGACCGCCGCGCCCACCGCCACTGTCTCCTTTGAGCGTCCTGCTGTCACGACGGTGGCGGCCCCGGTCGCCGAAACCATCGCTCCGCAGTCGAACGATGAGAGCCAGGCGGCCGGCACCGGCCAGACCGCCGACGAGAGCACCGGTGCGGCCACGGCCGTCACCGCCAAGTCCACCGATGGTGCGGCCTCCGCCGCGGCTTCCGGACTGGCTGCAATCGCGTACACCGGCATCGGCCACCCGTACGTGTGGGGCGGCACCACCCCCAGCGGCTGGGACTGCTCCGGCTTCACCCAGTGGGTTTACGCTCAGGCTGGCATCAGCATTCCCCGCGTCAACGCGTGGAACGCCATGAAGCCCACCTCGACGCCTGCCCCCGGCGACTTGGTCATGCAGAACGGCGGCGCCCACGTGGGCATCTACGTCGGCAACGGCATGATGATCAGCGCGCTGAACCCTGCGGACGGCACTCTCCTGCACGCGGTGTCCGCAACGGGCACGTCCGCTTTTTACACCCTTCGCTAAGAATCCGATTCGAGGCGGGCCGGCTTACCCCCAAGATGCCGGCTCGTCGATAACCCACGTCCTGCCACCGCGGTCCGTGGAACACGAAAGAGAGAAACTTTAATGACTACACGTGCGACTATTGCACGGCACCGCGCCGAGGTCACCAAGACCAGCTCGCTTGCTGTCATTGCCAAGGCCGTCGGCGACAACGCCGGTGGCATGGGCCGCCAGGCCGCAGTTATCGCTGCTGCTTCCGGTCTTGTCCTGACCAGCGGCATCGCCGCCAACGCTGCTGAGACCAACGTCCAGCGCGAATCCGCTCCGGCTTCCACGCTGGAAGTTCAGTCCGCTGCGGCACCGGCCACCATCTCGGCCGCTTCCAGCATCGCCATCTCCTACGAGAAGCCTGCTGTCTCCACCGCCCCGGCTCCCGTCGTCGAGGCCCCGAAGCCCGTGGTAAAGGTCCAGGAAGCCACTCCCGCCGTTGACGCTGCTCCGGTTGCTGATGCCGCACCGGCAGTCCAGGCCACCGCCGCCGTTGATACCGCTGCCCCGGCAGCACCGAAGACCACTGCCGCCAGCGGCAAGGGCGCTGCCATCGCCGCTGCTGCCTATGCACAGCTGGGCGTCTCGCAGGACTGCACCGCGCTGGCCACCAACGCACTCGCCGCCGTGGGCATCCACTACCACGGCTGGCCGGCAGGTTACCTGTCCCTCGGCCGCACCGTGAGCGCTGCTGAAGCCCGGCCGGGTGACCTTGCCTACTACCAGAACGGCGGCATGGGCCTGGCCCACATCGCTGTCTACGTCGGCAACGGCATGGCCGTCCACGGCGGCTGGAACGGCGGAACCACCGCACTGTTCAGTGTGAACGTCGGCTCCGGCCCTGTCTTCATCCGCGTCGGCGGCTAAGACACCCAAAGCATCACGGAAAGGACCCCTGCCAGTTGGCGGGGGTCTTTTTTTTGCTTGCGTCCGCATGAATTTTTGGTGACACGCCACGACGATGCTTGTGTTCGATTCGCTCATCTGCCTAGTGAGTGTTTACTCTTATGGTGTCGATCCATAGCCCGGACATGCAGAGGGCAGCCGGCCCTCGCGCCTCTGCCGGGTGCGGCCGTGAAGAGGTATGTGCATGCGCACACTCGTTCTGAATGCTGGATATGAACCGCTGGCGGTAGTGACCTTCCGCCGGGCGCTGGTCCTTGTGCTCACCGGAAAGGCAAGCGTGGTGGCCGAAGGCGACGATCCTGTCGTCGGGCCGCAGGACATCATGGGCCGTCCGTCCGTGATTCTCCTTAACCGCTACATCCGCCCCCGGTACAACATGATCACCGCGGTGAGCAGGCGCGGCGTGCTTCGCCGCGACGGCCACCGGTGCGCCTACTGCGGCAAGGCAGCCCACACCATAGACCATGTCCAGCCGAAATCCCGGGGCGGTGCCGATTCCTGGGAGAACCTGGTTGCGGCCTGCCTCCGCTGCAACAACGTCAAGGGTGACCACACGCCCAGTGAAATGGGCTGGAAGCTCCGGTTCGATCCGGCTCCACCGGTGGGCACCATGTGGCAGATCAAGGAGCTGGAGAAGCCCACGCCGGCGTGGGACCCATTCCTGCTTCCGGAAAGAGCAGCCTGATGCCCGCCTGAGCATCGCAGCATTACGCTGGGTGTGTGGACTTTGACGCAATAATCCTGGCCGGCGGCCGCTCCTCGCGACTGGGCGGCTCGCCCAAGTCTGCCCTGATGTTCGACGGCGCCACCCTCCTCGAGCGCGCGCTCGCGGCAGCAGCGGGTGCCCGGCACACTGTTGTAGTGGGACCTGAGCCAGGGGGCCTTCCCGGTGGTGTTCTCAGCACGCGTGAGGACCCGCCTTTTGCGGGGCCGGCGGCGGCAATCGCCGCCGGGCTTGCCGCGCTCCGGAGCGCAGGCCGGTCGGACCTGGTCCTGGTGCTGGCGTGCGACATGCCGCGCGTGGACGATGCTGTCGGTGTCCTGCTGGAAGCCCTTCCGGGCGCAGGCGCTGACGGCGTTATGGCGGCATCCGCGGACGGCCGGCAGCAGCCGCTGGCGGGTTTTTATAGCACAGCTGCGCTGGAACGCGCCGTGCAGGACGCCGCCGCACGTAACGCCCTGGTGCACGGGTCAGTCTTCGCCCTCCTTGCTAGTCTTGACGTGCAGGCTGTGGTTGTCCCTGCCGGCTCCACGGATGACGTGGACACCTGGGACGATGCGGCCGCGTTGGGAGTAGCTGTCCGGGAGCAATGACCCGCCTACCGGACAGCCATGAATATGGAGGCAGGCATGAAAAGCCAGGACGAGACGCTTGAGGAATGGTGCCGTCTGCTGCTGCGGGCCTTTGAGCTCGAGGATGTGGACGTGGACATCAACGAGGTGCTGTCCGTTGCGGGAGTGGCTGCGCACTCCGTAGTGCGTCCGGCCGCACCCCTCACTACTTTCATAGCGGGGCTCGCCACCGGGCTTAAGTGCGCTGCGGGCCAGGCCCCGGACGTCGACGCCATGCAAGGCGCCATGGACGTGGCCCGTACCGTTGCTAAGTCCTACGCGGCCGACGAGGCGCGCGCGGCGGCAGGTTCCCCGGCCGGCTCCGCTGAAACTTCGGCGCCGGCCGGAACTTCGGTGCCCAGCGGGACTCCGGGGGAATGACAGCCGCGCCCGAGCACCGCTCCGACGACCCACACGCCTCCGCGGCGAAAACCCCTGCCGGGGACGCCACTGCTGCCGGCGACGGAAGTGCTTCGGCCGAACGCGCCGTCGGCGATCCGGCGCCAGGCACCGACGTCGCGTCGGACGTCGAACCCGCGCCTGACACCGACCCCGCATCAGGCTCCCGTCCCGCCGCCGCGGGCGAGCCGGACGGGCAGCCGGAGCAGGAAGCGCCGGGGGAGCCGGACACGCATGCCAAGCACCTGGCGCACACGTGGGAGGAGGCCCGGCAGGCCGCCTTCGACTGTGCCTCCCCGATCCCGGCGGCACCAGTTCCCTTGCGCGAGGCCGTGGGCAGGACCCTGGCCACGGACATCACCGCCCACCAGGACATGCCGCACTATGCGTCCTCCGCCATGGACGGCTGGGCAGTTAATGGAAGCGGTCCGTGGATCCTGGCCGAGCCCGGGCAGCGGCTGGCGCCGCACCAGGCGAGCGTGATCGTAACGGGCGGACTCATTCCCTCCGGCGCCAAGGCGGTGCTCCGCACCGAGAACGGTGTGATCTCCACGGACGACGACGGGCTCCCCGTCCTTACGCTGGGCGGCGCCGCCCGCCCCGGCGAACCGAGGAACGGCCAGCACATCCGGAAAGCCGCAGAGGAGGCGGAGGCCGGCGACGTGTTGGTCAGGGCCGGCGTCGTGCTTAACCCCGCCCACGTGGCCCTCGCCGCCCTGGCCGGGTACGACGAGGTGGAGGTCCTCGGCAAGCCGGTGGTGAAGCTGCTGCTGACCGGCTCCGAAGTGATCGAGCAGGGACTGCCCGGCCCCGGGCGGGTGCGGGACACGTTCGGGCCACAGCTGGCCACGGTGGTGGAAATGCTGGGCGGCCTGTGCCGTGAACAGGCCCGCATCGGCGACAGCTATACGGAGTGGCTGGCGGGCCTCGAAGACTCGGGCATCCCCGAGGCACGGAACCTGCCGGCCGACGTCGTTATCACCACCGGCGGCACCGGCCGTTCCGGTACCGATCACTTTCGGCGAGCCGTGGCTGAACTCGGCGGACGGCTGGTCATCGACGGCGTGGCAATGCGGCCGGGACACCCCGCCGTCCTCGCCGAACTGCCGGACGGGCGCTTCGTGCTGGGGCTGCCGGGAAACCCGCTGGCCGCGATGATGGCTCTGTCCACGGTGGGCGCTCCGCTCCTGGCCGCCCTCGGACATGGCCAGTTGCCGCCGGTCCGGGAAGTTCCCTGCGGCACCATGATCGAACCCGACCCCGGCCGCACCCGGCTGATGCCCTTCCGGCTCCTGTACGGCATGGCCTCGCCCGCGCAGCACACCGGCCCCGGCATGATGCGCGGACTGGCATCGGCCGACGGCGTCCTCGTGGTGCCGCCGCACGGCGTCCAGCTGGGCGAGATGGTGCCGGCGTTCGCGCTGCCCTGGGGCCCGGCCATCCCCGAACCTAAAGCCGCCGAATCCAAACCCAAGACCCCGGCGCGCAAGTCCGCCTCCCGGACCTCCGCCAAGCAGGCAGCCCAAAGCGGGCCCGTGGACTGGAGCGCCCTGCTTGATTGAACTGCGTGCCCGGCGGGAGATGCAATGATGGAGGCATGAACAGCCACTCAGCGCGGAGTCTCTCATGGGCCGTGTAACGCAACGACGCAAGGTACACCGCTACGTCCTGGACGGCTCGGCCGCAGCATTGGAATTCCCGGTCCGGCACCGGGAGGACGTACTCGCCGTGGAAGAACCTCTTGAGATCCGGCTCGGCAGCCTGTCCTTCTCCGTCACCATGCGCACGCCCGGGGACGACTTCGACCTCGTGGCAGGTTTCCTCGTCTCCGAGGGCGTCATCTGGGACGCCGACCAGCTGATCTCGCTCAGGTTCTGTGCCGGCGAGGACGAAAACGGGGTCCAGACGTTCAACGTGGTTGAGGCCCAGCTGCGGCCCGATGTGCCCCTGCCGGACACGGGGCGGCACGTCTACACCTCCAGCTCGTGCGGGATCTGCGGCACGGACTCCATCGAATCAGTGACGAAGTCCTCGCACTTCAACCCCGCCGCCGACCGGCTCACCGTTCCGGTCGAAACACTTGCCTCCCTGCCGGACAAGCTGCGCGAGGCACAAGCCGTCTTTGAGGTGACCGGGGGAGTGCACGCGGCCGGACTGTTCAGGATTGATGACGACGGCGGTGCGGAGCTGCTGTGCCTGCGCGAGGACGTGGGGCGGCACAACGCGGTGGACAAAGTGGTTGGCTGGGCCCTGCGCGAACGCCGGCTGCCGCTCACCAATACCGTGCTCCAGGTATCCGGACGCGCCTCCTTCGAGCTCGTCCAGAAAGCCGCACTGGCCGGCATCCCGGTGCTCGCCGCGGTCAGCGCGCCCTCGAGCCTGGCGGTGGAGCTTGCCGAGTCCACCGGCGTCACGCTTGCCGGTTTCAGCCGGGGAACCAGCCTGAACGTCTACGCAGGCTCCGGCCGCATTGCCACGCCTGCATCGGTGCCGCGATAGGGGCGTGGCCCCTTGGCGGCCGGGTGTCAAGGCAGTAGATTTTATCCATCGAATGGATGCGTTGATCCGCTCAGAAGGCAGCTGAACTGCCTGGACCCAAAGCTGACCGGCACGCCCATGCCCGCACGAAAGCCAGCACACCCCGCTTCTGCTTTCACGTACTAAAGAGGTACACATTGCATGACGACCGCCGGATCACGGAAGTCCGCCTGGACCGCTTTCTCCGCGAACGGATCACCCCCGCCATCTACGGGCGCAGCGTCCCCCTGGAGCTCAGCAGCTGGGACGTTCCGGATGAACCCGTCCCGGTCCTGGAGGCGCTGCGCCAGGAGTTCGTCCCGCAGGAACACGGTGCTGCCTGGGGGCGCCCGTGGAGCACAAAGTGGCTGCGGCTCCAGGGAGAGGTGCCGGACGCCTGGGGAACGGCGGCCGATACCGAAGTGGAGATCGTGGTGGACCTCGGGTTCACCACCGAGATCCCCGGCTTCCAGTGCGAAGGGATCGCGTGGCGGCCCGACGGCAGCATCATCAAGGCCATCTCACCCCGCAACCAGCACATCCCGCTGAAGCTGCTGGGCAGCGGCCTGGCCGTCGACTTCTATGTGGAGGCGGCAGCCAATCCCGACGTCGCCCAAGGCTGGAGCTTCGCGCCCACTCCGTACGGGGACAAGGCCACAGCGGGCAATGAGCCGCAGTACCGGCTCGGCAGCATCGCCATCGCCGAGCTGAACCGCGCCGTGTGGGAGCTTCAGCAGGACGTGCTGACGCTCAGCGGGCTCATGCACGAGCTCCCCACCGAACTGCCTCGCCGGCACGAGATCCTCCGTGCTCTCGAACGCATGATGGACACCATGGACCCGGACGACGTCCCGGGTACCGCATCCGCCGGGCGGGCAGCGCTGGCCGAGGTGCTGGCCAGACCTGCCTACGCCTCCGCCCACCAGCTGTTCGCCACCGGCCACGCACACATCGACTCCGCCTGGCTCTGGCCCATTCGGGAGACCATGCGCAAGTGCGCCCGGACCTTCTCCAACGTGGTGGCCCTCATGGACGAGGACCGCGACTTCGTGTTCTCCTGCTCCTCGGCCCAGCAGCTCGCCTGGATCAAGGAATACTATCCGGAACTCTTCGAACGCATCCGGGAGAAGGTGAAATCAGGCCAGTTCATTCCCGTGGGCGGCATGTGGGTGGAATCCGACACCAACATGCCAGGCGGTGAGGCGATGGCCCGGCAGTTCGTGGAAGGCAAAAGCTTCTTCCTCAGGGAATTCGACGTCGAGTGCAAGGAAGCCTGGCTCCCGGATTCCTTCGGGTACTCCGCGGCCATGCCCCAGATCGTCAAGGCCGCCGGCAGTCGCTGGTTCCTGACCCAGAAAATCTCCTGGAACCAGATCAACCGGATGCCGCACCACACGTTCAACTGGGAAGGCATCGACGGCACCCGCCTCTTCACGCACTTCCCGCCGGTGGACACCTACAACTCCGAGCTCAGCGGCCGGGACCTGGCGCACGCCGAGCGCAACTACCGGGACCACGGATACGGCACCAGCTCGCTCGTCCCGTTCGGCTACGGCGACGGCGGCGGCGGACCCACGCGGGAGATGCTAGCCGCCGCGCACCGCGCAGCAGATCTGGAAGGCTCCCCGAAGGTCCGGATCGGCACGCCGCGCAGCTTCTTTGAACAGGCCGAGGCCGAGTACACAGCGCTGCCCGTGTGGGTGGGGGAGATGTACCTTGAGCTGCACCGCGGCACCTACACCAGCCAGGCCAGGACCAAGCAGGGCAACCGCCGGTCCGAGCACCTCCTCCGCGAGGCTGAGCTGTGGTGCGCCACCGCGGCTGTCCGCTCCGGCGGGCAGTACACCTACCCCGCGGCCGAACTGAAGCGGCTGTGGCAACTGGTCCTGCTGCAGCAGTTCCACGACATCCTGCCCGGCAGCGCCATCGCCTGGGTGCACCAGGACGCCGAACGCAACTACGCCGCCATCGCCACGGGATTGGAGGCGCTCATCACCGAGGCGTCCGCAGCCCTGCTTGGCGAAGGCACGCGGGAGTTCCTGCTCAACGCCAGCCCCCATGCCCGCCACGGAGTCCCGGCGCTCGCAGCAGCCGCGCCTGTTGTATCCAAGGACGCAGCTACCCGGGATGAGGTTGCGGCCACGCCGCTGGAGGGCGGCTTTGTCCTGGACAACGGCGTTATCCGCGCCGTGCTGGATGACAACGGGCTCCTGACCTCCCTGCAGGATCACGGAACAGGCCGCGAGGCGATCGCTCCGGGCCAGTTCGGCAACCACCTGGAACTGCACCGCGACACCCCCAACGAATGGGACGCCTGGGACATCGACGAGTTCTACCGGCGGAACGTCACCAGTCTGGCCGACGCAGCGGAGGTGCGGCTGGAGCGGCACGGCGGGGACGCCGCCGTCGTGGTTGAACGGCTCACGGGATCATCCCGCATTACCCAGCGCATCACGCTGGAGCCGGGCAGCCCGTCCCTGCGGATCTCCACCGAGGTCGACTGGCAGGAACGCGAGAAGCTGCTCAAGCTGGGCTTCCCGCTGGACCTGAGGGCCGACCGCTCCGCGGCGGAGACACAGTTCGGCCACGTTTTCCGGCCCACCCACGTGAACACCTCCTGGGAAGCGGCGAAGTTCGAGATCTGCGCGCACCGCTGGATCCACGTCGCCGAACCGGGGTACGGCGTGGCCATCGCCAACGCCTCCACATACGGGCACGACGTCGCCCGGTCTGTCAGGGACGACGGCGGGACCACCACCACCGTGAGGCTCTCCCTGCTGCGCGCGGCCAAGTTCCCCGACCCCGAGGCCGACCGCGGACGGCACGTGCTGGACGTCTGGGTCAGGCCGGCAGCGGGAATCGCCGAGGCCGTGGAGGAGGGTTACCGCGCCAACCTCGCACCGAGGACGGTCCGCGGCGCGCACCCGGTCGAGGCGCTGGTTGCCGTGGACAACCCGGCACTGGTCATTGAAGCGCTAAAGCTGGCCGAAGACGGCTCCGGCGACGTCATCGTCCGGCTGTACGAATCACTGGGCCGGCGCTCCGCCGGACGGCTCACGGCCAACTTCGGGACCACAGGAATCCAGGCCGTGGACCTGCTCGAGCGGCCGGTTGAGGCCGCGGGTGTCGTTGCGGGAACAGACTCCGCCGAGCTCACGCTGCGGCCGTTCCAGCTGGTGACACTGAGGCTCGCCCGCTGACAGCTACCCCGCGTCCGGCG
>Ga0256906_1000597_pt1 | contig 11753 bp, 10 predicted proteins | sample MC6MC0744MT_FD_190186 | JGI IMG/M metagenome (GOLD analysis project Ga0256906, IMG submission 190186) | Metatranscriptome of enriched soil aggregate microbial communities from Iowa State University, Ames, United States - MC6-MC0744-MT... | ecosystem: Environmental > Terrestrial > Soil >... | reverse complement strand
GGCAGACCTACTTAAACGTAAGATGGATCACGGAAGGCGGTTAGCCTTCAGCAATGAGGCTGGTCGCCCTCCGCTCTGAAAAATATCTCTGCCCAATGGCGTGCGGGATCTGTTAGTTGGCTTCAACGCCCGCTTACTAGTTGTGCTTCCAAGGCACAAAGGAGACTAAAGTGACGACCCGTATTGGTATCAACGGCTTCGGCCGCATCGGCCGCAACTACTTCCGCGCAGCGCTTGCCCAGGGCGCGGATCTTGAGATCGTAGCCGTCAACGACCTCACCAGCCCCGAGGCGCTGGCCCACCTGCTCAAGTACGATTCCGTGGGCGGACGCCTGGCCGAAACCATTGAGGTCAAGGAAGGCAACCTCGTCGTCAACGGCAACGCCATCAAGGTCCTGGCCGAGCGCGACCCCGCCAACCTCCCCTGGAAGGACCTGGGCGTTGACATCGTCATCGAGTCCACCGGCTTCTTCACCAAGGCTGCTGCCGCCAAGAAGCACATCGAAGCCGGCGCCAAGAAGGTCCTGATCTCCGCCCCCGCCTCGGACGAGGACATCACCATCGTGATGGGCGTCAACGACGGCCTGTACGACCCCGAGAACCACCACATCATCTCCAACGCTTCCTGCACCACCAACTGCCTCGGCCCGCTGGCCAAGGTTGTCAACGATGCCTTCGGCATCGAGCGTGGCCTGATGACCACCGTGCACGCCTACACCGCAGACCAAAACCTGCAGGACGGCCCGCACAACGACCTCCGCCGTGCACGCGCCGCCGCCATCAACATGGTTCCCACCTCCACGGGTGCGGCCAAGGCCATCGGCCTGGTCCTGCCGGAGCTCAAGGGCAAGCTGGACGGCTACGCCATCCGCGTTCCGGTCCCCACCGGCTCCGCCACCGACCTCACCGTCACGGTCTCCCGCGAGACCACCGTCGAGGAAGTCAACGCCACGCTCAAGAAGGCCGCAGAGTCCGACGAGTGGCAGGGCATCCTGACCTACACCGACGCCCCGATCGTCTCCTCGGACATCGTCGGCGACCCCGCCTCGTCCATCTTTGACTCCGGTTTGACCAAGGTCATTGGCAACCAGGTCAAGGTTGTTTCCTGGTATGACAACGAATGGGGCTACTCCAACCGCCTCGTGGACCTGACGGAGCTTGTAGCGGCCAAGCTGGGCTAGGGTTAGCTACATGACATCTCACACCCTCAACGAACTGATCGCTGAAGGTGTCCGCGGGCGGTACATTCTGGTTCGAAGTGACCTGAATGTGCCGCTCGACGGCTCTACAGTGACTGACGACGGCCGTATCCGGGCCTCACTGCCAGTACTGGGAAAGCTCACGGACGCCGGTGCCCGCGTGCTGGTAACAGCCCACCTCGGCCGCCCCAAGGGCGCCCCCGAAGACAAGTACTCGCTCAAGCCGGCGGTCGCCCGCCTGGCCGAGCTGGCTTCCTTCCCTGTCTCCCTCGCGGAGGACACGGTAGGACCCTCGGCCAAGGAGAAGGCGGCTGCGCTGCAGGACGGCCAGGTCCTGGTCCTCGAGAACGTGCGGTTCGACGCGCGCGAGACCAGCAAGGACGAGGCCGAGCGCGGCGCGTTTGCTGACGAGTTGGTAGGACTCACCGGTGACAACGGCGCCTTCGTGAACGACGCCTTCGGCGCCGTGCACCGCAAGCACGCCAGCGTTTACGACGTCGCCACCCGGCTCCCGTCGTACCTCGGCGACCTTGTGGGCACCGAGGTGGAAGTCCTCCGCAAGCTGACCGCAGACACCCAGCGTCCCTACGTTGTGGTCCTCGGCGGTTCGAAGGTTTCTGACAAGCTCGCGGTCATCGACAACCTGCTCGGCAAGGCTGACACCATCCTGGTGGGCGGCGGCATGCTGTTCACGTTCCTGGCAGCCGAGGGTCACAAGGTGGCCGGCAGCCTGCTGGAAGAGGACCAGATCCCGGTCGTCCAGGACTACCTCAAGCGCGCAGCCGACGCCGGCACGGAGTTCGTTATCCCCACGGACGTCGTGGTGGCAGCCAAGTTCACCGCCGACGCCGACCACGAGACGGTCAGCGCCGACGCCATCGAAGGCAGCAGCTTCGGGGCGCAGGGCATCGGCTTGGACATCGGACCCGAGTCCGCCCGGGCGTTTGCCGAGCAGATCAAGGGCGCCAAGACCGTGTTCTGGAACGGCCCCATGGGCGTCTTCGAGTTCGAGGCATTCTCCGCAGGCACCCGGGCCATCGCCCAGGCGCTGACGGAGACGGACGCGTTCACCGTCGTCGGCGGCGGCGACTCCGCCGCTGCCGTCCGCACGCTCGGCTTCGCCGATGACCAGTTCGGACACATTTCCACCGGCGGCGGCGCCAGCCTGGAATACCTTGAAGGCAAGGAACTTCCCGGCCTGAGCGTTCTGGACCGCTAAAGACACACCAGCCGGCAGGGCACCTTCCGCATCGCGGAGGCGCCCTGCCGGCTGTTCACATGATCAGCAGATTGACCGGCACTATTGGAGAACACGTGACTACGTCAACCAACGGCACCTTTGACCGTACGCCTTTGATCGCAGGCAACTGGAAGATGAACATGGACCACGTCCAGGGCATCACCCTCTTGCAGAAGCTGGCCTGGACGCTGTCCGACGCCAAGCATGACTACAGCCGTGTGGAAGCCGCCGTCTTCCCGCCCTTCACCGACCTCCGAGGTGTGCAGACCCTCGTCCAGGGCGACGAACTGGACATCGTCTACGGCGGCCAGGACCTGTCGCAGTTCGATTCCGGCGCCTACACCGGGGACATCTCCGGCCAGTTCCTGAACAAGCTCGGCTGCAAGTACGTCCTCGTCGGCCACAGCGAACGCCGGACCATCCACGCTGAGTCTGACGAAGTCCTGAACGCCAAGGTCAAGGCTGCCTACCGCCACAACGTCATCCCCGTGCTCTGCGTCGGGGAAGGCCTGGAAATCCGCCAGGCGGGCACGCACGTCCAGCACACGCTGGACCAGCTCCGCGCCGACGTCGAAGGCCTCACCGCCGAGCAGGCGGCCGAGCTCGTCGTCGCCTATGAGCCTGTCTGGGCCATCGGCACCGGTGAGGTTGCGGGCCCGGAGGACGCCCAGGAGATGTGCGCCGCGATCCGTGCCGAGCTCGCCGAGCTGTTCGACGCCGACGTGGCTGCCAAGGTCCGCCTGCTGTACGGCGGTTCGGTCAAGGCCAGCAACGCTGCCGCCATCCTCAAAGAGCGCGACGTCGACGGGGTGCTGGTGGGCGGTGCCAGCCTTGATCCCGCTGAGTTTGCTAATATTGTCAAGTTCGAGAGCCACCTCGTAACGGACTAGTCCGGTACTGGCGCGCTCCCGCATCCACCAACTTTGGAAAGGCCGTCGTGGACGTTCTTCATGTGATTCTGCAGATCCTGCTGGGCATTACCAGCCTTCTGCTGACCCTGCTCATCCTGCTCCACAAGGGGCGCGGCGGCGGCCTGTCGGACATGTTCGGCGGCGGCATGAGCTCGGGGCTGGCCTCCTCAGGCGTTGCTGAGCGCAACCTGAACAGGTTCACCATCATCCTCGGCGTCACCTGGGGCGTCGTGATTATCGCGCTCGGCCTGCTGATGCGCTTCACGGGTGTGGCTGACTCCTAAGGCTGGCGCAGCCGTTTAGTACGAAGAGCCCGGCCCGGTCAGGATCCGTTCCTGATTGGGCCGGGCTTTTCCGTGCCGCCAGGGGAAGCACGCACTAAACTGGCGCTATCGGATCTAACGGCAGCGCCGCCTTTAGCAGCGAGGGAGTTCCCATGGTGCATACCTCTTCAGGATTCCGCGGCACCCGCGTGGGTGTCATTCAAGGAGCCGGAATGAAGAACCAGGGGGATGATCCTCTCGGGGAGCCCCTGCCGCGTATTTGTGTCTCCTACTGGTGCGCCATGGGACACGAGACGCGGCCTGTCTTTCTTAAGCTGCCGGACGACCAGATTCCGGACGTGTGGGACTGCCGCCACTGCGGCCGGCCGGCGTCGCGCAATCCCGGTGCCGGACTCCCCGGCGAAGCTCAGGAAGAGGGCTTCAAGACCCACCTCGAATACGTTAAAGAAAGACGCTCCAGCCAGGACGCCGAAGACGTACTGGCTGGAGCGCTGGAGCGGCTAAGAGCCGGCCGGCGCCTTCCTGACTAGCTGTTCAGGAACGCGCGAGGCCGCATTTTCGTCGATCAGCCACAGCGTCCGGGACCGGCCCGCGGGACCGGACGCCGGCACCTGCACGGGATTGGCCCCGGCGAGGGCCAGGCCCACAGCCCCGGCCTTGTCCTCGCCTGCCACCACCATCCACACCTCAGCGGAGGTGTTGATCGCCGGCAGGGTCAGGGAGATGCGCTCGGGCGGCGGCTTGGGGGAGTTGCGGACCCCCACCACCGTCAGCTGCTTCTCGCGGATGCCGCCCTGCTCCGGGAACAGGGACGCCACGTGCGCGTCGGGACCCACGCCCAGCAGCACGACGTCGAACCGGGGAAGCCGGCCCGGCTCCTCAGGGCGGTCGTCCGAAGCGTCCGCGGCGTGCTCGGCCGCTGCCGCCTCGCTGAGGCGGCGTGCGTAGTCCTCTGCAGCCTCCTCCGGTGATCCAAAGTCATCCGTCGACCCGGGCACGTGGACGCGCGCGGGATCAACATCGATGTGCTTCAGGAGCGCCTCCTGGGCCTGGACCGCATTGCGGTCCGGGTCCTGGGCGCGGACGAAGCGCTCGTCGCCCCACCAAAAATTCACTTTTGCCCAGTCCACCGCGGGCGCGGCCGGCGAATCGGCCACGGCCTTCAGCGTTCCGATGCCCACCGTCCCTCCGGTAAGCACCACTGTCGCTTCACCGAATCGGTCCTGCACGTCCACGAGCTTGGTGATCAGGCGGGCCGCAATGGCTGCCATGAGTACGGAAGAGTCAGGATGGATGCTTACTCTGGGCTCAGCGCTCACTGGGACGGACACTCCTTAGATTGGTACGTGGCAGTCCAATAGTAATCACTTCGCCGAATACTTCGTCGGGGTCCAGGCGGCGGAGCTCCTCGGCGAGGCAGTCGCGGAGGCTGCGGCGCGGCAGGGAGATCCGTTGCGCGGGCTGGCCGGGCTGGGTGAGTTCGGCGACCGAGAGTCCGGGGCGGAAGAGCTGGACGTCGCCGCCGGGGCGGGTGAGCCGGACCCGGCGGATGCCGGTCCCTGCCGGGTCCGCGACGATCGTGACCGGGGCGTCCAGGGACAGGGTCAGCCAGGCCGCGAGCAGGATGGTGCTGGGCGAGTCCGAGGCGCCTTCGACCGCAACGGCGGTGACGGGCGAGGAGTCGGCCTGATCCAGGACAGCGGCGAGCTGGATCCGCCAGTTCGTCAGCCGGGTCCAGGCCAGGTCGGTATCGCCGGCCTTGTAGGTGTTCCGGATGTTCTCCAGCGCCACCTGCGGCTCGGCCTCGTTCGCCGAATCGGTGATCCTGCGGTGCGCGATCCTACCGATCGAGGTTTCGGACGCGTTTTTCGGTGCCCCGTGCGGCCACCAGGCCACGATCGGGGCGTCGGGCAGCAGCAGCGCGGCGACGAGGGACTCGCTTTCCTCGGCGAGCTCCCCGAAACCGCGCAGCACGATGACCTCCGACGCGCCGGCATCGCCGCCGACGCGGATCTGCGCGTCCAGGCGGTTCGGCGCGGACGAGCCGGCGTCGGCGAGCACGATGATCCGGCAGGGGTGCTCGCGGCTGGCCTCGTTGGCCGCCTCGATCGCTTCTTCCTCGAGCCCGGACTTGGTGACCACCACGAGGGTGAGGACCCGGCCCAGGGCGATCACGCCGCCCTGCTCGCGCAGGGACTGGATCTTCTTGGAAACGTTCGAGGTGGTGGTGTTCGGCAGGTCTACGATCATGGCCTTCTCCAGGTGCGTCCGTCGCGGGCGAGCAGCTCGTCAGCCGAGGCCGGGCCCCAGCTGCCGGGCGCGTACGGCTCGGGCTGTTCGCCCAGGCCGGCCCAGTACTCTTCGAAGGGGTCCAGGATCTTCCAGGACAGCTCCACTTCCTCGTGCCGGGGGAACAGCGGCGGCTCGCCCAGCAGCACGTCCAGGATCAAACGCTCATACGCTTCCGGGCTGGACTCCGTGAACGAGTGCCCGTAGCCGAAGTCCATCGTCACGTCCCGAACTTCCATCTGGGTGCCGGGGACCTTGGACCCGAACCGGATCGTGGCACCCTCGTCGGGCTGAACCCGGATGACTACCGCGTTCTGCCCGAAATCGTCGTCGCTGTGGTCCCGGAAGAGCAGGTTCGGTGCCCGCTTGAACACCACCGCGATCTCCGTCACGCGGCGGCCCAGGCGCTTGCCGGCCCGCAGGTAGAACGGCACCCCGGACCAGCGCCGGGTGTTGATGTCCACCCGGATCGCCGCATAGGTTTCGGTGGTGGAGTCCGCCGGGATGCCCTCTTCCTCCAGGTACCCCTGGACCTGCTCCCCGCCCTGCCAGCCGCCGGCGAACTGCCCGCGCGCCGAATGCGTGGACAGGTCTTCGGGGAGCCGGACCGCGGCCAGGACCTTTTCCTTTTCCGCGCGCAGGTCATCGGCGTTGAAGGAGATGGGTTCCTCCATCGCGGTCAGCGCCAGCAGCTGCAGCAGGTGGTTCTGGATCACGTCGCGGGCCGCGCCCACGCCGTCGTAATACCCCGCGCGGCCGCCGGTGCCGATGTCCTCGGCCATGGTGATCTGGACGTGGTCCACGTAGTTCGCGTTCCAGAGCGGCTCGAACAGCTGGTTCGCGAAGCGCAGCGCCAGGATGTTCTGGACCGTCTCCTTGCCCAGGTAGTGGTCGATCCGGAACACCGCGTCCTGCGGGAACACCGACTCGACAATGTCGTTCAGCTGCCGGGCCGACTCCAGGTCATGCCCGAACGGCTTCTCGATCACCACCCGCCGCCACTTCTCGCCCTCGGCCTGCGCCAGGCCGTGCTTGGACAGCTGCCGGCAGACCTGCTCGAACGCCTTCGGCGGGATCGAGAGGTAGAACGCGTGGTTCCCGCGGGTACCGCGGTTCTCATCGAGTTCCTTGATGGTCTCGCCGAGCCGCTCAAACGCGGCATCGTCGTCGAACGCGCCCTGCACGAACCGGATGCCCTCGGAGAGCTGGTTCCAGACCGCCTCATCGAACGGGGTCCGGGCGTAGGACTTCACCGCGTCCTTCACCTCGGAGGCGAAGTCCTCGTTGTCCCAGTCCCGCCGGCCGAAACCGACCAGCGCGAAGCTCGGCGGCAGCAGGCCACGGTTGGCCAGGTCATACACAGCAGGCATGAGCTTCTTACGGGCAAGGTCCCCCGTGACTCCAAAGAGCACAAGCGAGGACGGTCCGGCAATCCGGTTCAGCCGCCGGTCCCGCGGATCCCGCAAGGGGTTCCCGGACCGGCTGGCTGTCCTTTTGCCGTTCAAAGTATCTGGCATGGTGGAATCGGTGCCTTAGCTCTCAGTGGCGGATGCTGCCGTGGCGGCCAGCGACGAAACAATCTCCTGCAGCTGGGCCACGCCCGCTGCCCGGTCGGTCAGGTGCAGGCGCAGCACGGGCCGGCCGTGCCCGGCCAGGACCTGGGCGTCGCCGGCAGCCTGGGCCGCGATCAGCTCACCGAAGGTGAACGGACGCTCCGGAATCGCGAGGTCCTGCGCGGACGCCGCCGTGACCTGCAGGAACACACCGATCGCGGGCCCGCCCTTGTGGAACTGGCCGGTGGAATGCAGGAACCGGGGTCCCCAGCCGAAGGTGACCGGACGGCCGCTCACCGCGGCGAGCTCGTCCCGGACGCCTTCCAGCTGCGCGTAGGCTAGCCGGTCGAAGTACGCCTGGACGCTCAGGTAGCTGTCGGCCTCGAGCGTGTCCAGCAGTGCCTTTACGGCGCCCTCTGCAGTGGAAGCATCGCCCAGCCAGTCGCCGCCGCGGACCTCGATGGCCCCGTCGGTGAAGTTGGCCGGCGTCGGTTCCGGCTGCGCGTCCAGCAGACCTCGGGCAGCCACCTTGGCGGCTTCGACGTCGGGCTGGTCAAACGGGTTGATGCCCAGCAGGCGCCCGGCCACGGCGGTGGCGAATTCCCACACCATCATCTGCGAGGCGAGGCCGCCGGCAACGGCAACTTCGTTCTCGCCGAGTTCGACGTCGGCATCCGGGCTCACGAGGCGGACCACCAGGACGTCTTCGGCGCCGGAGGTAACCTCCGGAGCGTCCGGCCCGGCGACCACCGGCAGGATGCCGGTGCCGAGCTTGCCCGTTGATTCGGCGATGAGCTGCTCGGCCCAGTCAGCGAAGCCGACGATGCCGGAGCCGTCCTCCGCGATGACCACCTTGTTGCGCAGCGGGTTGGTGCCGCCCAGGGCAGCACCCAGGACCAGGCCGATGTTCTCGGGTGCATCCTCGTTCAGGATCTCGGCGGCTTCCTCTGCCTCGTCCAGCAGGGCCGCGATGTCCACGCCGGCCAGGCCGGAGGGGACCAGCCCGAAGGCCGTCAGGGCCGAGTAGCGGCCGCCCACGTTCGGGTCCGCGTTGAACACGGCCCGGTAACCGGCGTCCCGGGACGCCTTGTCCAGCGGGGATCCGGGATCAGTGACAACGATGATCCGGCTCTTGGCGTCGAGGCCGGCCTCGGTGAAGGCATGCTCGAAGATCCGGCGCTGCGAATCGGTTTCCAGGGTTGAACCGGACTTCGAGGAGACCACGATCGCGGTTTCCTCCAGACGGTCCGCGAGGGCAGCACCGACCTGTTCGGGGTCGGTGCTGTCCAGCACAGTCAGCTCGACGCCAGCGGTGCCGGCGATCACCTCAGGAGCGAGGGAGGACCCGCCCATGCCGCACAGGACAATCCGGGTCACCCCCTCGGCCTTCAGGGCGTCCCGGAGTTCCAGGATGCCGTCCACCAGGGCCCGGGAAACGGTAGCCGCCTCCACCCAGCCAAGGCGGATCGCCGACTCGGCTTCCGCATCCGGACCCCACAAAGTATGGTCCTTGGCGAAGATCCGGGTGGCAACCCGGTCTTCCACGAGGGCGGGCAGGTGCTGCTCAAGAGCCTTCCGGGCGGCACCGGTGGCGTCGTAGCTGAGTGTGCTCATGTTGGGTTAGGAAGCCTTCCGTGCGGTGGCGAGAGCGCCTTCAACGTCGGCCAGCAGTTCCTTCCAGCTGGCCACAAACTTGTCCAGGCCTTCGGATTCCAGCAGGGCGACGACCTCGTTGTAGGACACGCCGAGCGCGTCGAGGGCGTTGAGGGTGGCGTTCGCTTCATCGTAGCCGCCGGTGATGGTGTCACCGGTGACCACGCCGTGGTCGAACGTGGCATCCAGGGTCTTCTCCGGCATGGTGTTCACCACGCCGGCGGCAACGAGCTCGGTGACGTACAAGGTGTCCGGGTAGGCCGGGTCCTTCACACCGGTGGAGGCCCACAGCGGGCGCTGCGGCAGGGCGCCGGCTTCGGCCAGCACGGCCCAGCGTTCGGTGGAGAAGAGCTCTTCGTAGACCTGGTAGGCGAGGCGGGCGTTGGCGACGCCGGCCTTGCCCTTGAGGGCCTTGGCCGCGTCGGTGCCGATCGCGTCCAGTCGCTTGTCGATCTCGGTGTCCACGCGGGAGACGAAGAACGAGGCAACGGAGTGGATCTTGGACAGATCGTGGCCGTTGTCCTTGGCCTGCTCCAGTCCGCTCTGGAAGGCGTTGATCACGGCGCGGTACCGCTCCAGCGAGAAGATCAGGGTCACGTTGACGCTGATGCCCTCGGCCAGGGTGGCCGTGATGGCTTCCAGTCCCTCAAGCGTTGCAGGGATCTTGATGTGGACGTTGTCGCGGTTGACCTTCTTGTACAGGTGCTTGGCCTCGGCGATCGTTCCGGCAGTGTCCCAGGCGAGGCGGGGGTCCACCTCGATGGAGACGCGGCCGTCCACACCCTTGGTGGCGGCGGCAACCGGGGCGAAGAGGTCGCAGGCGTCAGCGACGTCCGTCGTCGTGATTTCGAAGATGGTCTCTTCGATGGAGGCGCCGGCAGCGGCCTGGGCCGCGATGGTGGCGTCGTAGTCGTTCCCGGTGGTGATGGCGGCGTGGAAGATGCTGGGGTTCGTGGTGACACCCACAACGTTCTTCTCTTCGATCAGCTTCTGCAGCGTGCCGGTCTTCAGGCGGCCGCGGGAGAGGTCATCGAGCCAGATGGAAACACCGGCGTCGGAAAGCTGCTGGGTGGGAGTGCTAGTCATTTCTAATCTCCTTGAACTGTGGGGTGCTGTCAGGACTGGAGTCCGGCGAGGGAATCCTTAGCGGCGGCGGCAACTGCTTCTGCCGTGATGCCGAATTCCTGGAAGAGGCGCTTGTAGTCTGCCGAGGCGCCGTAGTGCTCGAGGCTGACGGAGCGGCCGGCGTCGCCGACGAATTCCTTCCAGCCAAGGGCAAGTCCCGCTTCGACGGACACGCGGGCCTTGACCGCTGCGGGCAGGACTGCCTCGCGGTAGGCGGCGTCCTGCTTGTTGAACCACTCGACACACGGCATGGACACCACGCGGGTGGCGATGCCTTCGGCCTGGAGTGCCTCGCGGGCCTCGACAGCCAGCTGGACCTCGGAGCCGGTGCCGATCAGGATGACCTGCGCGTCCACGGTCTTGCCGTCCTTGGACGCCTCGGCCAGCACGTAGCCGCCCTTGGCAACGCCAGCAGTCGAACCGAAGGTGTCACCCTCGGCCGCGCCCTCGCCACGCTCGTAGGTGGGGATGTTCTGGCGGGTCAGGACAATGCCGGCCGGGTTCTCGTGGTTTTCCAGCATGGTCTTCCACGCTGCCGCGACCTCATTGGCATCGCCCGGACGGACGACGTCGAGGCCGACGATCGCACGCAGGGTGGCGAGCTGCTCCACCGGCTGGTGCGTCGGGCCGTCCTCGCCCAGGCCGATGGAGTCGTGCGTCCAGACATACAGGGACGGCACGCCCATGAGGGCGCCGAGGCGGATGGCGGGACGCTGGTAGTCGCTGAAGATCAGGAACGTGCCGGAGAATGCGCGGGTCTTGCCGTGCAGGCTGATGCCGTTCACGATCGAGGCTGCGGCGTGCTCACGGATACCGAAGTGCAGGACGCGGCCGTACGGGTTGCCGGACCAGGCGTTGGTCTGCTTGCCTGCAGGAACGAACGACGGCGAGCCTTCGATCGTGGTGTTGTTGGACTCGGCGAGGTCAGCAGAGCCGCCCCAGAGTTCCGGCATGACCGGGCCGATGGCGTTCAGGACCTTGCCGGACGCAGCGCGGGTGGAAACATCCTTGCCGGCCGGGAAGACCGGCAGGGCGCCGTCGAGCTCGGCGGGGAGCTGACGGGCCTCGACGCGCTCCAGCAGGGCGGCAGCTTCCGGGTTGGCGGACTGCCAGGCGGAAAAGGACTCTTCCCATTCCTTGCGTGCGTGGGCACCGCGGTCGACGACGGCACGGGCGTGGGTGAGCACGTCCTCATCCACCTCGAAGGACTTCTCGGGGTCGAAGCCGAGGACGTTCTTCAGTGCTGCCACTTCTTCCGAACCCAGGGCGGAGCCGTGGATCTTGCCGGTGTTCTGCTTCTTGGGGGCCGGGTAGCCGATAATGGTGCGCAGCGAGATGATGGACGGCTTGGAGGTTTCCGCCTTGGCGGCCAGCAGGGCCGAGTAGAGCTCCTGGACGTCTTCCTTGTAGTCGCCGGTCTTGGTCCAGTCAACGCGCTGGGTGTGCCAGCCGTAGGCTTCGTAGCGCTTCAGGACGTCCTCGGTGAAGGCGATGTCGGT
>Ga0256906_1000569_pt1 | contig 12074 bp, 9 predicted proteins | sample MC6MC0744MT_FD_190186 | JGI IMG/M metagenome (GOLD analysis project Ga0256906, IMG submission 190186) | Metatranscriptome of enriched soil aggregate microbial communities from Iowa State University, Ames, United States - MC6-MC0744-MT... | ecosystem: Environmental > Terrestrial > Soil >... | reverse complement strand
GCTGCATCCGTATAATCTGGCGCGTCAGGTCGGCACGCTCGATCACATCAGCGGCGGTCGCGCGGGCTGGAACGCGGTAACGTCATCGGTAGGTGAGGAGAACTTCGGTGAAAGCCAGCTGCCGCCACCGCAGGAGCGCTACGCGCGCGCCACTGAATTTATTGAAGTGATGAACGCGCTGTATGACGCCAACGAACGCGCGGCAGTGCAGCGCACCGCCAGCGGCGGCATTCGTCTCGACCACAGCAAACTGCATCCGATTCACTATCGCGGCGACTATTTCCAGGTGGCGGGACCGCTTAACGTACCGCCGCCGCCACAGCGCCGTCCGGTGCAGTTCCAGGCGGGCCAATCCGACGCGGGCGTCACGCTCGGCGCACGTTATGCCGAGGTGATTTACACCTCGCAGCCCACGTTTGATGCCGCGCAAACCTTCGTGGCTGATGTGCAGCAGCGGGCGCGACGTTTTGGCCGCGAACATAATCCGCCGCTGATCATGAACTCGTTCCACGCCATCATTGGCGACAGCGACGCCGATGTGGCGCGCCGTCTGCGCGATAAGCATGAACGCATCAACTATGAACAGGGCAGATTACGCGTGGCCGACATGCTGGGCGGCGAGGTGGATCTGCGCGATGTGCCGCTCGACCAACCGCTGCCCGCCGCGTTAATTCCCGAACTGGCGCAGGTGCATCGTCGTCAGGGGCGCGCCGCCATTTTCCGTGGCTATGCGCTGGAAGGATTAACCCTGCGCGAGCTGATCATCAAAGCCGAAGAGACCGGCCACTGGTTTGTAGCCGGTACGCCAGAAACCCTGGCCGATGCCATCGAACAGCGCTACCGCGCCGGCGTGCTGGATGTGATTTCACTGCATGGACTCGGCCAGCCCGATCAGCAGGATTTGCTGCTCAACGGCCTGCTGCCAGAACTGCGTCGCCGCCAGCTGATCGATAACGATTATGTCGGCAACGATTTCCGCAGCAGTCTGGAGCTGGCTCCGCTGCCAAACGCTATCGATTAACCTAAACCAGGTGCGCGCTTATGCGCACATGGTTGGCGGTCACCATACGAAGCGCTTATTCAAGTTAAAGCTCAGTCACTGCAAGCAAGGTTACGGAAGCTGCGCCGCATTTTGTTTATCCGATCCGTCATAATCCTTTGAACTGCAAAAACAGTTTTCTATTATCGGCCTTCTTTGTTACGCACTAAGCTCCCGCCTGTACAAAATGCTTCATGACCTGAAAGAAGCGCCTTATGTATCAGGATGGTCGCCGTTTTATCGGCAACGCCGCCTTTGAAAACGGCTGAATCTGTCCTTCGATGGATTAAGGCTTTCTTCACGCTTTATTACGCTAAGGAAATCACAATGAATCAGATGAATAATTGTGCATCGCCTGCTGTAGATGTTATATTAAAATATAATATCAGGAGGTGCTCTATGTATACAACTCGCCTTAAAAAGGTCGGCGGATCCATCATGCTGGCGGTTCCCCCCGCCGTGCTGAAAACGCTGGAGCTGTCGATGGGCAGCGAAGTGGGTATGACTATTGATAATGGCTGCCTGATTATTGAACCCCAGAAACGGCCCCGTTATTCGCTTGAGGAACTGCTGGCGCAGTGCGATCCGCACGCCGAAATGAGTGAAGAGGATCGTGAATGGATTGATGCGCCTGCGGTGGGCAAGGAGATCCTGTAAATGGACAGAGGGGAAATCTGGCTTGTTTCACTGGATCCGATTGCCGGCCACGAGCAAAGCGGAAAACGTCCGGTGCTTATCGTATCGAAGGCATCATTTAACACGCTCACCCGGTTGCCCGTTGTTGTCCCTGTGACCAGCGGCGGAAACTTTGCTCGCGAAGCCGGTTTCACCGTTTCACTGGACGGGGCGGGAACAAAAACAACGGGCGTGATCCGCTGCGACCAGCCCAGAACCATTGATATGGGAGCCCGAAATGGTAAGCGACTGGAGCGCATACCCGACGCTGTCGTGAATGAGGTGCTGGCTCGACTGGAAGCCATTCTGAGCTGATATTTTTTATGTAACCTGAACGAGGGCGCTGTCACATACAGCGCCCTCATTTTTTATAACAACAAGTGATTAAAAAATCTTTTGCTGGTAAAAACAGTTTCTCCTTTCCCCGCCAGCGGCACTGGCGTAGTCTCCCCCTTGCTCTATGCTGTCGTAGACAGCGCCCAACGCTTCACAACCTGAAAGAACCGCCTGTTATCAGGACGCTTGATCCGTTTACCGGTGCAGACCTCTGCAAACACCGGGTCGCAGAACATCGCGACGAAGGCCCGAGTTTTAACACGAGACGTCCTTTACTGCGCCAGCCTGCTAGTCTGAATTTGCACCGTGCCGGAATTCTCCTGGCTAACCTGTACCCTCAGCGCCTTTTACCTTACGGACTGCGGCCTGCATTGCCGCAAGGCTTTCCTGCTGCGTGGTCGTAAAACTGCACCAACAATAAATTTTCAGACACTGCACCAGTCCAGTGCGCCACTTTAACCGCGCAGAGCGGGAAGTGACGCACGCAGCCTTTTCGACCTGCACCAGAAAACTCAACTGCGCCAGCTCACGGCTGGATCCTGACACCGCCTTTTCAGGCCATTTAACCAAAAAGGAGAACATGAACCGATACCAGAGGGGAATCAGGACGATCCGGGGGATGACCCGCTAAGGCGGGCCGCTGCTCAGAGAGCACAACCGAAGCCCCACCACACCTCAACAGCGACCGCCCCGGCGCATAAAAAGCAAAAAGCCCGCTTAGTTTCCTAAGCGGGCTTCTCTAAATTTGGCTCCTCTGACTGGACTCGAACCAGTGACATACGGATTAACAGTCCGCCGTTCTACCGACTGAACTACAGAGGAATCGTGTGAACGAGGCGCATATTAGCGATGCCGATCCCCGTTGTCAAAGCCCGACTGCACACTTTTGGTTTAAGTGCGCGTAAAAGCAGCGGAATGCTGCTTTTCTGCCTTGAATGATCAGATTCTAAACTGCCAGCAAGATCTCACTTTAAACGCAATTCCTTTGAGATGTTAGATGCATGTCAAAGTTTTGTTATTTGCCGATTTTAAAACAATCATTTCAGTGCTTTTATGATGAAAGTTTCAAATGCAAGTTAGATGAAATAAATGAACTGCTAATCATCACCGGCGAAATGAGTTGCTTCATCTGAAACGGCATTTCGAAAATAACTGGCTGATTAGTAGCGGGTTACACAGAAAAGATGCAGTAAACCGATAGCGTTAGACCAGAAGCCTTACCTCTACAACCACAAAAAAAACGCCAGCGACGTTGGGTGAATGTAAAAGATATTTTTCATTCGCGGTCTCAGCCAACCTGAGCATGTTAACGAATAAGAAGGGTTACCTATGAAATTCAAAAAAGCGTTATTAACTTCCCTGTTAGTTTGCATGTTACCTGCCGCCGTGATGGCAAAAGACCTTCAGGTAGGCGTTTCTATGGCGCTGTTCGACGACAACTTCCTCACTATTCTGCGCAACGCAATGCAGAAAGAGATGCAAAAAGACAACATCAAAGGCCAGGTTGAAGACGCCAAAGGCGACGTGGCACAGCAGCTGCAGCAGGTGCAGAACTTCATTGGTCAGGGCGTTGACGCCATCATTGTTAACCCAGTGGATACCAACGCGGTGAAACCGCTGGTGGATGCCGCAGCGAAAGCCGGCGTGCCGCTGGTGTTCGTCAACCGTAAACCGGCAGGCGAGTTGAAAGACAAAATGGCGTTTGTCGGTTCGGATTCTGAACTGGCGGGCCGTCTGCAGATGGAAGCGCTGGCTAAAAAGATGAATGGCAAAGGCAACGTGGCGATTCTGCTGGGTGACCTGGCTAACGAATCTACCCGTGAACGCACCAAAGGTGTGGAAGCGGTGGTCGCCAAATATCCGGGCATTAAAGTTGTGCAGAAACAGACCGCCAAATTCACCCGTAATGATGCGGTGGACGTGGTGAGTAACTGGCTGACCGCGGGCGATGACATTCAGGCGATTGCCTCTAACAACGATGAAATGGCAATCGGTGCGCTGCAGGCGCTGGGTAAAAACCCGAATCACATCCTGGTAGCGGGTGTGGATGGGACACCGGACGCACTGCAGATGATTAAGAACGACAAAATGGTCGCCACGGTCTTCCAGGATGCGAAAGGTCAGGGCGAAGGCGCGGTACAAACGGCGGTCAAGCTGATTAACGGCGAGAAAGTGCAGAAAGTCGTCGATATCCCGTTCCAGCTGATTACCAAAGATAACTACGAAAAATTCGCCAGTCAGAATCAGAAATAAACCGTAACCGACTTAGCCGTACGGAGGTGATGTATGACCGCTTTTGCGCTTGAAGCCGAAGGCATCAGCAAGTTCTTCCCCGGAGTGAAGGCACTCGACAATGTCTCACTGCGTATTAAACCGGGGTCGGTACATGCCCTGATGGGTGAAAATGGCGCGGGCAAATCCACTTTAATGAAATGCCTTATCGGGATGTATCGTCCCGATAAGGGCACCATTCGCATTAAAGGGGAGCCGGTGCAGTTTCAGGACACCATGGATGCGCTGCGTTCCGGCATCTCCATGATTCACCAGGAACTCAATCTGGTGCCTTACATGACCGTGGCCGAGAACATCTGGCTCGGCCGCGAACCGATGAAGTACGGCTTTGTTGACCACGGCAAGCTGAACAAACAGACGCAGGAACTGCTGAACAAACTCAATATCCGTTTGAAAGCCGATCGTCTGGTCGGCGAGTTGAGTATTGCGTCGCAGCAGATGGTGGAAATCGCGAAAGCGGTGTCATGGAATTCGGACATCGTGATTATGGATGAACCGACCTCCGCACTGACGGAAACCGAAGTGGCGCACCTGTTCACGATCATCCGCGACCTGCGTGAGCAGGGCAAAGCCATCATCTATATCAGCCATAAGATGGATGAGATTTTCACCATTACCGATGAGATCAGTATTTTCCGTGACGGATCGTGGGTCGGCAGCAACAGCACCAGCGAATACACGCGTCAGTCACTGATTACGCAAATGGTGGGCCGTGAATTAACCCAGCTGTTCCCGAAATTCAACGGTGAAATCGGTGGGGATGTGCTGACGGTGCGCAATCTCACCTGCAAAGATCGCTTCACCGACATCAACTTCACGGTGCGCAAGGGCGAAATCCTCGGCGTAGCGGGATTGGTGGGTGCCGGACGCAGCGAAGTGATGGAAAGCCTGTTCGGCATGGAGAGTTTCGACAGCGGTGAAATCCTGATTGATGGCGTGCCGGTCAAGATCGATTCGCCGTCAACGGCGATAGAGAAGGGCATGGCGTTCCTGACCGAAGACCGTAAAAAGTCGGGGCTGTTCCTGGTGTTGTCGGTGATGGAGAACATGAGCATCGTCAACATGCCCGATTACACCCATAAAAGCGGTTTTGTCAGCCACATCAAAATGGCGCAGGACTGCATGGATCAAATTCGCAAGCTGAACATTAAAACCCCCACCATGGATCAGATCATCAATAACCTCAGCGGCGGTAACCAGCAGAAGGTGCTGATTGCCCGCTGGCTGCTGGCGCAACCGAAGATCCTGATTCTTGACGAACCCACGCGCGGTATCGACGTGGGGGCAAAAGCAGAGATTTATCGCTTAATCAGTGAACTGGCGAATCGCGGCGTGGCCATCATCATGGTGTCGTCCGAACTGCCAGAAATTCTCGGCATGAGCGACCGCGTGATGGTTATGCACGGCGGACGTATAACCGGCATCCTCGATAAAGAAGAGGCCAATCAGGAATCCATTTTGTCGTTGGCATCCGAGTGAGGCGTGAGACACCTATGAGTAACGTAAAAATTACGGCCCCGCAGGCCGCAGAACAGAGTTCTTTCTTTGGCAACCTGCGTCACAAGCTGCCAAAAGACACCGGGATTTTTGTCGTGATGGTGGGCATTGCCCTGATTTTTGAAATTGCCGGTTGGTACGTACGTGACCAATCTTTCCTGATGAACAGCAACCGCCTGGTGCTGATTATTCTGCAGGTGGCGATTATCGGTATCATCGCGGTGGGCGTGACCCAGGTCATCATCACCACCGGTATTGACCTGTCATCCGGTTCGGTTATTGCCTTAACCGCGGTGGTGGCGGCCAGTCTGGCGCAAACCTCAGACAGCCTGTCGCCGATGTATCCCTCGCTGGTGAACCTGCCTGCGGTGATTCCCATCGTCGCCGGGATTGGCGTAGGGCTGCTGTGCGGTGTAATGAATGGCGTGCTGATCACCAAAACCGGTATTCCGCCGTTTATCGCCACGCTCGGCATGATGGTGTCGGCACGCGGTCTGGCGCAGTACTACACGCAGGGTAACCCGATTAGCTTCCTGTCAGATGGCTTCACCTCCATCGGCCAGGGCGCGATGCCAGTCATTATCTTCCTGGTGGTGGCGTTCCTGTTCCACATCGCACTAAAACACACTCGCTACGGCAAATATGTCTACGCGATTGGCGGCAACATGACCTCCGCCAAAGTGTCCGGTATCAACGTTAATAAGTACCTGATCATCGTCTACACCATCGCCGGTGCGCTCTCTGGCCTGGCGGGTGTGGTGCTGGCGGCGCGCGTCAGTAGTGGCCAGTCCAGTATGGGGATGGCGTACGAACTGGATGCCATCGCCGCTGCGGTTATCGGCGGCAGCAGCCTGATGGGCGGCGTGGGCCGCATTACCGGTACGCTGATTGGTGCGGTGATTCTTGGCCTGATCAAGAGCGGCTTCACCTTTGTCGGTGTCGATGCCTACGTGCAGGACATCATCAAAGGCATCATCATCGTCGCAGCGGTTTCAATAGATATGCATCGCAACCGTAAAAAACGCTAATACGCTTCATACTTCACGCTGTAGCGGCGTTAGCTGCGAAAATTCCCCCCGGTCACATAGTTAACTATGCTCCCGGGGCTGAATTTTCTTGCCGCCTTGCTACAGCGCGAATTATTTTGCGTAGTGACATTGTGCACGGTCGGTTACCTCTTTCGCGCGCGGGAGAGGGTTAGGGTGAGGGACAACGCGCACCGCCGCCCACATAAGTTTTCCAGCTGGCTAAACCCATTCTTTCCCGCTCGTTTTGTTCCATTCCCGCCGTTTCTGTTCACTTTCTGTGTTTTCTGCACCAAACCAGCTCATCCGGTCATCACTTTTTTGCACGCCTGACTCGCATTTTCTGCCCCACGGCGGTGCATGCTGTTTAAAGCTCACGCGAATCACGTCATCGCCCACGCTTATTAACTCCTTCGAGGTAATCACAAACGCTTATTTTCCGTGCCGTTAGGAAAAATCTGGCAACGCAATTTTGCATCGCGAACAAACCTGGCCTGCATATTGCAACTTCATTTCCACAAGCCAGCAGGCTGAAACACCCAACTGGGTATTCGGGGATTGACGGAGGCAACATGAATTTAAGACGACTCAAGTATTTTGTAAAAATCGTCGATATCGGCAGCCTGACTCAGGCAGCAGAAGTGCTGCACATCGCGCAGCCTGCGCTTAGCCAGCAGGTGGCGACGCTGGAAAATGAACTCGATCAGCAATTGCTGATCCGCACCAAGCGCGGCGTAACGCCCACTGAAGCTGGAAAAATTCTGTATGCCCACGCTCGCACCATTCTGCGCCAGTGTGAACAGGCGCAAACGGCGGTGATTAACGCCGGCCAGGCACTGAACGGCCAGGTTTCGATTGGTTTAGCGCCGGGCACCGCTGCATCTTCGCTCACCATGCCGCTGCTGCACACGGTGCGTGAGCAGTTCCCGGATGTGCTGGTGTATCTGCATGAAAACAGCGGCACCTCGCTCAATGAAAAAGTGATGAACGGCCAGCTGGATATGGCAGTGCTGTACGACCGTGCGCCAACGGCGGGCATCAACAGCATTCCTTTAATGAAAGAAGAGCTCTATCTGGTGGGCGCAACAGCGTGCCCGGGTGCCACGGTCGATCTGGCCGATGTGGCGCAGATGAGCCTGTTCCTGCCACGCGATTACAGCGCGGTGCGTAAACGTGTCGATGAAGCGTTCTCGCTGCGCCGTCTGAGCGCGCGCATCATTGGCGAAATCGAATCCATTTCGACGCTGACGGCGGCGGTGTCCAGCGGTATGGGCGTGACGGTGCTGCCAGAATCTGCGGCGCGGGCGCTGGTGAGTTCAACCCATGCGTGGATGGCGCGCATTAACAGTCCGTCACTCAATCTGCCGCTGTCGCTGAACATCTCGGCGCGTCTGCCGCTGTCGCCATCGGCGCAGGCCGTGAAGAATATTTTGCTGTCGCTGCTGAATAAGCCAGCGGTAGAGGACCGTGAATTGATGCTGGTGGGATGAGTTAAGCGCACTTTTTCCCTCACCCTAACCCTCTCCCATCAATGGGAGAGGGGACCGATCCAGCCTATATTAGCCAAATAAATCACCTCACCAACCAACCGCTCGATCAGCTCCCTCGCCCGCTTGCGGGAGAGGGCGGGGGTGAGGGCGTCCTTCAAACTACCCCTTATTACTATTCCGCATAACACACCGTTTTTTATTATTTGTTGCGATGACACCAACTTCATAACATGGACGAAACAGGGGCAGGAATCAGGAGAAAAGGGTGTGAATTTCCAGCAACTTAAAATTATACGTGAAGCGGCCCGTTGCGAGTTCAACCTCACCGAAGTGGCGAATACGCTGTTTACCTCCCAATCCGGAGTCAGCCGCCATATTCGCGATCTGGAAGATGAACTGGGCGTGGAAATCTTTATTCGTCGTGGTAAGCGACTGTTAGGCATGACCGAACCGGGCAAGGCGCTGTTGACCATTGCTGAGCGCATCCTTGATGAAGCGGGCAAAGTGCGCCGCTTAGCGGATGTGTTTACCAATGAAACCAGCGGCGTGCTGACCATCGCCACTACGCACACCCAAGCGCGTTACAGCCTGCCGCGCGTGATCAAAGCGTTTCGCCAGCTCTACCCCAACGTGCGCCTTGAGCTGAATCAGGGATCGCCGCAGGAGATTGTCGCCATGCTGCTGGCCGGTGAAGCCGATATCGGTATCGCCTCCGAGCAGCTAGTGAACAACAGCAGTCTTGCGGCGTTCCCGTGGTTCAGCTGGCATCACTCGCTACTGGTGCCGCACGATCATGAACTGTTACAGCAGCAGCCCATTACGCTCGCCAGCCTGAGCCGCTATCCGTTAATCACCTATCGTCAGGGCATTACCGGCCGTTCGCGGGTGGATCGGGCATTCCAGGCCGCCGGTCTGCGCCCGGATATCGTGCTCAGCGCGCAGGATTCTGACGTGGTGAAAACCTACGTGGAACTCGGTCTTGGCGTGGGGATTCTCGCCGATCAGGCGTGCGATATTTACGAAGGCGAAGATCTGGTAAAAATTGACACCCATCATCTGTTCGATGCCAATACCGTGTGGCTCGGCCTGAAGCGCGGCCAGCTGCAACGCAATTACGTTTGGCAGTTCCTCGAACTCTGTAATGCCAACCTGTCGCTGGAGGAGATCAAGCGTCAGGCGCTATCCTACGAAACCGAAAACGAACCGGCCATCGACTTCCAGATCTAAGCCAGCACGGTGCGGCGCAACCCAGCCGCACCGCCACGCAACCGCGTTCCCGCTTTCATCCCCGCCCTGAAATGTGCTAAAGACAAGGGCATTTCCCGCACATCAGGAGCAAACATGATCAGGCTACGCGCTATGACGCCACGCGACATCGATTCCGGCGTTGCCCTCACGCAGCAACTGCAATGGCCGCATCGCCGCGAAGACTGGCAGCAGGCGCTGACGTTCGGCGCAGGCACGGTGGCTGAACATCAGGGCGACTATGCCGGCAGCGCGCTGGGGTTTCGCTGGGGCGAGCAGGCAGCCACCATCGGACTCGTCATCGTCAGCCCACGCTGGCAAGGGCAGGGCATCGGTAAACAGTTGATGCTGGCGCTGCTGGAACAATTCCCTGATTACCGGCTGCGGCTGCACGCCACCGAGAGCGGCAAACCGCTGTATCAAAAACTCGGTTTTGCGGTAACGGGCCAGATCCTGCAGCATCAAACGCGCGCGCTGGCGGCGGTGCCAGCGTTGACGGTGCCAGCCGGTTTCACGCTGCGTCACGCGTTGCCCGCAGAGGCACAACCGTTGACCGCCTTCGATCACCAGGCACACGGCCTGTGGCGCCCCGCGTTAATCACCCACCTGATTGCCGCTGCACAAACCCGGATATTGCTGGATGCGCAGCAGCGCGTGCAGGGCTTCGCCAGCCTGCGGCGGTTTGGTCACGGCTGGTCGATTGGCCCGGTGATTGCGCTGAATCTGGCGAGCGCGCAAACCTTGATTGCCGCCCTGATGCAGACGCTGCGCGGCGAGTTTGTGCGTATCGATACCGACGCCGCGTTAACGCTGGCGGCATGGTTGAAAACCCTGGGTCTGGAGCAGGTGGATGCGCCCACCATCATGGTGCGCGGCACGCCATGGGCGCCACAGCCCGGCGCGATGCAGGCTTATGGGTTGATGACGCAGGCGATGGGATGATGCCGAGTGGCAAGGGGTGCGATGCCGCCACGGTAACGTGCGAAATTTGTGTGACGTGACCGCCGCGCAACGTAGCGGCGCGATTTATCGCGCAATGCCAGCCGTTGCGCAATGCCCGAAGTTTCTGAGTGGGTAAACAACAAAAAAAGCCACCGAATTTCGGTGGCTTTCCAGACAGATAATAGAGGATCTAACCGTTAAATCAGCTCGGTTTTCACCCCCTGCTGCACCAGCAGTTCCGCGTCATCGCCGTGGCTGTAAACCTCATACTCCACGCCCGCGACCGTCACCGTGCCCTGCTGATGCTGCCATTCGCTGATATCGCTGCCTGCCGGCAGAATATCTTTCAGCTGCACCACATCGCCGGCATCGCCATTCACCATCAGCTGGGTTTTGCCGTCTTCGATAAACAGATCTTTTTCGCCGTAATGCAGCAGCGCATCCAGATCGATCTTCAGCGTATTATCCCCGCTGCCGCGAATATCAAAAATCTCCACCGATTGAATCTCTGCCTGATGCTGAGGTAAATCGAGCAGCTGATCTTTACCGGTTAATTGCAGGGTATCGACCTGGGTTTCACTGCCGGTGATGGGGTGATCGGTTAATTCGTCGACGCCGTCGAGGAAGTGGACGATATTTTCGGGTTCATCTTGAGCGTCATATAATCCTTTGTCAGGAAAATGAGTCACAACCAAGTTATCCATATACAGGTATGCTAAAGACTCGGGGCAAGTAATTGTAAGGTGCTGAAAATTCTTGTAATAGATGCCGACATCTTTATTGTCTACGTAATCTTTCGTGTCCAAAGTGAAGGCCTCACCTGCTTTAAGCACTATTTGTATGCTCCAACGATAACCAGAATTCAAAACTAAAGTCATATCTTTACTGCTACTGTTCCAAAGATCCATTTGAACCCTACCCACTAAGCTAGTACTCACTGTACGATAGACATCAATATATTGACCTCTGGTGAATTTAAATGAATGACCGCCGAAATTATCTGGAGCGTTGTCAGGGGTCAAAACTACATCCGGTGTGTCATGAAATGCTGTGCTTATTTTTTTATTAAAGAAATAAATATGCATATCCCAATTGAATCTTCCCAATTCCAGGTCGTCTAGATCTGCTTTTTCTGCTCCATCAGGAATTTCTTTGATTATATTTAATTCAAAAACCTTGCCCCAACTGCCAGTTTCAGTGTTTTTGACCTGGAAATCCCATTCCCCCTTCGCCAGCGCCGTATCCGGCGTCCAGCTCCACTTTCCATCCGCATCCGCCTGCACGCTGTAAGTTGTCTCACCCGACGCATGCTGCGCACGGATCATCACCACGCTGTCCGCCGGCGCGGTGCCGCGCAGGGTTGGCGTGCTGTCATCGGTGCTGGCGCCGCTGGCGAGGCTGCCGGTTTGTGGACCAAAATCATCAAACGCATCGGTAATGGTCGGCCCCGGGTTGTTGTACTCCAGCACAAACTTGCCGCTCCAGTCACTCTGAGCGCCATCGAGTCTGGCCAACGCCCGGAACTCCCAGGTG
>Ga0256906_1000560_pt1 | contig 12219 bp, 10 predicted proteins | sample MC6MC0744MT_FD_190186 | JGI IMG/M metagenome (GOLD analysis project Ga0256906, IMG submission 190186) | Metatranscriptome of enriched soil aggregate microbial communities from Iowa State University, Ames, United States - MC6-MC0744-MT... | ecosystem: Environmental > Terrestrial > Soil >... | reverse complement strand
TGGCAGCAGAGCAAGCTGTTGAATTATTAGAAATTGAAGCAGCTGTTGTCCCAACAAAGACAATTCCACAAGGTATGGCAGCGATTTTAGCATTTAATCCAGAAGCGGCTGTCGAGCTAAATAAAAAGACAATGACTGAAGCGTTTGCGAATGTAAAGACTGGCCAAGTAACTTATGCTGTGCGTGATACATCTATTGATGGTGTTGAAATCCATAAGGATGATTTTATGGCGTTAGCAGAAGGGAAAATTGTGCTTTCTACACCAGCTTTAAAAGTTGCAGCTGAAAAAGTGATCGCGGATTTAGTTGATGAGGATACTGAAATTGTCACAGTTATTTATGGAGAGGATACAACTGAACAAGATGCTACAGAGTTAGTAGCATTCATTGAAGAGAACTATCCAGATGCAGAAGTAGAATTATTTAATGGGAAACAAGGGTTATATCCATATATTATTTCGGTAGAATAATTACATGCTACTTTGCTACTCCGTAAAGAAAGCAGTGCACAAAATGTGTACTGCTTTTGTTTATGCTACAAAGAGAATGATGTCTATATTTGATCGGAAACATACGAACTATTAATAGTTGAATGTACGTATCTGGAGGATATAAAAAATTGGAAATATTGGAATATCAACGGTTTTGAGTATGTGTACACAGGGAGTGGACAATGCGTAAGGATTCTCCCTAAGCTATAAATTATAGTAGTGGTAATTTTCTGAAAGCTGACAAATTAAATACTTTACTTTTGTAGTAACTATCAAGCATGATATAAGTAAATATAAATATTATTATAGGAATAGAGTATAGGGGTGTTTGTATGAAGTTTACTTCAGTTTTTGATATTATTGGACCAGTAATGATTGGGCCTTCCTCCTCTCATACGGCAGGAGCAGCACGTATCGGACGTGTTGCAAGGGATTTATTTGGAAGACAACCTAAATGGGCGAAAATCCATTTATATGGTTCGTTCGCAGAAACGTATAGAGGGCATGGGACAGATGTTGCAATTGTAGGAGGCTTATTGAACTACGATACATTTGATGATCGTATTAAAACGGCATTTGAAGATGCAGAAAAAGCAGGATTGGAATATGAATTTATTCCAGAAACAGCTAATACGGAGCATCCAAATACAGCACGACTGGTTATTGGAGACGATGAAGGTGAAATGTCTGTCGTTGGTATTTCTATTGGTGGCGGTAAAATTGAAGTTAGTGAAGTAAATGGCTTTAAATTGCGTTTAACAGGTGGCATGCCAGCGATTCTTGTCGTACATGATGATCGTGCCGGCTGTATTGCGAATGTAGCAAATTGTTTAGCGATGCATGAAGTAAATATTGGACATATGGAAGTATCCCGTATTGAACGTGGTTTAACGGCTTTAATGGTTATTGAAGTCGATCAAAATATTGAGGACAAAGTATTACAGCAAATTTCACTAATTCCATATATTACAAAAGTGTCTAAGATTAATAACTAAGGAGGTGTCCCAGGATGGACGTTTTATTTCATAATGTTCGTGAGCTTGTAGAACGAGCAGAACAGGAAGAGAAATTAATATCAGAAATTATGATTGAACAAGAAATACTGATAACAGGCAGAACACGAGAAGAAATTATTCAACAAATGGATCGAAACCTAACCGTGATGGAAGAAGCGGTTGAACGCGGATTACAAGGTGTACAATCAGTTACAGGTTTAACTGGTGGGGACGCCGTATTACTTCAAAATTACATTGCACAAGGTAAATCACTATCAGGTGATTTATTATTAGATGCAGTAAGTAAAGCGGTTGCAACGAATGAAGTCAATGCAGCAATGGGGACAATTTGCGCAACGCCAACTGCAGGTTCTGCAGGAGTTGTACCAGGAACACTTTTTGCGGTGAAAAATAAACTAAATCCAACTCGTGAGCAAATGATTCGTTATTTATTTACATCAGGTGCATTTGGCTTTGTTGTGGCTAATAATGCGTCAATCTCAGGTGCTGAAGGTGGCTGTCAGGCAGAGGTTGGCTCTGCAGCTGGTATGGCGGCGGCTGCCATTGTTGAGATGGCTGGAGGTACACCGCAACAATGTTCAGAAGCATTTGCAATTACTTTAAAAAATATGCTTGGCCTTGTCTGTGATCCAGTAGCAGGTTTAGTGGAAGTGCCGTGTGTTAAACGTAATGCAATGGGAGCTGCTAACTCTCTTGTAGCCGCGGATATGGCGCTTGCAGGTGTGACAAGCCGAATACCATGCGATGAAGTAATCGGAGCTATGTATCGCATTGGACAATCTATGAGTCCAAATCTTAAAGAGACGGCACGTGGTGGTCTAGCGGCAACTCCAACAGGTAAAGCTATTAGTAAAGCGATTCTCGAAAACGGTGGATTACAAAGTATTAAAGCTATTCAATAAAATTTATAAAACATGCTATCTCATAAGGTAGCATGTTTTTTCTGTTGGTTCAGTTAATTGTATTTTTAGTATAATTAATGGATAGTAGGTACAAATCAATATGATGGATTTCCTTGTGGCAAATAAAAGGAGTTTTTAAATGGATATAGCTAATTTGAAATCTTTAACAGAGCAAGCAATAGAAGATCGTCGTTATCTTCATCAATACCCAGAGCTGTCAGGTCAGGAATATGACACATGTAAATTTATTCGCAAAAGATTAGAACAACTTCAAATAGAAATAGTAGATTTTAATCCTCCAAACGTTGTGGCTAAGATTGAAGGTACGAAAGGTACGAAGACGATCGCCTTACGAGCGGATATAGATGCCTTACCAATAGTGGAAGAAGGGGATAAGCCATATATCTCTCAAAAAACAGGTGTGGCGCATATGTGTGGACATGATGGCCATACAGCCATCTTATTAGCGGTTGCTGAGTGGATTTCGATGAATAGGGAAAAAATAGAACCGAATATCATGCTCATTTTCCAATCAGCCGAGGAAATTACACCAAGTGGCGCGGATTTTTTAATTCAAAACGGCGTTCTAGAAGGTGTCGATGCAATTTTCGGTATACATTTATGGCAAGGCTTAGAAAAAGGGAAAATGGGCTTAACACATGGCCCAATGATGGCTTCCGTCGATGATTTTGAAATAGAAATTCAAGGATCTGGTGGACACGGTTCCATGCCGCATGAAACTATTGATCCCATCTATATTGCAAGCCATGTCATGCAATCCTTTCAAAGTATTATAAGCCGAAATATAAATCCCATTGAGGCGGGCGTTATTACAGTAGGTAATATTCAAGCAGGTACCACTTATAACATCATTCCAGACTCTGCAAAATTAATTGGGACGATTCGTGCGTTGACACCTGAAACAGTCAGTACCATCCAAACGAAGATGGTGAGTTTAACAGAAGGAATTTGTCGTGCCTTCGGTGCACAAGGGAAAATCGACTTTATAATAGGGACACCGCCTCTAATCAACGATTCTGAGCAATCTCGCTTTGTGGAGTCTATCGTTCGTGAAAATTTTGGAGAGAATGTATTTAAGCTCGTAGATCCTGTAATGGGTGGAGAGGATTTTGCTTATTATCTAAAGCATAAACCTGGCGCATTTATTTTTGTTGGAATGGGTGGAGAAAAAAGCCGATATCCACATCATCACCCGAGGTTTGATCTAGATGAAGATGTATTTCCTGATGCGATAAAGCTTTTTATTGAAATTATTATGCATTATAAAGCGTGATGAACATGAACAGGCTCGTGTATAACCCTATCATTCAGTGGTGGGGTTTTTGCTGATGATTGTTTGTTTAGGGCAACGAATTGATTTATGATACATTGGATAGAGAGCTAGGAAAGTTACATAGACAAAAATATTAAGAATCCATGAAGGGAGTTGAAGGATAAGTGACTGATTTATATAGTCCCGTTACCGAGTTAAAAGGTATAGGGAAAGAAACAGCAACACATCTTGAAACACTGGGCATTGACACGATTGCTGATTTATTATGGACGTTTCCACATCGTCACGAAGATTTTCGTTTAAAAGATTTAGCACAAACACCGCACAATGAACGTGTTACTGTTGAGTGTAAAGTAGAACGCGAGCCTACAATCTTATTTTTAGGCCGCAATAAGTCACGTTTACAGGTAACGGTTTTGGCAGGCCGTCACTTAGTGAAAGTGGTATTTTTCAATCAAGGCTATTTAAAACAAAAACTTATACCTGGCTCCATTATTACAGTGACTGGAAAATGGGATCGTGGTAGACAGGTAATCAATGGCACATCGGTCACATTTGGCCCGAAAACAGATCAAGTTGACTTTGAGCCTGTATACAGCCTCAAAGGTTTAATTCCACAAAAAAGATTTCGAAAATATATGCGACAAGTATTGGACGATTTTGGAGCAAATTTGCCAGACGCCATTCCACAACATTTACAGGATTCTTATAAGCTTGTGCGCATACAAGATGGTTTGGAGGGTATCCATTTTCCACAGGATGCACAACATGCCAAACAAGCGAGAAGACGCTTTGCTTATGAAGAGCTATTAAACTTTCAATTGCGTATGCAAGCATTGCGTAAGGTGCGTAAAGAAAGTGAGCAGGGAACAGTCATTCAGTATGATGTGCATCTGCTTCGAGAATTTATCGCTGCATTACCATATGAATTAACAAATGCTCAAAAACGTGTTGTCAATGAAATTTGTAAAGATATGAAGGAGCCACATCGAATGAACCGCTTATTGCAAGGTGATGTTGGTTCAGGGAAAACAGTGGTAGCAGCTATAGGCTTATATGCCGCAGTATCAGCTGGTTATCAAGGGGCATTAATGGCGCCAACAGAAATTTTAGCAGAACAACACTTGGAGAACTTGTTAGAATGGTTCCAACCATTTGGTGTTCGTGTAGCTTTGTTATCTGGTTCAACCAAAGCAAAGGAGCGACGTGTAATATTAGCGGATTTGGCGAATGGGGAGCTTGATATTGTGATTGGTACACATGCCTTAATCCAGCCTGATGTTATTTTTAAAAAGCTGGGTTTTGTCATTACGGATGAGCAACATCGCTTTGGTGTTGAACAACGTCGCATACTGAGAGATAAAGGGGAGAATCCAGATGTGCTCTTTATGACAGCGACACCTATCCCAAGAACACTTGCTATTACAGCATTTGGAGAAATGGATGTGTCGATGATTGATGAAATGCCAGCAGGTCGCAAGTCGATTGAAACGCATTGGATGAAAAAGGAACAATTCGGATCGGTCATGTCAAAGCTGGAAGGGGAGCTAGCAACTGGAAGACAGGCCTATGCCATTTGTCCTCTTATAGAAGAGTCAGATAAACTTGATGTTCAAAATGCAGTTGAAATCTATGAACAACTGGCGACTTATTTTAAAGATCGCTACCATGTTGGCTTAATGCATGGACGCTTATCAGCTGATGAGAAGGATGCTGTGATGCGTGCTTTCAGTGATGGGACCTTACAGGTTTTAGTTTCTACGACGGTGGTTGAAGTAGGGGTGAATGTACCAAATGCGACATTTATGATTGTCTATGATGCTGAACGTTTTGGCTTAGCGCAGTTGCATCAGCTACGAGGACGTGTTGGACGCGGTGAACATCAATCATACTGTATTTTACTGGCTGATCCTAAGTCTGATGAGGGAAAAGAGCGGATGCAGTCTATGACAGAAACAAATGATGGTTTCCGCTTAGCTGAGAAAGATTTAGAGTTGCGAGGACCAGGTGATTTCTTTGGTCGCAAACAAAGTGGTCTACCAGATTTCAAAGTAGCTGATTTAGTACATGATTATCGAATACTTGAGACCGCTCGAAAGGATGCTACAGTGATACTTGAAACAGATGCCTTTTGGCATGATGACGTCTATCAGTACTTGCGTCAAATGTTAGAAGATTCTGGTGTTTTACAAGGGGAGCGCTTCGATTAGAGATATTAGTATAATCGCATAGAGAATGCAGGCACTTGATTTCAAAACAAGTCTTGCATTCTTTTTTTAACCTCTATATACTGATATTAGTACCAAGTGCTAATAACAACTCAAAAGGTGGCGAATGATGTTGAGACGAACAAAAAAAGAACGACAGCGACTACTATCTGAAACGATAGCTGAAAATCCATTCGTCACAGATGAACAGCTAGCAACACAGTTTCAGGTAAGTGTTCAAACAATTCGCTTAGATCGTATGGAGTTATCCATACCAGAATTACGAGAGCGAATTAAAGACGTCGCTTCAAAAAACTACGAAAATGAAGTAAAATCTCTACCGATTGATGAGGTCATCGGAGAAATTGTTGATATTGAATTAGATAATCGAGCACTTTCGATCTTTGATGTGAAAGAAGAGCATGTTTTTCAGCGCAACGGCATCGCACGTGGACATCATTTGTTTGCACAAGCAAACTCATTAGCGGTTGCCGTTATTAATGATGAACTAGCATTGACAGTACATTCCAATATTACGTTTGTGAAACCTGTTCGTGCTGGAAATCGTGTTATTACAAAAGCGATTGTTATCGGACGAGATGATAAAAATCATCGAACAAAAGTCGAGGTAACATCTACTGTTAATGGAGAGACCGTTTTTGTTGGTGAATTTGATATGTACCGCACGAAAGGTAAAGGTGAGTAATAATGAAATTAGCACTTGATGGAATGGGTGGAGACAACGCACCAAAATCAGTAATTGAAGGTGCACTGTTAGCATTAGAGCAAATTCCTAATTTAGAAATTCAATTATATGGGCAACAAGAGAAGCTTGAGCCATTTTTAAAACAGCATGATCGATTAACAATTGTACATTGTGAGGAAGTAGTTGAAGGAACGGATGATCCTGCGCGTGCTGTCCGTAGAAAAAAAGATTCCTCAATGGCACGCATGATGGATGCAGTGGATGAAGGTAGAGCAGATGCTTGTCTCTCTGCAGGAAATACAGGTGCTTTAATGGCAGGGGGCTTATTTAAAGTAGGTCGTATCGAAGGTATTGCCCGACCAGCTTTAGCTACGACATTACCAACACTTGATGGTAAAGGCTTTTTAATGCTTGATTTAGGTGCAAATGCGGATGCCCGTCCAGAACACCTAGTGCAATATGCTATTATGGGCGATATTTATGCGAAGAAAGTTGGAGGCTTACAAAAGCCTCGAATTGGCTTATTAAATATCGGTACTGAGGATAAAAAAGGAAATGAGTTAACGAAAGCAGCCTTTGAGTTATTGAAGGAAGCTGATTTAAATTTTATTGGTAATGTAGAGGCACGTGATTTACTTGAAGGAGTAGCTGATGTCGTTGTCACAGATGGCTTTACAGGAAATATGGTGTTGAAGTCTATTGAAGGAACAGCTGGAGCTTTATTTTCTATGTTAAAAGAGGCATTCATGTCCTCAACAAAAACGAAAATTTCGGCTGTACTCATGAAAAATAATTTACGAGACTTAAAACATAAAATGGACTATACAGAATATGGTGGTGCAGGATTGTTTGGCTTACAAGCGCCTGTTATTAAGGCACATGGATCCTCAAATGCAAAAGCAATTTTCAGTGCCATCCGCCAAGCAAACACAATGGTAGAGCATACTGTTATTTCGACGATAACAGAAACAGTACGTCATATAGAAATCGATTAACAAAGGGGACTATTCAAATGACAAAAATAGCATTTATTTTTCCAGGACAAGGTTCGCAAGTAGTGGGAATGGGGCAAGAATTTGTTGAAAACGCAGCGGAAAGTAGAGCCTTTTATGATCGTGCAGATCAAGCTCTTGACTTGGAACTATCTAAGCTTATGTTAGAAGGTCCAGCGGAGGAATTGACATTAACTTATCATGCTCAGCCAGCCTTGCTTACTACTGGTGTGATGGTTGCTGAGAAGCTACGTGCTGCAGGAATTCAACCTCATTATGCAGCAGGTCATTCACTTGGAGAATATGGTGCATTGGTCATAGCGGGCGTTATGTCCTTTGATGATGCGGTGAAGATTGTGCATAAACGTGGTCTTTATATGAATGAAGCTGTACCTGCTGGACAAGGTGCTATGGCAGCCATTTTAGGAATGGAGCTAGAAGCATTGAATGAAGTAACTGGGCAGGTTTCAGCAACAGGTGAACCTGTGCAGGTTGCAAATGTAAATTGTCCAGGGCAAATTGTTATTTCAGGCACAAAAGATGGTGTTGATAAAGCATCAATCGCTGCAAAAGAAGCAGGGGCTAAGCGTGCGATTCCATTAGTTGTAAGTGGTCCGTTCCATTCTGAGCTGATGCGACCATCTTCAGGGAAGTTGAAAGCAGCATTGATGGAAGTCACTTTATCTGCTCCACAAATTCCTGTTATCGGGAACGTTATGGCGAAGGAATTAACAGATATTCCGGCCATTCAACAAGAGCTTGTTGAACAAGTTTATAGTGCTGTGCAATGGGAAGCATCTATGCGCGAAATGATTACACAAGGTGTGGATGTCTTCATTGAATGTGGCCCAGGTAAAGTATTAAGTGGTCTCTTGAAAAAAATCGATCGCTCTGTTGCTGTCTATTGTGTGTATGATGAGGCATCATTAGAAGTGGTTTTAAAAGCGTCAAAGGAGTGGTCAATCAATGCGTAAATTAGAAGGAAAAGTAGCAGTTGTAACAGGAGCTTCTCGTGGAATTGGTCGTGCTATTGCATTAAAACTTGCTGAAGAGGGTGCAAAGGTTGTCGTAAACTATAGTGGCTCACAAGCAAAAGCTGAAGAAGTAGTTGCTAAGATTCAAGAAAGCGGTGGCGAAGCAATTGCTGTGCAAGCTAGTGTCTCACAAACAGAAGAAGTGACAACATTAATGGATAAAGCTGTGAAAACATTTGGTTCCCTTGATATTTTAGTAAATAATGCTGGTATTACAAGAGATAACTTGCTTATGCGTATGAAGGAAGATGAATGGGATGATGTCTTAGATACGAATCTAAAAGGTGTTTTCCTATGTACAAAAGCAGTTACACGCCAAATGATGAAGCAACGTGCTGGTCGTATTATAAATATTTCATCGATTGTTGGCGTAGCAGGAAACGCTGGTCAAGCAAACTATGTAGCAGCTAAAGCAGGTGTTATTGGATTAACAAAAACAACTGCGAAGGAATTAGCGTCTCGAAATATTTTAGTCAATGCTATTGCACCAGGTTTTATCGAAACAGAAATGACAGATCAATTACCAGAAGACATTAAACAAGGTATGCTGACACAAATTCCACTTGCGAAACTAGGGCAACCAGAAGATATTGCAAAGGCAGTAGCTTACCTTGCATCAGATGACGCTAACTATATGACAGGACAAACGCTTCATATAGATGGTGGCATGGTAATGTAATTTCAATTAGGCATAAGCGCTGATTTTTTGTATAATCATTTGAGGGGAGGTGAATCATTTGTCTACAGTATTAGAACGCGTAACAAAAGTAATCGTGGACCGTTTAGGTGTTGAAGAAAGCGAAGTAACACTTGAAGCTTCTTTCCGTGATGATTTAGGTGCTGACTCATTAGACGTAGTTGAGCTTGTAATGGAGCTTGAAGACGAATTCGATATGGAAATTTCTGATGAAGATGCTGAAAAAATCTCAACAGTAGGTTCTGCAATTTCATACATCGAAAGTAAAATAAACTAATTTCGTTAGTACTTTATTTAGCGAGAATTTATCACCTCTATAGGTTGATGGACATCGTAATTATACAAATGGTATTTATGATAGGTTGAATAAAGGAGAAATTGTTTACTGCTTTTCTTTATAGAAGAAGCAGATCCAATAGACAAGATGTATTCAAAGGGGACGAAATAGATCGATTTTCGATCTATAGAAGTCCCCTTTTTGTATTAAAAATTCAATTGGATTTTATCCCCGAAAATCAATTCGGACGCAAATATGCCAAGGCTTAATTGATTTTGGAATTAAATTTTCGAAAAATTTTCCAAAATAATGTGTTTATGCCGAAATACTTTTGCATAAACGCTTTGAAAAAGGTACACTAAAACGGTAGAAACTATTAGGAAGGCAGATTTGTTCAATGGCTATGAAAAGAAAAGGAACTATGCAGAAATCTGGCGTACTTCCTGAAAAAGTACGCAACCAATTTGAGCTGTTACAGCATGAATTAAATATCACATTTATTAATAAAAATTTATTGTATCAAGCATTCACGCATTCATCTTATGTGAATGAGCATCGCCGTAAGTTATTTACGGATAATGAGCGTCTTGAGTTTTTAGGAGACGCAGTACTTGAACTGTCTGTTTCTAAATATCTTTTTGAGAAATACCCAAATATGAGCGAGGGTGAGTTAACAAAGTTACGAGCATCCATTGTTTGTGAGCCATCACTAGTTATTTTTGCTAATGAACTAGCCTTTGGTCGCTTTGTTTTACTTGGAAAAGGTGAAGAATTAACAGGTGGACGGGAACGCCCAGCACTACTTGCAGATGTGTTTGAGTCATTTGTAGGTGCCTTATATCTAGATCAAGATTTACAAACGGTCGTGTCATTTTTAGAACGAATCGTGTTCCCGAAAGTAGAAGTCGGTGCTTTTTCGCATGTGATGGATTTTAAAAGCCAATTGCAAGAAATGGTACAGCAAACAAACAATGGACTTCTTCATTATGAAATTATTGATGAAAAAGGACCTGCACATAATCGTACCTTTGTATCAAGCGTTTTACTGAATGGACAAGAGCTTGGTATTGGTCGTGGAAAATCGAAAAAAGAAGCCGAGCAGCAAGCTGCGCAATGTGCTATGCGAATGATGCGAGAAGAAGCTGCAAAAGAGGAGGCTTAAAAGATGTTCCTAAAACGACTAGAAGTGATTGGCTTTAAATCTTTTGCGGAGCGCATTGGAATTGATTTTGTACCTGGTGTTACTGCGGTTGTTGGACCAAATGGCAGTGGAAAAAGTAATGTCACGGATGCAATCCGTTGGGTACTTGGAGAGCAATCGGCAAAGTCGTTACGTGGATCAAAGATGGAAGATGTTATTTTTGCAGGGAGTGACTCTCGTAAGCCACTCAACTTTGCAGAGGTAACACTAATATTAGATAATACTGACGAGCAGTTAGCTTTCTCCTATACAGAAGTCAGCGTAACAAGACGCGTATACCGTTCAGGTGATAGTGAATATTTATTAAATAACCAGCAGTGTCGCCTGAAGGATATTACGGACTTGTTTATGGATTCAGGGCTTGGAAAAGAAGCATTTTCAATTATTTCACAGGGCCGAGTCGATGAAATTTTAAATAGCCGACCTGACGACCGTCGATCTATTTTTGAAGAGGCAGCTGGCGTATTAAAGTATAAAATAAGAAAGAAGAAAGCAGAGCATAAGCTTGTTGAGACTGATGAAAATTTGTATCGTGTATTAGATATTCTTCATGAATTAGACAGTCGATTAGAACCGCATGAAATGCAAGCATCTAGTGCAAGAGACTATGTACAAATGTCAACCGAGCTAAAAGATTTTGATATTGCAATCCTTGTGCATGATTTTAAAAATTGTGCACAGTCTTTGCGTGCGTTAAAAGAAGAGTATACAAATCTATCTGAGACGGAGCAAAAGCAAGCTCAGGATATTGCTACTATCGATAAACAGACAGCAAATATTCGTAAGTTATTAAAAGAACTTGATGATTATTTGGATGTTTCTCAAGCGGACCTAGTCAATGCCACAATGGAAGTAGAACGTTGGGATGGACGAAAGGCGCTAATGGCTGAAAAACGTCAGAATGCGTCCAATCAACTACAGCAGCTGAATACGTCATTACAAGAAGCCAAAGCAGAAGTAGAGGCACTACTTGTTCAGGAACAGGAGAAAAAAGTAGTGTTCTCTGAAAAACAACAAGCAGTGTCAGTGCTAAAACAGAGTATTAAGCAGTTAGAGCAATCTTTAAATCGATCTGTTATGGAAATTGAACAAGAAATCGAGGAGCAAAAAAATCGATATATCGATTCGTTGAATGAAGAAGCAACAATTAAGAATGAGTTGAAAAATATCAATCAGCAATTGGCTCAACAAAAAGCTATGGCAACACGAATGTCCGACCAAACAGATGAAATTGGGCAAGAGCTTATGCAAATTGTTACAGAAAAAGAAAAGCTAATAGCTGAACACACTTCAACAACAAGTGACTTACAAGAAAAGCTTGAGCAATATGAAGCTTCACAAATACAGTTAAAAAGTGTCAATTCAACCTTTACTGAAAAGCAGGACATGCTATATAAAGCTT
>Ga0256906_1000529_pt1 | contig 12793 bp, 10 predicted proteins | sample MC6MC0744MT_FD_190186 | JGI IMG/M metagenome (GOLD analysis project Ga0256906, IMG submission 190186) | Metatranscriptome of enriched soil aggregate microbial communities from Iowa State University, Ames, United States - MC6-MC0744-MT... | ecosystem: Environmental > Terrestrial > Soil >... | reverse complement strand
GTTTTTAATCTTCCCTCCAGCCTTATTCCATTTTAGAAATTCTTCAACAATACGAGTGTCTTCAGGGTTGGTATTAATCTTCTTTAGCAATGTTGACCTTCCTAAATTAGTTGCGCCAAGATTGTAAGTAAAAGACACTAATGCATCGAATTGATTTTGATTTAATTTTTTCATTAACAACCGTTTAACGTCATTCTCATAATTGGATAGAATTTCTAAAAGCATAACTTCTCCTTCTATCCTGGTTAATGGTGGATCATCCATCTTCACTTTTCGACGGTTAGGTAAGTAATAGGTAAATCCGTAGCCAATAGTCGCAATACCTATGGGATCCCTATAGGGAGTGCTATACCAACCTTCAAAATCTTTTATTAGTTGTAATCCTTTTTGTCCTATTTTCATAATTCAAGTATTTATGTTAAAAAAAGCCCTCCAACAGGAGAGCTCATAGATTCTATTTTTCAAAACAGAAATAAATCAAAAGTTATTGGCAACAATAGCCAAGAATTCATGATGAACACTTTAACTTTCTCAACCATAAGCTAACCACCTATATCTCCATCAGTTTGAAAAGTATTTAACAACCCTTCTACATCTTGGAAAACCCCATCAATATCTTCTTCATAAAGTACTTTTTTTGCTAAATAGTGAGCTACTTTTACAATTGCATTTGCACCAAATCCCAAATCTTTATATTGTGCTGTGAGGGCGATTAAAAACTTCTCTTTCATGTTTGCCTTATCTAATTTGATTTATCTTACTACAAAAGTAATGGGCATACAGTATAAAAAGACTAGAAATATGGAGTATGTAAGCGGTATAGACAAGATACCGAAAATAATAAAACACGGTCTTCATAGATCATGCTGATACGAAACAACTACTTACCTAACAGCAATATAGAGAGCCCAAGCTGCAATAAGACTGGTTTTAATCAATACACTTAATACCGTAAGTTTATGTAAACGAATAAAGCCATTCCTTAGAGAATGGCTTTATTCGTTTACCGCAGATTTTAAGTCTTTTAAAATTTACACTATGTCTTGCTATATTTAATCGATAGCGATATCCTAGTCCAAAAATCCATCCAGCATATCGAATGTTGGAACAAAAAATAAAGTACCCGTTTTTGCAGTGCTAAAATCTAATATTCGATCATAATTACCTACAGGCACGCCGATAAACATATTGTTTAGCATCTTTTTTATCGTAATAAACGAGCTGGCGTAAGCAATAAAATAAGTCCCCATTTCATTGGTCCCTACTTTACCAAAAGGCATATTGTCTCGAACAATTTTAAGATCATCACCCACATTTGCAAGTGCTGAATGTGAATTTGAGGGTTTTACACCATCAGGCATCTCGATATCATCAGATTTCGATCTACCAATAACTTTTTCCTGTTCACTCACGGGCAAAGATTTCCATGCGGACATATTATGTAAATATTGCTGTACAAACAAATAACTACATCCTTTATAAGCGGGATCTTCATCACCTATAATTCCAAAAGTGGCCCTTTCTTGGCCATGCGGATTTTCGGTACCGTCTACGAATCCAAGAATACTGCGACTGTCCCAATATCTAAAACCATGCACTTCTTCTACGCAAACTGCTATATTTTGCAGTAGTGTGGAAATAACTGCTGCCGTATCGATACAATAACTATTTTCACTAGCTCTGACGTGAAAATGAAGATCTCCTCTTGTGGATACCGCTGTATGTTTGCTCCCCGTAATTTGTTCAAAAACTTCAAACTCCTTAGGTAACGGCAAAGGTAAATCTAATTTAATCCAAGCTTCCAAACTGATACCCATGACCACGCTAGCTCCGGAATTTGGAAAGCGAACATTTCCAGAATTATTAAGATTAATGATAAGAGCACAGAGCTGTTTGAAGGTTTCTTTTACCTCAATACCACTCTTAATATTCCATACCATAAAAATGGTGTTGTTATTTGTATAATCTAATACATTTTGTGGATTAGTATCCATAAATTAAAGTCTTTATCAATTTTATCATTAAGCGTTCTTGACCTAAGCGCTCATAGAAGTAATCACATGGTTCATTTTTGACAGAGCTATCGCTTTATGCAAATATACGGTAACCCCCGCCCTGCTTATTCCCCTATATTCAATTTTGGAGTTATATCAAGTTTAAAGATAACCATTTTCTAGAGAAGGAAGTAAAAAGCAAGACCTATTGATATGGGTTTCATTAAACTATGAATTAAATAGATCTACTTGTATGAATAAATATGAAAAACAAAAACAGTGAGACACTCGATCCTGTAAACAAATTTCAAACAGCAAAATTATATTTATAAACATAATTAGTGCATATTCGCTTGTATATTCACCACTTCTTTTATTTTATCTCTCAAATCTTGACCTTTTAAATCCTTAGCAATCACTTTTCCCTGGGGATCAAGTAAAAAGTTGCACGGTATAGTACTTATACCGTAGTTCAAGTAAACCTCGCCGTTACTAGCTTTAAGATCAGAAATCTGACTCCATATTAAACCATCGTCAATAATAGCATTTAGCCACTTATCTTTTTTACTATCTATAGAAACGCTCAAAATATCAAAATTAGCTCCCTTAAAATCATCATACAGCGCTAGTAAGTTAGGATGTTCTTGCCTACAGGGTAAACACCATGATGCCCAAAAATCTAACAATAAATACTTACCTCTGTAATTTGACAATTTAATATTTCTTCCAAACCTATCGTTCATTTCAAATTCAGGGGCAATAGATCCAATGCGAACCTTGTTTTTATTTAAAAAAGACTCTTTTGTTACTGCAGCCTTTGGCAATTGCAGTAGACTATCAGATAATAAATTAAATACCTCTTCCGCTAAATGATTATATTTATTATTCCTGGCTATGTTGTTCACAAGATCTAGACTGACATAGGAGTTAGAAAATTCTTTGGCAAATGCTAGTTGAACATCAAATTGTTTATAATAATTAGCTTCCAGTAAAATCCTATTCTTATTTACTAAAGCAGTATCTTTCCTTTCTTCTTCGCTAAAGTAATCTGGATCTTTTATTGAAAGTCGTTCTTTTTCCAAAAGAGCTAATCTTTCCTGTAATAGTTGAAACGTATTATTGACAGCAGTTCCACTTATACGCGCATTATTTAACGAATCCATACTTTGAACAGAAATTATTCCCTCTTCGAGGTATAAGCTTAACCGATCGTAAATAAAATCATAATTGTGCGTAGGATTCTGATTCCGATATAAAGAAGCCCGAATAGGTATATTTCCTATAATTCCTTCAAACTTAAAACTATTATTCTTAACAAATGTGGAATCCAACATATACCGCCCTTCATTTCTATAGCTTAAATATATTATTTCTCCATCCAGTATTTGTTTTCCAGTACCCTGTATATCAAATTTTCGTTGTGAAAATAATGGTGTGACGATAGTGATGAAAACAAATATAATAGCAAGAATTTTCACTGCTCTTTTAAAAATCATAATCTAATGCTTAATATCTAAGGCAACATAAAATACCCTTCACCAAGATAATTATTACTGCTTTAATTAACAAATAATTACACGTGAAGTAAAGGATATGATTCGCTACAAGTATTTGTATAGTGCGTTGATTTATAGAGGGTCTTTTATGATAACATCTAACACAGGTGTTATCTATATGGAATATATTGCCAATAATCGGAATTAGTTTACACAAGATCACTAAACACCACACGTAGGAAAAACCTAGAGAAACATCGAATATTTACTATTGACTTCTGCAAAATTCAATTTCTTAAGCAGTTGAATGGTGGTATTATTTCCAATTTGGCATTGCGCAGTAATTTCTTTTACGTCCTCGCGTTCTTTAATCCCACTTTGATTTTTATTTTACAATAATAAACGACTGTTATACGTTTTTTGTATCACACGGAAATCTTATTTTATATCACACGGCAATCTTACTCTTATTGAGCATTCTTACTTTGATTAAAATAATTTTGAAGATGAAGCTCATCTAAGCATCTTTATGATCAACACTTAAGTTCATTTCTATGAAATAAGATTAATCTTTTTTTCCTACATCCCGCTGATTATCTTTTCTTGCATATCCAGCACTAAAGACCATTGCAAGCCCTGTCCCAATGAAAATAACCACCAATAAAGATATAAACACTTTTACGAGTCCAGTATAATCTATCGGGAACCACTTCCAGATATAATTCAGGGCGACAAATCCCAATACGAGTAATGACCCTACAAATAGAAATGTAATGAGGTGTTTCATCGGCTAAAATTTATTTAAATACTCTTTTTTCTTCTGATCAAATTCTTCCTGCGTAATGATATTTTCGTCGAGCAGCAGTTTTAACTTCCTTAATTGCTCCATAGGATCTACACCCGCCACAGGCTGTGTAACTTCATCAATTGAATTACTAAATACTTTTCCTAAGCTCATACCTGCTCCCAATCCCACTCCTGCACCCGCTAAACCGCCTTCGTTTTTAGCAGCGTCACGCAACGCACGGAGTTTTTCCAACTCAACATAGGTAAGACCACCTTCAGTCGCCGCTTGGCTGTCAGCAGTAATATCAGCAATCTTTCCAATACGATCTTGAGTATCCTGATCAAAAGAATTACCCTCAATCCTGAAATCATGTAGCTGAACGCCGAATGTTTCTAGATCCTGTAGGAGCTGCTCTTTCATACCTCTAGACAAGCGATCAATCTCTGCATCTATCTCCGTAAAAGCTAATTTTTCTTTCGCAAAACTAGAAGTTAAGACTTGAAGAATTCGAGACTGCACGACTTCACGAAAAGACTCGGTAGTATAGTTATCCTGTGAACCGACATAGTTGGAAAAAAACTTCGCCGGATCTTTGAGTCGATACGAAAAATTACCATAAGCTGAGAGCTGAATAGGAATCTTATAATAGTCGTCAAAATACTTGATCGGTGAAGCTGTACCCCAGCCCTGATTCAGAACTTCAGCTTTACGATAATAGTAAAGTCCCATTTTATGCTCACTTTCAAACAACTGTGCGACTTTGAGCAGAGAAGTGATAAATGGATGATTATCTGTGCGGATGTTGTATACCCCGTCCTCGTCGATCACATCTGTAATCCTGCCTTCATAAACAAGAACACATCCCTGTCCCGGAGAAATAATCAATTTACTTGCATTTTTTATTTCGTCTGTAGCTGCCCGATACCGCCATATCAATACGTTTTGATCCTGTGGTTGCCATTCTATAACCGTGGCTATTTGCCTCTTAAAAAAATTAAATAGTCCCATGTTCTATCTTTTAAATATTTCGTCTCTGTCTATATCTTTCAGTACTGTACCATCATTAGCTATAATGATGATCCTATTGGAACTGGAAGCCCCCGATCTATCGTAATAACTAAAAACAACTCCTCCAGTATAACCGTACATATCACTTTCAACAGCGTAATTATCGCTTTTGGGTGTATATGTCCAAATGATTTTCCCACTTTCGGTATCGATTTTCTGAATATAGGTATGACCTTCAGGATTGGCATCTGGCAATCCTGTAATATACAAACTCGTACTATCTTGGTATCCGATATCAGCTTTAAAATAAAGACGATCTGGTGTGAGATCAACAAATTTTGTAATCCGAGGTTCTTTCACCAATTTCTTTGTATATGGAAATGAACCGTAATAAATACCAGACTTCTTTGGATATTGATACACCTTCTGCCAACTCACTTGATAACTATAAGGAAGCATGATCGGATAACCGGAATTATTTTTATACCAATATTTTATCAATTGGATTTTCTCTTCTGGATAATCACTGCTTTTTTCGGAAAATGTATAATAAACAGACGTTCTAGCGCCTGGCAACAGGCTGGAAAGCCCTGTACCGGCCTCACGTCTCTGCATATGATCTTTATAGATTTTTCGAACTAAAGGGTAATAGTAGTATTCCTTCCCATCGTTGGTCATGATATTAAAACCATCTCCTTCCCGATCTTGTGTAAATTTTAAAGTAGCTATACCAGAAGAAAATTCAGGAACATCACCAAAAAAGGTATTCGTTACATCTATGACTTCATTTTTTGCCGGATCAATTTTATATACCTTATTGCTCTTATCAGCACAAATATAAAATCCACCATCGCTAAAAACCCGAGTTTGTATATAAAAATCATCTTTCCATCCTGGAAGTGGGATATCATTAACTATTTTCTCTTTTAATGGATCATAAAAACGTGCAAAATATTCAGCACCTTCCCGAGAAAAAGCATCTTTGCTACGATTAATAATAAAAAGAAACATCGGATTTTTACTATTATATGCTGTAAATGCTAAATATTCCTTGATTCGATCTACATATTCCTTTTTCTTAGATGAATCGTCGGAAGAGACTAAAGTCGAAATACCTCCACTTTTGTTTCCACAGGTTCTGATGATACTGCTAAAAATTACAAAAAACAAAATGCCAGCTACAACAAAAAATAGATACTTTTTGGTTTTCGGATCTAGTCCATTAAATCTTCCGTCGCCGTATTGATGCTTTACATTAACGTTAATATCGTCATTATCCAAAAAGTACTCAGTGCCACAATTGTTGCAGATATAATGGTCTTCTTTAATATTCTGCTTCTTAACACTACCACAATGTGGACATTTTAACGCCTTAATTTGTTTTGCCATGTTCTCTATACAGATTATAATACTAAAAATATAAATAATATCTTATGTCTGTGAAATAATTATTCAAATTAAAGATTAGCTATTAAAATAACGAGAACAGTAGAGCGATTAAATCCTTTCTGATTTTTGATAGTTTCTTCCTTATCATTACAGTTTAAAGTTTAAACCAGTTTATATATGCGGTTTTTATGCGTTCTTACTTGGCTTTTGTTTCCATTCGCTGGTGCCAGAATGTTAATTCCTTAAAATAGGTTGTTTTAATTTGCTGGAAATACAGAAGCAACGTGTCATGATAACGTTAAATATAGCCTAATATCGGTTTATATAGGTGCAACATTTGAAGTTAAGCACCATCAGACATTAAAACAACTTAGATTTACCGCAAGATATAAATACCTCTTTTGTACCATAAGGCTACATGCTAGTACCCCGCTTTTAACAAAAGTCGTAACTGCGCCGTACTTGCACCACCCTTGCACCGTCCATGCACAAGGAAAAGGACGGTGCAACTACGGTGCAGGTACTGTGCAACTATGGGAGAAATTAAAAGCGTGTTAAAAGAAGGTACGAACAACGTTAAAAGAAGATCCGAATAATGGTATACGCGATTTGGAGCATTTAAGGCGCTTCAAGACTATCATATACAGAACATAGTTGACGGGAACTCCGATTTAAAAATCTGTTGTGACAAATACTGCAATCAAGGGATTTAAGAATCTTTAATAACGACACTGGATCTGCAAATCCGTAAATCATGAATGCAATTGTCAAATGGTATTAGAACGTTTAATAACTAAAATAGAAGTTGATTATCCAGGTTTTAAGCAAAAAACTGATGGAAAATTCGATTTATACAATAATCATAAAGCTTTAGTTATTGCAAAATCCGACACCACCACTAATACCAACTGTATCAAGGTGTTAAATGACTATGTTTCTTTTTTTAAAGATGAGCATATTTACATCGAAACAAGTATAAAAAACAAAAATGAAAACGAAAATTTGGGAGAATCAAAACCGAAAGAAAAAGAGGTAGATGGAAAGTTGTTAGCATCAAATGTTTTTTATATAAAAATCCAAAGTTTTAAATATGACAATATTACCCCTGTACAGAAGCTCATAAAACTTAATCAAAAAAAAATTGAAAAATCTAAAGCACTGATTATTGATATAAGAGATAATTTTGGTGGTACTGATGATGTTTATCAGCCACTACTACCGTATATTTTAACAAATCCTTTGCGAATAATGAATGTCGAATTTTTGTCTACGAATACACTTATTAATGGCTTGCGAGATTATGCGATGCAAAACGTCCATAAAGACTCTTTAAAAGCAATTAGCCAAATTGAAGATGGACTAAAAGAATATAAAGATAATTTGGGCAAATTTATATTATATGATGGTAAAAAAGTGACGATTGATACGATAGCATTAAAATCAGAAGCACCTAAACAAATAATTATTTTAGCAAATAAAAGTGTAGCAAGTGCCGGAGAGAATTTTTTATTTTCAGCACGTCAAAGTAAAAAGGTGAAAATTTTGGGAACACCTTCAATGGGAGTGTTGGATTATGGTTCGATAAGAGAGTTTAAGTTTGGTTGCGAGAATTATACACTATACCTACCAACTTATCGTTCAGCAAGACTTCCTCAATATCCAATTGACAACATAGGAATTCAGCCTGATGTGTATTTAGATGATACAGTTGGAGATTGGTTGAATTTTGCGCTGAATTATATTAATGAATAAGATGAATATTGAGAACAAAGGTTCTTTTTATCAGTTGGGTTGAAAAACAAAATTCATAGATCGCTTTTTTATACCTTAATTGATAATCTATAGCACACAACTTTTATTGCGGTTTTGGATAAAAGTTGTGTTACTATAAAACATCCACAATTTTGATTGCCTAAATCTTAACGTGGATTCTCCACTCCAGGTATCCCCAAAGTAATTGAGCAGGGTGATGATCATATTCTGATTGCTGTACGCATTTCTACACTGCAAGAAACAAGTACATCGTATTATTTAATAAAATACAATTCTTTTTTTGCTTCATGTTTGTATTATTTTAACTTCTTTAGGTGCTTTGATCACTGTTTTGATACGTCCATGTTCTTTCACATGCTTAACATATATCTGCCCATAAGGTGTTGGAAATGTTCCTTCTGCCCAATTAAGATCGCCTAAATGAGGTTTAACAGTATATGCCCTTCCTCCTGGTTGCGCTACTTTAATTCCTAATACATGCTCAGACAACCACGCTGTTGGTCCTGAAGCCCAGCCATGTGCTAAGCTATGACGAAAACCTTTATAACAGTAAGCTCCAAAATCTGCATGTATATCCGATTTTCCTTCTGGTACAAGCTCATCAATACGACTGGCATTGGGCAACCAATCCATATTAAAATCTTCCCAAAATGTTGTCGCTCCTAGATCCAGCATAGCACCCCAATAGGTCGAGATAATTTCCATAGCCTCTTGATACTTTCCTGCTTTCGCCATTGCTTCGAGCATGTAATAACCGTAAAAGGTTGAAAAATTTTTCGCCCCTCCTATAGATAATACCTCCGTATACGCTTTTTTTGCATCGATTAATCCGACTAATGACATCAATGCAGCGGCTTGTTTTGAATGATGCAGTGGCGGAATATATTTTCGCATCTGCGCAACTGTTTCGTCACATCTATTTTTTGAACTATCATCACCTAATATCTGAAAGAGAGCCGATGCATTCTCCAATGATCTTATAGTTAGTGCTTGAAGACCTGCATGTACAGCTGCACTATCCTCACTTGATGGCCAATCTAAAAATCGAGCGCCATCCATCCGTTCTTTTCCATTAACAACCTTCCCAGTAATTTGCTCAACCAATCCTTGTAAATAAGGTTGCTGCTCCTTTAAATATCCTAAATTCCCATAATTCATATACCAATCATATTGCAAGATAATCCACCACATCGAATAACTACTATGTCCAGACATCCAATTGGGTAGCGGTGTCGATTCTCTCGCAAGATCTAAACTTCTAGGGACAACTTCGTTATACCCAAATACGGTATTGACAGTAGATACTTCAGGGTGAAGATCTCCTACCCAAACTAAACGATCCCTTTTTATACCATCCCATAAATAGTCTTGCATGTTAACGTGTACAGTGTATGCACCTACTTCCCATATTTTATTAAGTCTTTCATCACTGCTTTTAAAGCTCCCTAAATAGGGAACATCTCGAAAGGTAGCTACAGCCCTTACTTCTCGCAAATGTAATTCAGCATTAGGTTCTAAAAAATCAATACGTACAAATCTGAAACCAGATTCACCAGATCGATTGCGACCAAGCCACGGTACTTGCATCATAAAATCTCGTATTGCATGGTCATTCGTAGCACCCATAACGCCAATTTCGGACATTGCTTCACTAACCGATTCCCCGAAACGTATACGAACATTTTTCGGTAAATTATTGCCCCCCCACATGCCTGTGATGATTTCAACAGATGCATTCATCTGAATACCAAAGTCTAATAGTATGCTAGTCGCTATTTGATTATTTTCATTTTTAAATACAACAGTATTGGGGTTATATAAATTTTCCTGACCATTACCCCTCTTTAATAAATTTGTAGCATGTATCACATTTCCCTCTTTCCATACGATACGAGTAGGATAAACATATGCAGATGTTAATGGGCTCACTTGATTAAACTTATCACTTAATTTATTTTGCGCATTGATCTCACAAAAGCAAAAAATAAGCATTAAGAAACTTAAAATAGCACGGTTTGAATTCATAATGGGATACTTATAAGTATTAAATGTATTAAATAAATAAGAGGCTACTATCCTGTACTTTCATGATGGATACATAAATTTCAACTACTTAAGACCAAAAAGTTTTTTTCTGTATTGGAGAATCTTTAGCACAAAACCAAAGCTTTATAAACTCTAATTAAAGCATAAAGGCATCCTTCACTTGTAGGTCTCACCACTATGGAATATTGCCAAGACATTATTAGCTTCAAGCATAAGCAAAAATAAGTGTCTATAGGAATGCTTGCCAAAGATCTGTAACTTACCCAACATATTTATTCTCATTCTCTCGTAAAAGCAGTTATTAAAAATATATTAACCAAAATTGCCTTATATCTCTATGATGAGCTTATTTTCATAAATAAGATTTCTGTTTGAGGTAAAAACTATCTTCAAAAAAAGTTTCCACACACTAAACTTCTGATTATTTGTTAGAACGGCCTTATAGAAAATAGGATTAAATTTATATATTTATTCTATCTAAATCATTTATTATAAAACCATTGACCAGTATGAAACGCAGAAAATTTCTTCAATCTTCACTAACTGCAGGTTTAGCAACAACGATAATTCCAGTAATAGGAGTCGATAATAATGCAACTGAGCCGGAAATATATGAATGGCGTGAATACGAAATACGATTCGGTTCTGACCAGCAACAACTGGATAATTATTTTAAATCTGCCCTTATTCCCGCACTGAATAAATATGGTGTAAAAGCAGTTGGTGTATTCAAAGAATTGGTTCCATCTGAGCCTGCCAAATTTTACTTATTAACCCCTTACTCTTCTCTTGACAATTACCTATCCGTCAATACAAAAGTAAAAATGGATGCAGATTACATTGAAAATAGCGCTACATATAACAGTATTCCCGAAGACAAAGCGCTATATGATCGTTTTAAATCTTCCTTAATGATTGCCTTCGAAGGTTGGCCTAAAATCACTATTCCATCCGATAAATCGCGGATATTTGAGCTAAGAACATATGAAGGCTACAGTGAAGATGCTGTAAAAAGAAAAATTAAAATGTTTCATGATGGCGAATTTCCTATCTTCAAAAGAGCAAAATTAAATCCGGTATTCTGTGGTGAAGTGATTGCAGGCGACAGGTTACCTCGTCTCACCTATTTGATCACCTGTAAGAATATGGAGGAACGTAATAAGGGATGGGTTAATTTTATTGCTGATCCTGAATGGAAAAAATTAGTGTCCGATCCTCAATATGCAAATACTATTTCTAAAATTAACAATACATTTTTAATACCCACAACTTACTCTCAGGTTTAAAAGCAAAATCTTATCTTTCTAAAATTCAATAATTTGATTCTACCACATTACTATCCCCATCCGCACATACATGATAAATTTCCAGGAATAAGCATATGTAAATACGGAATCAACCAAATTTTTAAACAAACGAAAAATAAATTTGCATGGATTAATTAAATAATTAAATTTGATCAACCATATATGACAACATGAATATAGACCTTCCCGAAAATCAAGATTTTAAATTTATTATCACGAATTTATATACAAGACCTAAGTGGTTCTTTAGATTTACACAAGAGCACTGGTATAATAAGTATGCTTGGCTTCTACTTTACCTAGCGCTATTAGGAAGTCAATTTGGAAGAATATCCTCGGGTAAACTCAATATTGAAAGTTGGACAGAACTTTTCTTCAAAGTTGTAATTTTTGGGTCGGGCATTAGCTTACTTTTTTACATTATGTTTGCTTACATCTTAGCTGGTACTGCAAGATGGCTAAAAGGTATAGCAAGTGCAGCAGATATTCTCCGCGTTATTGCCTATTCATCCATACCAGGGATAATCGTATTACTATTGTATATCATCGGATCTCTGATATATGGTATTTCCTTTTTCAGTATATCATTCTGGGTAAATAATGAAAGTTGGTCCCAAACAATCTTTAAAATATTTTTGATGACAATAAATGGATTTGTTGGCATAAATATCGCCATATTTATGGTCTTAGGAATAGCTACAGTTAATAACTTCAGTATATGGAAAGCTATTCTAAGCATGATTTTACCCGTGATCATATTGGTAGTTGTTTTTGCTGTAATAGCATCCTTGTTTTAACAAAATCAATCACTTAATTCTTCGCAAACACTAAGAAAGAGATAATATCCAAAAATGATCATGGAAAATGCATGATCCAAATTTGAAATCCAACTAAACCCAGAAACATATGCAAAACGATTAAAATAACGATTTAAAATATATTTATTATGAAATATCTCGCTGTGTATTTTTACATGATCTTTTTCTGTTCCTG
>Ga0256906_1000522_pt1 | contig 12919 bp, 8 predicted proteins | sample MC6MC0744MT_FD_190186 | JGI IMG/M metagenome (GOLD analysis project Ga0256906, IMG submission 190186) | Metatranscriptome of enriched soil aggregate microbial communities from Iowa State University, Ames, United States - MC6-MC0744-MT... | ecosystem: Environmental > Terrestrial > Soil >... | reverse complement strand
GGTTTTTCCATCATGGCAGTTGAGCCAACCACGGCAGCTGAACTCGTGCGGCAGATCTTCGACCTCCAGCGCGTCGTGCGGTGCGTGGCCGTCTCCAACTCGCGCGGCCTGGAGGCGGGAGTTGCGCTGCAGGGCGTCCTGCGCTTCGTGGGGGAGAGGGAATCCCGCGCCACCCACCTCGCAGCGCGGCTGGGCGTCAGCGCTCCCGTCCTGAGCCGGCACATCGCGGAGCTCGAGGAGCTCGGGCTGGTCCACCGCCGGCCAGACCCCGACGACGGCAGGGCGCAGCTGGTGGCCCTCACCGACGCGGGCCGCGCCAAGCTCGTCGAAATCGAGGAGCACCGCGTGGCCACGCTGCAGGAATTTTTGCAGGACTGGAGCCAGCAGGACGCCGAGGAGACGGCGAAAGTACTCTCCAAACTCGCGGAATCCCTCCGGGAATCCGCCCGGGCAACGACGGCCGGCCCCATCGCAACCACCACCAAACGCAAGGAGCAGTTCATTGGCTAGCCACGCTGCCGTCTCCGGGACGGCCACGTCACGCCCTTCGGCCCATCAACCCCAAGCGCCGATGACGCACCGGCAGATCATGGAGGCCTTGACCGGGCTGCTCGCGGCCTTCTTCACCGCTATCCTCAGCAGCACCATCGTGGCCAACGCGCTGCCCACCATCATGTCCGAGCTCAAGGGCACGCAGACGGACTTCGCGTGGGTCATCACCGCGGCACTGCTCGCCAACGCAGCCACTACTCCGATCTGGGGCAAGCTCGCTGACCTGTTCGACAAGAAGGTCCTGGTCCAGCTCAGCATTGTGATCTTCGTGGCGGGCTCGGTGATGGCCGGCCTGTCCCAGACCATCCCCCTGCTGCTGACGGCCCGCGTTGTCCAGGGCATCGCCATGGGCGGCCTGACCGCGCTGGCCCAGGCGATCATCGGCTCCATGATCCCGCCCCGCGACCGCGGAAAGTATTCCGGCTACATGGGCGCCGTCATGGCCGTCGGCACGGCCGGCGGCCCGCTTCTTGGCGGGTTCATCGTTGACAGCCCGCTCGGCTGGCGGTGGACGTTCTTCGTCTGCGTGCCGCTCGCCGTCGTCGCTCTGATCCTGCTGCAGATCACCCTCAAGATCCAGCACGTGAAGCGCCCTGCCAAGATCGACTGGCTCGGCTCCATCCTCCTCACCACGGGTGTTAGCCTGCTCCTCATCTGGGTGTCGTTCGCCGGCAACCCCGACTACTACGACTGGTGGTCCTGGCAGTCGGCACTGATGGTGGGCGGCGGCGTCGTTCTTTTGGCGCTGCTCGTCGTGGTGGAATCCAAGGTTGAACAGCCCATCATCCCGCTGAAGATCATCTCCGAGCGCACCACCGCCCTGGCCATCTGGGCCTCGGTCGCTGTGGGCGTGGCGATGTTCGGCTCCTCGACCTTCCTCGGCCAGTACTTCCAGGTGGCACGCGGCGCAACACCCACAGAGGCGGGACTCCTGACCCTGCCCATGATCGCCGGCAACCTGATCGGCTCTGTGCTTTCCGGCCAGCTCATCAGCCGCACCGGCAAATGGAAGCGCTACCTGATTGCAGGCTCGGTCCTGCTGATCGGCGGCCTGGGTCTCGCCGGCACCATGGACCACACCACCGAACTGTGGCAGTCGGGCGTCTTTACGGCGATCCTGGGCCTCGGGCTCGGCATGCTCATGCAGAACCTCGTCCTTGCTGTACAGAACACCGTGAGCGCCAGCGACATCGGCACGGCCAGCGCGTCCGTGGCATTCTTCCGCTCCGTAGGCGGCGCGATCGGCGTATCCGTACTGGGCGCGATCATGAGCAACCGGGTCAAGGAGCTGGCCGTCCAAGGCCTCGCCGACGCCGGCATCAAGGCCGGTTCCGGCTCGTCCGGTGCCAGCCTCGATCTGGCCGACATGCCCGCCCCGGTCCGCGACATCATGCGGGCCGCTTACGGCGATGCCACCGCAGAGATCTTCCTGATCGCCGGAGCCATCGCGGTTGTTGCCCTCATCGCGGTGCTCCTGATCAAGGAACAGCCGCTTCGCAGGACCGTTGATATCCGGCCTGAGGCTGCTGCCGCAGCCGCCACGGAGTCCGCAGCAGGTTCCGGGCTGGCCGGCACGGACTATTCCGACGACGACCTCGAACGTGAGTTCGCCGAAGTGCTGACCCGCCAGCTGGCCGCCGATGCCAAGGCGCCGGCCTACCCCGGCCGGCAGCGGACGGCGGAACCGGTTATGCCGATGAACGAACCGCCGGCGCGGGCCCGGACCATGCTGGCTGAGATGCACAATAACAAGCCGGCCGACCTGGTGCCGCTCATCCAGGAAACCCAGGGGCTTCTCGCGGAGCAACAGCTTCAGCTGGCCGCGGCACTGAACGCCGTCGCCCGGCAGGCTGAGCAGCAGCGGATCCTCGCTGAGGAGCAGGCCCGGGTCAGCACCGAACTGAAGGCACTGAGCCGGCGGCTGGCCAAGGAGCGCAAACTCCAGAGCGCCGCCGCGCATTACATCGCCTCGCACGGCAAGCACCGCGGCGAGTAGCCCACCGCTCCACCGAGTTTTGTCCAGACAACGTCCCCTGAATCCCTTCCGGAGGCCATTGTCTGGACAAAACTCCATTTAAGGAGTGGGGAGTACGACGGCGGAGGCCGGCTTGAGGGCTTAACTGTACGTTCGCGCTCGGGTGCGGGGGCTTAACTGTACGTTCGCGCTCGGGTGCGGGGGCCGGCGTCGTCCGTTGGGATGATCTTCGTCCGCGACGTTTCGCACGGGCAACAGATTTCGTAGAGTTGGAAGGCTTCGGCTGTCATACCCGTCTGCTACTACTTCTCTTAACTAATTGGCGCTCTCCCGAAGGATCCGTGAGTATGCTCGTCACCCTCATACGGCGTTATTCCAAACCGTATTTGCCGTACATCCTGGCTGTCATCGCATTCCAGCTGGCATCCACCATTGCGGCGCTCTATCTGCCCAGCCTCAATGCCCAGATCATTGACGAGGGCGTCTCCCGCGGCGACACCGATTTCATCTGGCGCACCGGCGCCGTCATGCTCCTCGTGGCCTTCCTCCAGGTGGGCACCGCCATCGCCGGCGTCTACTTCGGATCGAAGACCGCCATGGCCGTTGGCCGAGACCTCCGCCGCGGCGTTTTCCGCAAGGTGACCAGCTTCTCGGCCAAGGACGTCAACGCGTTCGGTGCGCCCACTCTGATCACCCGCGGCACGAACGACGTCCAGCAGGTCCAGATGCTGGTGCTGATGGGCCTGAACTTCATGGTGTCCACGCCGATCATGTGCATCGGCGGCATCATCATGGCCCTGCGCGAGGACATCAACCTGTCCTGGCTGGTCTGGGTCTCGGTCCCCATCCTCATTGTGGTGGTGGGCTACATCGTGGTGCGCCTCATGCCGTTGTTCCGCTCCATGCAGAAGAAGATCGACCGCATCAACGAGGTCCTGCGCGAGCAGATCATCGGCATCCGCGTGGTCCGCGCCTTTGTGCGGGAACCGTACGAAACGGACCGCTTCGGCCAGGCCAACAAGGAACTGACGGACGTATCGCTCAAGATCGGCGCGCTGTTCGTCCTGATGTTCCCCGCCATCGGCATGATTCTGCACCTGTCCACCGCCGCCGTGCTCTGGTTCGGCGGCCAGCGGGTGGACTCCGGCGACATGCAGGTCGGCTCCCTGACAGCATTCCTGCAGTACCTGCTCCAGATCCTCATGGCGGTGATGATGGGCACGTTCATGGCCATGATGATCCCGCGCGCGTCCGTCTGCGCGGACCGCATCGGCGAGGTGCTCGACGTCGAACCGTCCATCCACGACCCCCAGCAGCCGGTCATGCCGGGGCAGCTGGAAGGCGTGGTGGAGTACCGCAACGTCACGTTCGCCTACCCCGGAGCCGAGGCCCCGGTCCTGAGCAACATCAGCTTCACCGCCCGGCCGGGGGAGACCGTGGCCATCATCGGCTCCACCGGCGCCGGCAAGACCTCCCTGCTGTCACTGCTGCCCCGGCTCTACGACGTGGCCGACGGCGAGGTCCTGCTGGACGGCGTCCCCGTCGGCCAGCTCGACCGGGAGGAAATCACCAAACGCGTTGCCCTGGTTCCGCAGCGGCCCTACCTGTTCTCCGGAACCATTGAGCACAACCTCCGCTTTGGAAAGCCGGAGGCTTCCGACGACGAGCTTTGGGATGCGCTGCATGTGGCCCAGGGCGACGGTTTCGTGAAGGAAAAGAAAAACGGGCTCGCGTCGCGCATCGCCCAGGGCGGCACCAACGTGTCCGGCGGCCAGCGCCAGCGCCTGTGCATCGCGCGGGCCCTGGTCACCAGGCCCAAGGTCTACCTGTTCGACGACTCCTTCTCCGCGCTGGACGTCGCCACCGACGCACGGCTGCGTGCCGCGCTCAAGCGCACCACCGCCGACGCCACCGTCATCATCGTCGCGCAGCGCATCTCCACCATTACCGAGGCGGACCAGATCCTGGTGCTGGACAACGGCAGGATCGTGGACCGCGGCACGCACGAGGAGCTCCTCGAAACGTCGCCCACCTACCAGGAAATTGTTGAGTCCCAGCTGAGCGTGGAGGAAGTGGCATGAGCGCCGACAAAAAGGGCACCAGCCAGGACACCGGGACGAGCCAGGACGCCGGGAAGCTTCAGAGCCAGACCGCCACAGAAGCTCCGGTTCTCGAGGACGACGACTTCGTCGAGGAAGAGTACAAGCCGGGCGAGGCCGACGGTGGCATGTTCGGCGCGATGCCGGCCAAGAAGGCCCAGAACTTCTGGCCCTCCGCCAAGCGGCTCATGGGCCTGCTGAAACCTGAAGCCGCCGGCATCTACGTCGTGGTGGGCATGGTCATCGTGTCCGTCATCCTCAACGTCATTGCGCCCAAGGTGCTGGGCCAGGCCATGGACGTCATCTTCGGCGGCGTGGTGGGCAAGCAGCTGCCCGCCGGCGTCAGCAAGGACCAGTTCGTCGAGGGGCTACGGGAACAGGGCCAGAACAACTTCGCTGACATGGTCTCCCGGATGGAGCTCGTGCCCGGAACCGGGATCGACTTCCAGAAGCTGACAGTCCTGATTTCCGCTGTGCTGCTGATGTACTTCGTGGCCAACATCTTCCTCTGGCTGCAGGGCTACGTCCTCAACAGGATCGTCATGAAGGTGATCCGGCAGCTGCGCGACGATACGGAAAAGAAGCTCAACCGGCTGCCGCTGAACTACTTCGACACCCGGCAGCGCGGCGACGTGCTCTCCCGGGTGACGAACGACGTCGACAATGTCCAGCAAGCCCTGCAGCAGGCGTTCGCCCAGCTCATCAGCTCGGTGCTGACCGTGGTCGGCATCGTCATCATGATGTTCATCGTCTCGTGGCAGCTGGCACTGATCGCCCTCATCGCGCTGCCTCTGTCCGGTGCTGCCGCCGGCGTGATCGGCGCGCGCAGCCAGAAGTTGTTCGCAGCGCAGTGGAAGAACACCGGCGAGCTGAACGGCCAAATCGAGGAGTCCTTCTCCGGGCATGACCTGGTGCGGGTGTTCGGCCGCGAGGCCGACATGCTGGAACGTTTCGAGGAGCGCAACGAGGCACTTTACAAGGCAAGCTTCGGCGCGCAGTTCGTGTCCGGCATCATCTTCCCCGTGATGCAGTTCGTCTCCTACCTCAGCTACGTCGGCATCGCGGTGGTGGGCGGCCTGCGGGTCGCCTCGGGCAGCATGAGCCTGGGCGATGCCACGGCCTTCATCCAGTACTCGCGCGAGTTCACCCAGCCGCTGGGGCAGATGGCGGGCATGGCCAACATGCTGCAGTCCGGTGTGGCATCCGCCGAGCGGGTCTTCGAGTTCCTAGACGCGGATGAGCAGGACGCCGAGACCGCCACGAAGCACCTGCCGGCCAAGACCGACGGCCATGTGGAGTTCCAGCACGTCACGTTCAGCTACACGCCGGACAAGCCGCTGATCGAGAACCTGTCCTTCACTGCGGAGCCAGGGCACACCGTCGCCATCGTCGGACCGACCGGCGCGGGCAAGACCACCCTGGTGAACCTGGTCATGCGCTTCTATGAGCTCAACTCCGGCTCCATCACGCTCGACGGCGTGGACGTCACCCAGCTGAGCCGGGCCGAGCTGCGCTCCAAGGTGGGCATGGTGCTGCAGGACGCCTGGCTGTTCGGCGGCTCCATCTACGACAACATCAGGTACGGCAAGCTGGATGCCACCGAGGACCAGGTCATGGCGGCCGCCAAGGCCACGTTCGTGGACCGCTTCGTTCGGGCCCTGCCCGACGGGTACAGCACCGTCATCGATGAAGAGGGCAACAACGTCAGCGCCGGTGAAAAGCAGCTCATCACCATCGCCCGTGCCTTCGTGGCCAACCCGTCGCTGCTCATCCTGGACGAAGCAACCAGCTCGGTGGACACCCGCACGGAACTGCTGGTGCAGAAGGCCATGGCTGCGCTGCGCACGGACCGGACCAGCTTCGTTATCGCGCACCGCCTGTCGACGATCCGCGACGCGGACACCATCCTGGTCATGGAAAACGGCAAGATCGTGGAGCAGGGCAACCACCAGACCCTCCTCGCCGCCGAAGGCGCCTACTACCGGCTGTACATGTCCCAGTTCGCCGGCGCGGATGCCGAGGAAACTCCGGTGGATGATTCGACGGCGGTGCACAGCTGACCGCCGCGAACCCGGGAGGCCACCCCGACCCCCGGCGCATTGAGGTCCTGGTGCCCATGCGCTGGGGGGACATGGACGCCTACGGGCACATCAACAACGTCGAGATCGTCCGCATGCTGGAGGAGGCGCGCATCGCCGCCTTCGGCCCGCCCGCTGGTGCCGGGCTGCCCGGGATCGATCCCCACGTGTCGCTGTTCAACGACGTTCCCAAGGGCACCATGGCGCTCGTGGTGGACCACCGGATCCGGTACGTGAAGACCCTCGAATACCGCAACGTCCCCGCGGCGGTCCAGGTGTGGGTGGGCGCCGTCAAGGGCGCGAGCTTCGACATTCACTACCTTGTGCAGGACCCCGTAACTGGCGACGATTGTGTGAAGGCCTCAAGCCATTTGGCCTTCGTCGATGAAGCCACCGGAAGGGTGCTGAGGCTGACTCCGAAGCAGAAGCAGCTGCTGGAGCCCTTCAAAGAGCGCAAGGAGCATTGACCGTGGGAACGAAGCGCAGTGGAACCAAGAACCTGGGATCCAAACGAGCGGCCTGGAAGAAGAACAAGTCCTGGAAGGAACTTCCGCCCGCTGCGCGCATCGGCACCATAGTGATCGGGGCTGCGCAGCTCGCCTTCCTCACCGCGGCCCAGCGCGACCTTTCACGCCGTCCGGCAGAGCAGATCCGAGGCTCCAAGATGTTCTGGCGGCTGGCCACGCTCATCAATTTCATCGGCCCGGGCTGCTATTTCGCCTTCGGCCGGAAGCGGCTGCCGGGCGTTACCCGGAAGTAGTTCCCGCGCCGGGCATGGTGCTGGCGCTCAGGTTTACCCTGTAAATTTGAACGCATGACCCCCGCCCCAAAGCCTGCCATGCACCGCGCCCTCGGAGTCTCCAAAGAGATCGAGGACGCCGCGTGGTTCGTGCTCGGCGCGGGGCTGCAGGGCAGACCGTCGGCGCTGGACGGCCGCACACAGACGTGGACGGCAGAGGCTGCGGCGGAACTGCTGGAACGGCTGGAGCGGGGAGTCGCGGATGCCAAGGCGCCCATGATGACCAACCTGCGGCACAACCTGGCGGACGCGTCCCCGTCGGCGAAGCAACTGGCCGTAGAGCTCCTCTTTCTGCAGTCCCTGCCGCTGGCGCACGAGGTCAAGTCGCTGAAGGTCAAGCGGGCGCGGGTCGCCGAGGCGGCGTCCTGGCTTGAGCCGCCGCTGGAGCTCCCGGAGGAGCTCTACAAGGGCATGACCGATCACGGCGTCATCCGCGACCGGACTGCCGAGTTCAACTGGACCATCTGGGACCACCTGAAATGGCTCTGCCGGTTCGTCCAGAACGTCGACCGTCGGTCCACAGCTGAAATAACCAAGGCACTGAAGGACCCGCTGGCCTTCCACCTGCTCGCGGCGAAAACCCCCGATGACCAGCCAGCCATCCGCCGCAGCATCGAATACCTCGCCTGGCCCAGCTACTTCGAGCCGGTCGTGGCCGACATCGAGCGCCAGGAGATCCGGGACGCCTTCGCCTCCCTCGTCGGCGGGGCCAAGGGCGACAGCGAGGAGGAAATCACCGCTGACATCCGCCGGATCCGCCTGCACCTGGACGAGCAGGCCGGCCAGCGCATCGACTGGTACGCCCGGCAGCTGGTGAGCCAGTGGCGGAAGGTCGGGGACCCCGGCCGCCGCGCCTGGCTGCTGCGCACCCACCACGACAACGCCGAGCTCCTGGCAGCCTGGCAGGCAGAGGAGAAGGTGACGCTCGACGTCGAACACCTCCGCCTGCTCGACGCCGGCGTTACCGCCGGGCTGGTCCAGAACGCCGTGGACGAGGACTACAAGCACCTCGGCTACGTGGAGCGGGAGGACACCAAGACTGCTGTCTTCGCCTTCCTGACCGTGATGAAGCCGGGCGACTTCGCGCTGTACCAGAATGCCGGAGCCGTCCGGATCGGCGTCGTGCTGGGGGAGCCGGACCACAACGGCGACAACCGGCGGATGCGCCGCAAGGTGCGCTGGTTCGACGAAGCCCACGCCGTGACGGACCTGCCGCGGCACATCCAGCGCCAGCTGGCCACGCCGGGCATCGTCGTCGACGTCACCCGGGTGGTGCAGGCGCTGCAGGCGCTGCTGCCCGCCGAGGCGGAAACCGAGCCCGACGCCGATGCGTCGCCGGCCACCGTCGCCCTCCCCGTCCTGGGCGGCTTCCGCCCGGTGACGCGCGAGTTCGCGGACTCCCTGCACATGGAGGTGGAGCCGCTGCAGGAGATCGCCGACCTGCTGGAAGAGAACCGGCAGCTGGTGCTGTACGGGCCGCCGGGAACCGGCAAGACCTACCTCGCCAAGCACCTCGCCGCCGAACTGGCGCAGGACAGCACCGACGAACGGGTGAAGCTCGTCCAGTTCCACCCGTCCTACGCCTACGAGGATTTTTTCGAGGGGTACCGGCCGGACAAGACCGACGAGGGCCAGGTTTCCTTCAAGCTCGTGGCCGGGCCGCTGCGCCGGCTCGCGGAGGAGGCGGCGAAGCCGGGCAACGAGTCGAAGCCGTACTTCCTGATCATCGACGAGATGAACCGCGCCAACCTGGCCAAGGTGTTCGGCGAGTTGTACTTCCTGCTGGAATACCGCGATGACCGGATCTACCTGCAGTACAGCCCCAACGAGCCGTTCACGCTCCCGGACAACCTGTACATCATCGGCACCATGAACACCGCGGACCGGTCCATCGCGATGATGGACGCGGCGATCCGCCGCCGCTTCGCCTTCATCGAACTGCACCCGCAGACGGAGCCGGTGAAGGGCTCGCTGCTGAGGTTCCTGGAGGCCCGGCAGCTGGACACCACGCCGGCGCTGCTGCTGGACGCGCTCAACCAGGCCATCGACGAGTGGGACCGCGACCTTATGATCGGGCCGTCCTACTTCATGAAGAAGGCCGCGCAGACCCCCGCCGGCCTACGCCGGATCTGGAAGTACGAGCTCATGCCGTTGCTTGAGGAGCACTACCACGGGCAGTTGAACCGCGCCCAGCTGGAAGAACGCTTCGGGCTGGACCAGCTGCTGGGACGCCTTGCGGCTCGCTAGCCCTGCGGCCCGGGCCGCCTTTTCGGCGACAACGGCTTCATTTGCGACGGCGGCCTCCGGCGCCGCTGGCACCGGAACCGGTGCCGCTGCCCGGGGCAGCCGCGGCCCCGCGCCGGCATTGCGGCACATCGTTCTGGACGAGCTGTCCGGCGGCACCGTGGAAAGGCTCGACGCCGAAAGCGCCGCCTTCCTGAACTCCAGCGGCCTGGCCAAGGCGACGCCCATGGGAATGGGGCTCTTCCGGATCGAACCCGTCGGCATGGTGGGATCCGTCCGCACCCCGCTGGTGCAGCTCGACGTGCGGCCCAAAGACCGGCTCGGGCTGAGCCGGATGCTTTTCCTGCTGAGCTACGCCGGGGACCAGGGCTTCCGCGACGACACCGTGGCCGCCGACGAGGATGCCGAGCTGTGGAGCGCCCTCGCGGCGTCACTGGTGCAGCTCGCCGAACGCGCCCTGCAACGCGGCGTATTGCAGGGCTACGTGACGGTTGACGACTCGCTCCGGACGGTCAAGGGCCGCATCCGCATTTCCGACCAGATATCGCGCCGCCCCGGGATGCTCGTGCCCCTGGAGGTCTCCTACGACGAGTTCACCGAGGACATCCCGGAAAACCGGATCCTGCGCGCCGCCCTCGACCGCATGTCCCGCGTCCCGGGCGTACGCCCGGAGGTGTTGGGCCGCCTGCGGCAGCTGAAGGGAAAGCTCGACGGCGTCACCCGCCTCCACGCCGGCGCTCCGCTTCCCCCGTGGCAGGCAAACCGGACGAACCTCCGCTACCACGCGGCGCTGCGGCTCGCCGAAGTGGTCCTGCGCAATGCCTCCGCCGAGGCGGGGGAGGGCAAGCAGCAGACGGCTTCCTTCGTCGTCGACATGGGCAAGGTCTTCGAGGACTTCGTGGGCGCAGCCTTGCGCCGGGCCATGGGGGCCTATCCCGGCGAGATGCGGCTGCAGTACAACGCACTGCTGAACGAGGCGGTCCGGGACTCGGACCGGCTGACCGTGCGTCCGGACGCCGTGCACCTGCTGGGCGGCCGGCCGGTGGTGGTGTACGACGCCCAGTACCGCGCGGGCACGGACCAGGGTGCGTCGCTCTCGGCTGACCATTTCCAGATGCTGGCCTATTGCACGGCGTTGCGCGTGCCCACGGCCTGGCTGGTCTACGCCGGCGCGGGTGAGGTGAAGCTGAGGCGGATCCTCAACACCGACATCGACATTGTGGAGTTTCCGCTGGATCTGTCCCGCCCGCCGTCGGAAATCCTGGCAGCGGTGGCCGACCTGGCCGAGCAGTCCTGGGGAGAAGTGGTGCGCCAGGCAAGCCTCGGCCGTTAACCCCTTCGTGTCCCAGTCCCGGGGGCTGAACATCGTCGCAAGACAGACAGGTCTGTCTTGCATTTGGGGATAGACTGTTCCAAATGGCAGAGGTACCCAGCTCCGAGCCGTGGAGCGCCGGGAGAGAGCATTCCGGCGGGCTTCAGACTGGACCGCAGCCAGGCGCCCCGGGTGTCCCGCTAGCATCGGGAGGCCGGACGTATGGCGAGGAGATTGCAGCGTCCGGTGCTTCCAGAATGCGTGAACGGATAGTCAGTGCGGCCTACGACCTCTTTGCCCGCCGTGGCGTCCGGGACGTTGGCATCAACGAACTTATCAGCAGCTCCGGCGTCGCGAAGGCCACGTTCTACCGCCACTTCGCCTCCAAGGACGAGCTCGTGCTGGCCTTCCTGGAGAAGCGCGACCAGGTATGGACTGTCAGCGCCATCATGGGGGAGGCGCGGCGTCGGGCGGATACTCCCGAGCAGCAGCTGCTGGCCATCTTCGACGTCTTCTCCGACTGGTTCCACCGCACCGACTTTGAGGCCTGTTCCTTCATCAACGTGCTGCTGGAGATGGGCGCTTCCCATCCGCTGGGGCGGGCCAGCATCGATTACCTCGCCAGGATCCGCAGCCACGTGAAGCAGCTCGCGGACGAGGCCGGGCTGCAGCGGACCGACGACTTCTCCCGCTCCTGGCACATCCTGATGAAGGGCTCCATCATCTCCGCAGCCGAAGGCGACCTGGACGCGGCCCAGCGGGCCCGCCGGCTGGCCGGGTGGCTGATCGAGGACCACCGGGCGTAGCCGCAGCTCAGTTCTGCACCGGCACGGCAAACGTAAACGTGGTCCCCTTTCCCACTTCGCTGCGGAGAGAGACGCGGCCCCCGTGCGCTTCCACAATGGCCTTGCTGATGGACAGCCCCAGTCCGACGCCGGGAATGGTTGAGTTGCGGACGGCTGCCGACCGGAAGAACTTAGCGAAGACCTCCTCCTGGTCCTTCTGGCTCATTCCCATGCCAGTATCGCTCACGCTGCACACCATATGACCGTCCTCAGAGCGCAGCGCCACCACCACGTCGCCGCCGTCGGGCGAGTATTTGATGGCGTTCGATACGAGGTTGTCCAGGACCTGGGAGATGCGCGCGGCATCGATGTGCGCCTCCAGCCGCTCCGGGGCGTCGGCGCGCAGGTGGATGCCGGACTCTGTGGCGCGCGGCAGGGCGGCGGTGACGCTGGTGCGAACGAGCTCGGCGACGTTCACAGCTTCCGGGGTCACGAGCAGCTGGCCATTGCGGCTGGACAGCAGGTCCGAGACCAGCGTGAGCAGACGTTCGGAGTTCCGCCGGATGATCTCCAGGGGGCCACGCTGGGAGTCGCTGAGGTCGTCGTCGTCGTCCAACAAAAGCTCGACGTAACCAAGAATGGAGGTGAGTGGCGTACGGAACTCGTGCGAGACGTTCGAGACGAAGTCGTCCTTGGCGGCCAAGGCGTTCACGAGCTCGGTGACGTCGCTGAACACAATGACGGAGCCTGCGAAATTCCCGTCCTGGTCCTTCATGGGCCTCGCGCTGGTGGATATGGCGCGCTGTTCGGCGCCAGCTCCGAGCCACACCAGATAGTCGGTGAATTCCTCGCCGAGTACGGCGCGCCGGACGGGCCGCTCGTCGACGGGGACCAGGGTGGTCCGGTCGGCGGCGAACACCAGCAGCTGTGATTCGTTGGGATCGTCGATGGTTGGCGGCGTTGCCAGCTGGTGGTGCTTGCGCTGCTTGCGGTTCATTAGGATGTCATGGCCCTGAGCATCGACGGCGAGGACGCCCAGGTGCACCGTGTCCAGGACCGTGTTCAGCAGCCGTTC
>Ga0256906_1000517_pt1 | contig 12994 bp, 9 predicted proteins | sample MC6MC0744MT_FD_190186 | JGI IMG/M metagenome (GOLD analysis project Ga0256906, IMG submission 190186) | Metatranscriptome of enriched soil aggregate microbial communities from Iowa State University, Ames, United States - MC6-MC0744-MT... | ecosystem: Environmental > Terrestrial > Soil >... | reverse complement strand
GTGCCTTGCTGTTCGATTTTGCCGTTATTGAGCAGCAAAATACGGTCGGAAATCGCCATCGCCTCATTCTGGTCGTGTGTCACCATCAGCGCCGACAAGCCCAGTTTGATGATCAGCTCACGCAGGAACACGCGCGCCTCTTCGCGCAGCTTGGCATCCAGATTCGACAACGGCTCATCCAGCAGGATCACCGGCGGGTTGTAGACCAGCGCACGACCAATTGCCACGCGCTGCTGCTGACCGCCAGAAAGCTGGTGCGGATGGCGTTTACCAAGGTGGCCTAACCCCAACTGCACCAACACATCCTGCACGCGTTGGGTGATCTCCGCTGCCGCCACTTTGCGCAGCTTTAACGGATACGCCACGTTCTCGAACACGGTTTTGTGCGGCCACAAGGCGTAGGACTGGAACACCAACCCCAGATTACGTTCTTCCGCTGGGATCTCACTGCGCGGCGTGCCGGCGTAAACCGTGTTGTTGCCAATCACAATCGTGCCTTGCGTTGGCTTCTCCAGCCCGGCGACCGCACGCAGCAGCGTGGTTTTGCCGCTGCCGGACGGACCAAGCAGAGAAACCACTTCGCCGCGCTGCAAATTCATCGACACGCCTTTCAGCACCGGATTGTCGCCGTAAGTTAAGTGCAGGTTTTCGACCGATAATTCAATCATGTAATTTGACTCCAAATCGCAAGGCAATACCCAAACCGACCACGACCAGCAGGATGTTAATAAACGAGAGTGCGGCGACGATATCTATCGCGCCCGCCGCCCACAGGGAAACCAGCATGGAGCCGATGGTTTCCGTGCCGGGCGAAAGCAGGTACACGCCGGTGGAATATTCGCGCTCGAAAATCAGGAACATCAGCAGCCATGAGCCAATCAGGCCGTAACGGGATAACGGAATGGTGACGTGACGCGTGATCTGTCCGCGCGTGGCGCCGGTGCTGCGCGCCGCCTCTTCCAGTTCCGGCCCGACCTGCAGCAGCGTGGACGAGATCAGACGCAGGCCATACGCCATCCACACCACGGTATACGCCAGCCAGACGCTGAAGATGGTGCTGCGCAGTGACCGCAGCCAGACGATCAGGTTATCGCGCAGCCACTGCGACCAGACGAAATCAGACAGCCAGCCCGATTTGAGCGAGTTATCCAGCCACATCGGCAGGAACAGGAACACCCAGAGAAACGCCAGGCCTGCCAGCAAGCCCGGCACCGCACGCGGTACCAGCACGCTGTAGTCGAGAAAGCGCGTGGTGTTATCGGGTTTGCGGTGCATGGCGATGCCGATAAACAGGTAACACACCACCGCCAGCGCGCCGCCAATTACCCCAATCGCCATCGAGTTGACGATGGCGCGCAGCAGGTTAGGCTGCGCCCAGATGGTCTGGAAAGTTTTGATCGACAGCTCATCCCAGATTGAGACGCCAACGCCCCAGTTTGAGATAAACGCACGCAGCACCACGCCCAGCAGCGGCACGCCAATGGTCACCGTCAGCCAGAAGGCGACAACCGCGCCCGCCACCCAACGCCATTTGCCCAGCGGCAGCGCACGCGCCTGCGAGGCTTTGCCTTTTACGGTGACAAAGCGATTGGCGGTGCGCATCAGGCGGCGTTGCAGCATCACCAGCGGGATGGTGATACAGATCAGCACCACCGCCACGGCAGCCATCAGATGATAAGAAGGCGTGCCGAGTTTATTAGTCAGTTGGTAGAGATAGGTGGCCAACACCATGTTGCCTTCGGGATCGCCCAGCACCAGCATCAGGCCGAACACCTCCAGGCCGAGGAAGAACAGCAGCACGGTGGCATACAGCATCGAAGGACGCACCATCGGCAAGCTCACCGCCGTCATCACCTGCAGCGGTGTCGCACCCGCAATACGCGCCGCTTCTTCCACATCCGATCCCACACTGCGTAGTGCAGAAGAGATATACAGATAGGCGTGCGGGACGTGCGTTAGCCCGGCGATCACCACAATGCTCGACATGTCGTAGATATTCCACGGCACAAAACCGAACAGCGATTGTGCCCACAGCGAGAAGAATCCCACCGGGCCCGCCGCCACCACGTAACCAAAGCCGAGTACCATCGGCGAGACAAAAATTGGCACGAGGATCAGCGGCTCAATGATGCGTCGGCCGGGCAGATCGGTGCGCACCATCAGAAACGCCAGAATACCGCCCAGCGGAATGGCGATGATCACCAGCCCGAAGGCGAGAATAAATCCGCTGCGCAGCGCTTTATAGAAGTCGGGATCGGTGAAAATAAATTCAAACGACTCGAGGCTCCACGCTTTCGACGGCGAAAAGAACGGGGCGGACAAGAAACTTTGTATCACGATAAACGACAGCGGAACGTAGATAACCAGCGCGGTTATCAGCACCACAACGCCGCGCGGCAGGCTTTGCCACTTTCTCTGCAATGCACGCATATTGAGACCCTGAATGGCGAATCAGATAACAGAAAGAGAAGCGCGACGCAGCGGCCGCGCTTCGGTACTGCCGTTATTTACCGGCGGCTGTGCGCCACTGTTTGATGTAATCCAGACGTTTTTTCGGTTGCAGATATTCCAGCAGGCTTTCATCAACCGGGATCGGTTTCAGCGCGTTACCTAACATTTTGGTCAGGCCATCAATGTCATTTTTGCCTTCAATATCGTTGCGCAGGGAAGGGATGTCGGCCTGATTGGCCAGAATGCTTTGCCCTTTTTCAGACAGCACGTAATCGAGCCACAGCTTAGCCGCATGGCTGTGTTGCGCTTGCTGGCTGATGAACGAAACGCGTGACAGCACCAGCGTGTAATCCTTCGGATAAGCGATGCCCAGCGACGGATCGGTTTTGGCGCGCGCTTCGGCGTAAGAACCCAGAATGTTAAAGCCAATCAGGTTTTCGCCGGATGAAACCCTTTCCATCATGGTGCCGGTGGAAGACTGCACGGCTAAACCGCCTTTCGCCACGTCGGCCAGGGTTTTGAAGTAGTTGGGGTCGGCTTTGGCATCCTGTACTGAGAGCATGAAGCCGAGGCCCGATTTCTCAATATCGTAGGTGGTGACTTTGCTCTTGAATTTGTCGGTCTGGCTGGCGATCAGCTTGGCTAACGCAGCGTGCGAATCGGGCACGTCACCGGCCGGGATCATGCGCTTGTTGTAGATAAAGACCACCGGTTCGTAGGTGGTGCCGTACGCCTTGTTATTCCACACCGCCCACTTCGGCAGCTGCGCCAGTTCAGGAGATTTGTACTCCTGCGCGTAGTCGGTCGCCAGCTTCAGGCCGGTATCCATTGAGGAGCTCCACACCACATCGCCGCTGGTGCCACCCGAAGCTTGTTCACTGATAAAACGGTTGTACAGCTCGGTGCTGTTCATATCGTTATATTCAACTTTGATGCCGGGATAAGTGGCCTCAAAGCCTTTGACCAGCGGCCCGGCGGCTTTGATGTCGGTGGTGGAGTAGACCACCACTTTGCCCTCTTTGGTGGCGGCATCAATCACGCTTTGGTAGTCCGAAGGGTAACCTTGCGGCGGAGCCGCTACGGCTGACATTGAAACAAACACAGTGGCGGCAATCAGAGACAGAGGAAAAGTGTTCGACATTATAATTAACCTTTTAGTTACATTTGAGGAACTAAAGGTCAACATAGCCGATCGCCTTTTCCACACAAGAGGTGACGGATTGTTATCTTCACGAAGTGTGATTGTTGGCGTCGTTTAGGCAATTAACACCATAAAAACCACAAGTGGCCGCGCGCGGAATTTGCGCGTGATCACAGGATTTTGCGGTACAGCCGTCGCGGGTGGCCGATATTGCCGTACTGCATCTCGACGCCAATAAATCCGATCTCTACGCAATATTCGAGGTAGCGGCGGCCGGTGGTTTTGCTGATGCCGATGTTTTCTACCACCTGTTCAACCGACCAGCTGCTGTGCGGTGCTGCGTTAAAAAAGCCTTTCACCCGTTCCAGCGTAATCGACTCAATGCCTTTGGTGGATGGCGCGGCAGGCGCGTCACTGGCTGGCAGGTTGAACAGCTTATCCAGCGCCTGTTGATCGACATTCTTCATCTGGCGCAGGGTCTGCACCAGCAGCATGAAGCGCTCCAGCGACGCGCGCAGGCGATGGAAAAACACCGGTTTCAGCAGGTAGTCAAAGGCGCCGCTGCGCATCGCGTGGCTACAGGTTTGCATGTCGCTGGCGGCGGTGATGAAAATCACCGAACACTCAAAACGCTTCAGCAGCGGGTCATCAATCAAGGTTACGCCCTGACCATCCGGTAAATAGTTGTCGAGCAGCAGCAGGCGTGGCTGATGCGCAGCAATCAGCGCGCGCGCCTGCGCCAGCGTCGCGGCAATGCCGACCACACGCAGATGAAAGTTCTGCTCAATATATTCACGATGCAGATCGGCCAGATGCGGCTCATCTTCCACAATCACCACATCAAGCGGCTTAGCATTATTCATGGGAAAGTCCTGTTAATGCGGCGGGCTGGAACGGAATAAACACCGAGAAGATGGTTCCCTGCGGTGAGTTGTCGCTGATCTCAATGCTGCCGCCCGCCTGCTGTACATAACCTGCCGCCAGATAGAGGCCGATGCCATGCTCTGCACCGAACATATCGTCTTCGCTGGACGGCTTGCTGGTGACGCCTTGCTCAAACAGATGCGGTTTAATGCTGTCATCGATGCCGCAACCCTGATCGGCCACTTCGATTAACAGCTCCTGATTACGGCCAGAAATATACAATTCTATCGGGGCGGCGGGCGTTGTGGCATTGAGCGTGGCGTCGACGGCGTTATCCAGCAGATTACCAATCACCGACATCAACGCCGTTTCACTCAGCGCGGCAGGAATGCGGCTCAGCTGGCAGGCCGGATCAAATTTCAGCTCCACGCCTTTTTCCCGCGCACTGACATATTTCCCCAGCAGCAGCCCACAGAGCGCGGGTGAGGTGAAGCGCGCCGAGACAAAATCCAGCACCTGCTGCGCGCCAGCTGATTGCGCGTGGATGTAGCGCATCGCGTCGTCGTAACGCTGCATCTGTAACAGGCCGACCAGCGTGGCGGTCCAGTTCAGCTGTTCATGACGCATGATGCGTAAATTATCCGCATAGCGTTTCACCTGGCTCAGCTGGCTGCTCAGCGTATTGATGTCGTTTTTATCACGGAAGCTGCATACCCAGCCGCCAGGCTCGCCGGGTTCCAGCTCGATCGCCACCCGGTTAACGATCACCTGACGCTGATTGAGCACGGTAACGTGATCGTGAGTTTTCACCTCATGCTGGCGCAAAAACGCCGGAGGAATCTGCAACACCGCATCCAGCGGTTTCCCCAGCAGTTCACTCTCACTCTGCTGAATATCCAGCAACTCGCGTGCGGCGCGGTTGATGAGAATCAGCTGCCGCTCCGCGTTGACCGCAAACACGCCTTCATACATCGCTTCCAGCAGCGCTTTTTGTTGCAGCACCAGCAGGGCGATATCCTTCGGCTCCAGCCAGAACATCTGTTTTTTCAGGTTGCGACTAAACATCCAGGAAAAAATAAACAGCAGCAACAGCAGCGCCACGCCATACAAACTGGCCTGCCACAGCAGGCTAACGTTGATATTGGCAATATAGGAAGTGAGATAACCCACCGAGACAATGCCAATCACTTGGTGCTGGGCATTTAAGATTGGCGCCTTGCTGCGCAGTGACACGCCGATGCCGCCTTTGCGCACCGAAATAATGGTTTTGCCCTGCAGCACCTCGGCATTGTCGCCGCCAATCATCGGTAGATTGAGGCGCTCCGGTGACTCCGAGTGATAGAGATGGTGTTCTTGCGTGTCGCCAATCACGATATAGCTGGCATCGCTTTGGTTGCGCAGCGGCTGAATCAGCGCGGCGATGCCAGCGATATCGCGGCGCGCTACTTTCTCCGCCAGCCCGGGCATCAGCGCAATTTCACTGGCCTGCACCCGCGCGCGCTGTCCCAAATCGTGATGCAGCTGGCGATCGATAAAATGAAACAGAATAGTGCCCAGCAAGGCGAGTAGCAGGCAGGAAAACAGCACCAGCGACAGGAAGAGTTTTACCTGGAAAGATAATCTGCGTTTCATACAACCTGCAGTGAAGAGAAACTGGAGAGAGGCATGGCTGCAGACTAGCACGCGAAAATGCGTGCCGTGACACGCTATCTTCAGAGTTGTGAGCTGGCTTCAATCCCGGCGCGGCTTAGGCGCTGGTTACTGTTGGCACCATGTCAGCGATATTCCCATCTTATTCCTGGTATTCGCCTGCTGTGGCGCTAATCAATCGGCAAAAAATCAATTCACCACGGCTAATCTATGCGCCGTTATTTAATCCAGCCTTTCTCTGAGTAAATTCCGGTTTGGCCTGGCAACCATTGACCTTATAACCCTGAGTGGTGAGAATGCCGGGAAAAGTTTTGAATTAGATCGCAAATTTTGGGCATTAAGCCCGTTGCAGTGCGACCGCAAACGCCGCACTGAATTAACGCCACTTGCACTCATCGGAACGCAAAAAGACGCGCCGAAGTAATAAAAGTGCAGGGCACACAGCAAATATCGTTAATGTCGTGACGTTCGTTGAGAAGGCCCGTCTGTTGATGCACCTACTCAGCCCCGGTCGGCATTTCTTGTTTTTGGTGATGAGCGCGATAAAGACGCCAGCGTTTTTTTAACGCTCATTACCAGACAGATAAAAATTTAATTTAAGTTCGCCGTGAATGACGTGGTGACGCTATTAAGCCAAATCACCACAAGATAAAACGTAACTGGCTGAAAATTAACTGAACTCTTACGAGCGCAGCGCAGCCTTTTTATGCCTGAAAAATGGGTTTATGCGTAGTCAGTAAACAGGTAGCTGCAAGCCTGGGGCGGTAGCCTGCCTGTTTTACCTGACGAAAGCAGAATAAATCTGCACGGTTTATTTGGCGATTATCTTATTTAGCGATCTTTTTACAGAGAATTAAAGGCCAGTTTTATTTGACCTGAGGAAACTCTGAAATAGACAGGCAATAAATGTTAAGCCGGGCGCAAGCAACGTGCACTGTTAATCACTGCAATGTTCAGCGAATACTTTTTCCGTCCGCAACTTTTACTCCGACAGAGTCCAGAGGTTATATGCAAAATCCCGTTAACGACGTTTTGATCAGCGTCATCGTGCCGGTGTATAACGCCGCGGCGTATCTGGAGCGATGCATTGACAGCCTGCTACAGCAGGAAGAAAGCCGTTTTGAAGCGATATTTATTAATGACGGCTCCAGCGATAACTCGCTCGCGATATTACAGAATTACGCTCACTACCCACATTTTCACATTATCGACAAAACCAACGGCGGCGTTTCGTCGGCGCGCAATCAGGGCATTCGCGCCTCGCGCGGCAAACTGCTGTGCTTTTTAGACGCCGATGATTTTCTGCCGGCCAGCGCGTTTGCCACCTATGTGCGGCTGATGCAAAACAACATCGCCATGGTGGGTGGGGAATCGCAGCACTTCACGCCGCAAGGCGATCCGCTCGATTTCCCGGCCAACAGCAGTGACGCGCGCCAGCTGACCGCTTCGGCGGCGATTAACGATCTGCTCTATTTCAATCCGCGTCACGGCATCTGCGACAAGGTGTTTCGTGGTGATGTGATTCGTCAGCATCAGCTCACCTTCAACGAGGAGATTTATAACTTCGAAGATCTGCTGTTTGTGGTCAATTACCTGCACCTGCAACAGGATCGTCAGGTGATCTTCACCCAGCAGGTGGTTTATTACTATGTGGAATCCACCAACTCCGCCACGCGATCGGCGTTACGCGAAAAGCATTTCTCCTTTGCGCGTTCGTTTAATGGCATGCAGGCGTTTTTATCCGCGCAGCATAGCCGCTGTTATTACCATCTCTATTTAAAAGTGACCTCGTCTTATATCTATAAAGCGCTGCACAGCGACGGATTCAGCCGCGCCTTTATTGATGAATATATTTCGCTCTACCGTCGCAGCTTCAAGTCCTATTTCACATCAGGATTGATGCTCAATCCGTGGAGCCTGTACTTTGCGCTGTTTTTTGTCAGTCCACGACTGGTATCGCGTCTGCGCCGCCTGGCACAGAAATAAACGCTGAGGTTGAGTTGTGAAAGATAAATTAAAAAATTCTATGTGGATGATCGCTGAAAAGCTGATTGCGGTGTTCGGCCTGATATTTGTCACCTCTTATGTGGCGAAATATGTGGGGCCCACCACCTTCGGCATTATCTCGATTTCGATGCTGGTTTTTCAGTTCATCCAAAGCATCGCGCTGATGGGCAGCGATGTGATTCTGCTGAAACGCTTATCGCAAAATCATCACTCCGGCATGCGCTTAATGATGGCGACCTTTCTGCTGGTGTTAGTGATTTACGGCATTCTGGCAGCCAGCGGCATGCTGATTATGGGCGAAGAGTGGAGTGCTGAAGCGCGGGTATTTGTCTGCGCAGCGGCGATTGCCTGTCTGTTTTCTTCGCTCGATCTGGTCAATATCTACAACGAGGCGATGCTTAATGCGCGCCTGAATGTCATCGCCAATCTGGCGGGGCTGGCGATCAGTTTAACCGTGCGCTTCTTTATTTCGTATTACGGTTTGGATCCGCAACTGTTGTCGATTCCGATCGTACTGGCGACCTTTATTCCTTTTGCCATCAAACTGACGATATTCCTGAAATACCATCGTCAGGTACCGATTCCGGCACTGCGCCAGATGAAGAAATATTCCCGCTATATGGTGGCGTCCGGTATTTCTTTGGTGTTTTCCGTGATTGCGGTGGCGATTTATACCCGCGTTAACCAAATCAGCGTGTCGTATTTCCTTGGTGTGAAAGAGGCGGGGATTTTCTCTGTCGCGCTGACGCTCGCCACCGCGTGGGTATTTTTACCCAATGCCTTGCTGGCTTCCTTTTTTCCGGCGTTCTTTGCCGAACGTGACGATCGGCAATCGATTATCAAAGCACAGAAATTACATCTGCTGGTGATTGGTGTCTCGTCGCTGGTGATTCTGGCGATTTGGTTATTGTCCGGATGGTTTATCCGTGACTTTTACGGTGCGGAGTATCTCGATGCGGTAGCGCCAACGCTGTTACTCAGCGTGGGAGCGATGTGCGCGGTGCTAAGCAGCGTGATGGATCGTTTCATTATTAAGTACAACGGATATCGCTATTTAGTGAAGAAAACCTTCGTGGTGTTATTAATTTGCGTGGCCTCCTCTTTATTGTTGGTTCCTTATTTCGGTTTAAATGGCGCGGCCATGAGCGTGGTATTAACCGAGTTTTTATCTTTCTCCCTGCTTAATTACTTTTTCCCTGCTCAACCCGTAATGCGTATTCATCAAATTTTTATCAATCCCAGGAAACTATGGCTGTTATTTAACAATATCAAAACCTCAGACAGTAAAGAGAGTTTATCATGAATGAAAAACCCCTGTTTAGTCTTATCATTCCCGTCTATAACTCACAAAAAACCATTAAACGTACCTTACTGAGCGTGCTTAAACAGACGTTCAGCAGTTACGAAGTGATTGTGGTTAATGATGGCAGCAGCGATTCAACCGCGAATATTCTGCAGGAGTTCAGTGCTTATTCGCAGGTCACGGTAATTCACCAAATTAATGCCGGTGTCAGCGCCGCTCGAAATAGCGGAATGCAGCAAGCCAGCGGTGAATATGTGTTATTCCTCGATGCGGATGATTGGGTGGATGATAACTTCCTGATGATCTTCAAACAGAATCTCGATGCCTGGCCAGCGGAATCTGTCGATTTGATGGTGGGCAACCTCAACGACAATCGCGTGGGCAAAGTGTCGCAGGCGGGCTTCTTCAGTCAGGAGGACATTCCTTATGTGCTCGGTGAGCTGGAGATGAGTGATAACATCGGTTATCTGCATAACAAATGTTATCGCCGTCAGATTATTGAGGAGTTGAACCTGCGCTTTTTGGAAGGTATCTCCATGAGCGAAGATTTGCTATTTAACCTTAAATTCTTCAGCTGCATTAGCAATTTTCTGGTCACGCCGGGTGCGGCTTATCATTATGAAGATGTGGCGGGTTCATTATCGAAGCGTAAAGTGCAATACAGTGAACTGAAAGTACGTAAACAGTTTCTCACCGCACTGTATGATTCGATCATCAGTAAATATCAGGCCAGCGATCTCGACTATTTCCTTAAAGGCATCTCCAAACGTGTGCTGGCGCTGGATATGCAAATCGTGACCGCAATGTATCACTCATCGTTTTCACCTGCGGATATTGCCCAGGAAATTGATCAAATAAAGCGGGGTAAATACTCAAAAGGTATTTTCATCCTGCTGAATAAAAATGAAAAATTGAAGTACATGATTATGAATTTGAATACACTCACAGCGTACTATTTTCTTTATGCACTCTACAGAATGCGCGCATTCTAATTAAATTCTCCCGGCGTTAGCCTCTGGACGCATTTGCTGTATCAGAGGCTAGTGGCCGGGGGAGTTGCTCTTTATGTCATCTGCACCACCCGTGGTAACAGCCCAGCGTTGCCACACCTTTCCATTTTCCTCACGCCTTTCTGCTGACTCCCCGTTACTCCTTCTTGCACTCATTCCGCGTCTCATGTCAAATAGCGCCCCATGCAATCGATTGCGCGCATGTTTCGTGCATTTACTGCGGCGCAAAACATCAGGATGCGTGAATTTCATCTCATGAAGCGTCATCCTTTGCGTTCCGGCCGGGCGGAGCAGCCCACGCCATGATTGGTAGCCATCTTTGTGGCTGCATGTTGATAAAGCTTGAAATTCTGGAGAGACAGATGGACAACTCACAAACCGGTACGCTTGGCACCGTAGAAACGGCGGCTAAGGGCTGGCGTAAGAGTGATACCGTGTGGATGCTGGGTCTGTACGGTACGGCGATTGGTGCGGGCGTGCTTTTCCTGCCGATTAATGCCGGTGCAGGCGGGCTGATTCCGCTGATTATCATGGCGATTCTTGCCTTCCCGATGACCTATTACGCGCACCGTGCGTTAACGCGCTTTGTGCTCTCCGGTAAAAATCCCGGCGAAGACATTACCGAAGTGGTGGAAGAGCACTTTGGCGTGGGCGCTGGCAAGATCATCACCTTGCTCTACTTCTTTGCTATCTATCCGATCCTGCTGATGTACAGCGTGGCGATCACCAACACCGTCGATAGCTTTATCGTGCATCAGCTGGGGCTGGTTTCGCCGCCGCGTGCGCTGCTGTCGCTGATTCTGATCATCGGCATGATGACGGTGGTGCGCTTTGGCGAGCAGATGATTGTGAAAGCGATGAGCATACTGGTGTTCCCGTTTGTGGCGGTGCTGATGCTGCTGGCGGCTTATCTGGTACCGCACTGGCATGGTGCAGCGCTGGAAACGTTGTCGTTAGATGCGAATGTAAGCGGCCACGGCATTCTGATGACGCTGTGGCTGGCGATTCCGGTGATGGTGTTCTCCTTCAATCATTCGCCGATTATCTCCTCTTTTGCTGTTGCCAAGCGCGATGAGTACGGCGCAGGCGCGGAGAAGAAATGTTCGCGCATCCTGGCGAACGCCCATCTGCTTATGGTCGTGACGGTGATGTTCTTTGTGTTCAGCTGCGGGCTGAGCCTGTCGCCCGCCGATCTGCAGGCGGCGAAAGATCAGAACATCACTATTCTGTCCTATTTAGCCAACCACTTTAATGTACCGATGATTGCGTGGATGGGGCCGATTGTGGCGATGGTGGCGATCACGAAGTCGTTTCTCGGGCATTATCTGGGGGCGCGTGAAGGGTTTAACGGCATGGTGGTGAAGTCGCTGCGCAGCCGCGGTAAAACCGTCACGCCGCAGCGTCTGAATCGCCTGACCACCGCATTTATGCTGCTGACCACCTGGCTGGTGGCGACGCTGAACCCCAGTATTCTGGGCATGATTGAAACGCTGGGTGGGCCGATTATTGCGATGATTCTGTTCCTGATGCCGATGTATGCCATTCAGAGAGTGCCGGCGATGCGTCAGTACAGCGGAAAAATCAGTAACGTGTTTGTGGTGATCGTTGGCGTGCTGGCGATTTCGTCGATTGCTTATTCGCTGGTCAGTTAAGCATACATATTAGAAAGGTCGCCAGGCATGGCGACCTTGTCATCATTACACCGCAGCCGTTTTAAACACACTCATCGACTGCGCCAGGCGATCCGCCTGTTCCTGCAACGCCTGCGACGCCGCTGAGGCTTCTTGCACCAACGCGGCGTTCTGCTGCGTCACCGCCTCCATCTGCGTAATCGCTGAGTTGATCTCGCTAATCCCGCTGCTTTGCTCGCTGCTGGCAATGGTGATTTCGCTCATAATATCCGCCACGCTCTTCACGCTGTTGACCACTTCACCAATCGTTGAACCGGCGTGCGTCACCAGACGGCTACCTTCATCCACCTGCGCGACCGAATCCTCAATCAACACCTTGATCTCTTTCGCGGCAGATGCCGAACGTGCCGCCAGATTACGTACTTCGGTGGCTACCACGGCGAAACCACGGCCTTGCTCACCGGCGCGTGCGGCTTCGACCGCGGCGTTAAGGGAAAGTATGTTGGTCTGGAAGGCGATGGAGTCGATCACGCTGATAATATCGACGATCTTCTTCGAAGAGAGCGTAATGGCTTCCATCTTCTCGATCACCTGTTCCATCACCACGCCGCCTTGCTTCGCCACGTTGGAGGTGTTGGCCACCAGCTGATTGGCTTCCCGCGCGTTTTTCGGCGTTGTGCTTGACGGTGGCGGTCATCTGTTCCATCGCCGATGCGGTCTCTTCCAGCGAGCTGGCCTGCTGTTCAGTGCGTGATGAGAGATCGATGTTACCGCTGGAGATTTGATTCGAGGCGACAGCGATGGTATCGGAACCGGCGCGCACATCGGAAACGATAGTGAGCAGATTGTCGTTCATCGCCTGCAGCGCCTGCATCAGCACGGCGGTTTCATCTTTACCGCTGATTTCAATGTGCGAGCTGAGATCGCCTGCCGCGAC
>Ga0256906_1000509_pt1 | contig 13161 bp, 5 predicted proteins | sample MC6MC0744MT_FD_190186 | JGI IMG/M metagenome (GOLD analysis project Ga0256906, IMG submission 190186) | Metatranscriptome of enriched soil aggregate microbial communities from Iowa State University, Ames, United States - MC6-MC0744-MT... | ecosystem: Environmental > Terrestrial > Soil >... | reverse complement strand
CTGCGGACGGCCGGACTGGACTGCGGCCGCTGCGCTGTATGCCGAGTACCGCGACGTCCTGGATTTGCGCATGCCCGAGGCCTTCGATCCCGCGGGCATCATCACCGCCGCCCGCCAGCTCTTCCAGGATTTTCCGGACTTCCTGGCGGCGGAACGGGACCGGCTCCAGCTGGTTCTTGTGGACGATATCCAGGAGGCCAACCCGGCCGTCTTCGAACTCCTGGCCGATGTGGCCGCCGGCAAGGATGTCTACGTGACGTCCGCGCCGGACACGGTGGTGCAGGGGTTCCGTGGAGCGCGGCCGGATCTCGTGGCAGAGCTCCCGGGCCTGCTGGGCGGCGAGGAGCGGACGGTCGTCGAGAAGCCGCTGTCCCATGCCCACCGGCATCAGCCGGCCGTGGCCCAGGCCTGGCTGGGGGTTGCGGACCGGATCTCCCTCCGGTCCGGTGGCCAGCTCGCCCGCCGTCTGGACCCGGTTGGCTCCGCCGTCGCTGCTGACAATGCCGGCAATCCCGGCGACGCTGCGTCGGCTGATGCCGCTTCGGGTGACACCGCCCGGCCGCCAGGCGGCGCGGTGGAGGCCCACCTTCTGCCCTCGGCCGTCCATGAGTTGCGGTACGTCGCCCAAAGAATCCTCGAGGCGCATCTCAGGGACGGGCGCCCGCTCGAGGACATCGCCGTTATTGTCCGGAACGGCGGCCAGCTGAGCCAGCTGCAGCGCTACCTTTCCGGCCAGGGGATTCCGGTGCGGATTCCGGTGGCTGAGTCCGCCGTGCGCGACGAGGTTGCCGTCCGTCCGCTGCTCGACGCCTACGCGGTGGCCCTGGACCCTGCGGTCCTCACGCCCGAATCGGCTGTGTCGCTGCTGACGTCCCGGATCGGCGGGGCGACGTCCCTCGAACTGCGCCGGCTCCGCCAGTCGCTGCGGCGGGAGGAGCTGCTGGGCGGCGGCGGACGCTCCAGCGATTCCCTGCTCGTGGAGGCGCTATTGGAGCCCGGCGCGCTGGGCACCCTGGGCATCGAAGCCCGGTCGGCCCGCAGGGTGGCCCGGATGATCCAGGCCGGGCGGAAAGCCGTTGGCGAACCCGGGTCCAACGCCGAGACAGTGCTGTGGGCCCTCTGGCACTCCACCGGGCTCGCGGCGGCGTGGACGGCCGCTGCCCTTGCCGGCGGACTCGTCGGGGCACGGGCGGACCGGGATCTGGACGCCATGATGGCGCTGTTCCACACGGCCGAACGCTACGTGGACCAGATGCCCGGATCCGGCCCCGAACAGTTCCTGGAGTACCTGCTGAACCAGGAACTGCCCATGGACACGCTGGCGGCGCGTGCCCAGGTAGACGACGCCGTAGAGCTCATGACGCCTGCCAGCGCCGCCGGCCGGGAATGGCCGTTCGTCATCGTCGCCGGCCTGCAGGAAGGCGTCTGGCCCAACACCCGGCTCCGCGGCGAGCTGCTGGGCAGCACACTGTTCGCGGACGCCGTCGAACACGGTGTGGAGTACGCCCTCCAGCTTGGCCCGTTGAGCCGGCTGCGGGAGATCCGCTACGACGAACTCCGCAGCTTTTCCACAGCGGTGTCCCGGGCCAAGGAGGTGCTGCTGTGCACCGCCGTGTCTTCCGAGGATGAACAGCCGTCCTCGTTCCTGGATTACGTCGCGCCGTTGCTGCCTGGCCAGGACGGCCGAGGCTACACGCCGGTGGAACGGCCGCTGACGCTGCGCGCGCTCGTGGCAGAACTCCGCCAGTACGCCCAGCTCGACGGCAGGCTGGCTGCCGAGGCGGATGAGGCAGTGCGTGTCCTTGCCCGCCTTGCCACGGCAGAGCCTCCTGTTCCGGGAGCGCATCCGGATACCTGGTGGGGGCTGGCCCCGTTGACGTCCGTGGACCGCGTTGTGCCTCCGGGCGGCACCGTCTACGTTTCGCCGTCCAAGGTGGAGTCGGTGCAGAAATCTCCTCTGGACTGGTTCATCCAGGCCGCCGGCGGCGAAGCGGCAACGGATTTCGCGCGCAGCCTCGGCACCCTGGTGCACGCCATCGCCCAGGACCTTCCCGATGCCAGCGGCGCGGAATACCTCGCCGAATTGGTCCGGCGCTGGCCGGCCCTGGGCATGAAGGACAACTGGGAAGGCAAACTGGACTTCCGCAGGGCCGAAGCGATGGTCCGGAAACTGGCGCAGTACGTCCTGGTCATGCGCAGTGAAGGCCGGCGCCTGGCGGGCGTCGAACAGGACTTCGAAGTGATCCTGCCCGAGCCCGCCGCCGTTGCCCGCGGCGACGTTCCCACCGATGAGGGTCCCCGGTCAGCCGTCCTTCGCGGACAGGTGGACCGATTGGAGATCGACGCCGAGGGCAGGCTGGTCATCGTTGACCTCAAGACGGGCAAACGGCAGCCGGGCAAGGCGGAACTGGGCAGGCACCCGCAGCTGGGCGCCTACCAGGCGGCCGTGCTGGCCGGGGGCTTTGGCCCCGCCGAAGCTCCCGGCGCCGGGGCGCAGCCCGGCGGGGCGGTGCTTGCCCAGCTGGGCACAACCACCAAGGCTCCGGGGATCCAGCACCAGGAGCCGCTGGACCCGGGGGACAACTGGGCGATCGAAATGGTGAACGATGCAGCCGCTGTGATGTCCGGCCACGAATTCGAGGCAAGGCACGATCCCGCCAAGGCCGGTTACGGCGGCCTCGGCTGCCGGCTGCCGGAGGTATGTCCGCTGTGTTCGCGGGGAAAGCAGGTTACCGAATGAGCCGGACGGCAGAGCTGCCCGAGCCCAGATTCAGTCCCGAAGAGTTGTCCGTCCTGCTGGGCGAGAAAAACCTGCCGACGGCGGAACAGTCGGCCATCATCTCTTCGCCGCTTGCGCCCCGGCTGGTCATCGCCGGCGCGGGCTCAGGGAAGACGGCCACCATGGCCGACCGTGTCGTCTGGCTCGTCGCGAACGGCTGGGTCAAGCCGGAGGAAGTCCTGGGTGTCACGTTCACCAGAAAGGCCGCCGGTGAATTGGCCAGCCGCATCCGTGCCAAGCTCAGTGCGCTGCAGCGGACGGCCACCGGTGGCGTCGTCGGTACTGGCAACTCCGGTACAGCTAACCCGGGTGGTGCTGGGGCAGGTGCGCTGCTCAGCGCCGACGCCCTGGAGCCCAAGGTCTCCACGTACCACTCGTTTGCCAGCGGAATCGTCTCCGACTACGGCCTGCGGCTCGGGATCGAGCGGGACGTCGTGCTGCTGGGCGGGGCACAGGCATGGCAGCTGGCCAGTGAGGTGGTTGAGGCTTTCGACGGCGAGTACTCGCATTTCAGGGTGGCCAAGTCCACACTCGTCAAAGCTGTCATCCAGCTCGCGGGGGAGTGCGCGGAACACCTGCAGGACCCCGACGGCGTACAGGGCTGGCTAATGAAGCGGCTCGCCGAGTTCGAAGCCCTGCCGTACATGGCCGGGGCCAAGAAGAACCCCACGCAAGCCGCCGGCGAACTTGGCGCGATGCTCCGCACACGGGCCAGCGTGGCAGAGCTCGTGGGTCGGTACGCGGAAGCCAAACGGGCACGCGGAGCCCTGGACTTCGGCGACCTCGTGGCGCTCGCGGCACGCGTAGCACAGGAGGTGCCCCTCGCCGCAGAGATGGAGCGCCAGCGCTACAAGGTGGTGCTGCTGGACGAATTCCAGGACACCTCACACGCCCAGCTGGTGCTGTTCTCCAGACTCTTCGGGGATGGCCACGCCGTCACAGCCGTCGGTGATCCGAACCAGTCCATCTACGGCTTCCGCGGCGCGTCGGCCGGACAGCTGTTCCACTTTGTCAATGAGTTTCCGGTCTGCGTGGCGGACAGCCAGTCAGGACCGGCGTTCCGGCGTCCCGCCCCCGTTTCATACCTGACCACTGCCTGGCGGAACGGCCGCAACATCCTGGCCGCCGCCAACCTCATCTCCGCTCCGCTGAGCGCCGCCGCGGCGCAGGCCGGACCCGCGGGGCAGCGTTCCTCCAGCGCGGCCGTGGAGGTGCCCGCGCTGCAGCCGAGTCCGGCCGCCGTGCGGGGCCGGGTGGTGATTGGCCGTTTTGCCACCGATGAAGACGAAGCGGCGGCGATCGCCAAGGATCTCCTGAGGTTCCGGGCCACTGACTTTGACGGTTCCTCCGCGGAAGCGCGCGTCCAGCCTGCCATGGCCGTGCTGTGCCGCAGGCGGGCGCAGATGGAATGCCTCCGCAAGGAGTTCGAGGCCACAGGCATCCCCTACGAAATTGTGGGCCTCGGAGGGCTGCTGGACACGCCCGAAATTGTGGACCTGGTCGCCACGCTGCGGGTTCTGGCGGATCCAGGCCGGTCCGACTCGCTGATGCGGCTCCTGGCCGGCGCACGGTGGAGGATCGGCCCTGCCGACCTCATGGCGTTCCGGGACTGGTCCGCGTTTCTGGCCCGTCGCCGCGGCATGGTCAGTGACGGCCGCGGCATGGGCGTGAACGACGATCCGGGAGCGAACGATCCGTCGGTCGACGGAGATCCGGAAGGCGCCGACGTCGTCATCGAGGGTGACATCACCGACGCCGCCAGCCTCGTCGAAGCCCTGGACTGGCTCCCCAGCGAGGGGTGGACGTCTGCCCATGGCCGCAGCCTGACGGTTCCTGCCCGGGAGCGGCTGCAGCGCCTGGGCATGGAGCTGCGGCAGCTCCGGACGCTGATGGGCGAGGACCTGACCACCCTGCTGGGCGAGGTGGAACGGGCCATGCTGCTGGACATCGAGGTTGCCGCGAGGCCCGGGTTCAGCATCCACCAGGCACGGCGGAACCTGGATGCGTTCCAGGACGCGGCCGCCGGGTTCCTGCAGACCTCGCACCGGGTAGACGTCCTGGCCTTTCTTTCATGGCTGGAAGCGGCAGCATCGGAGGAGGGCGGCCTGGACGTGCCGCCCGCGGACGTCAACCACGAGGCCGTGCAGCTGCTGACGGTGCACGCCTCGAAGGGTCTCGAATGGGACGTCGTGTTCGTGCCGGGCCTGAACGCGGGCGCGTTTCCCAGCAGCCGCGACTCCAGATGGAGCAGCGGCACCGCTGCCCTGCCCTGGCCCCTCCGCGGCGACCGTGCCGATCTTCCGCAGTGGGACCTGGACCAGCCGGACCAAAAGGGGTGGCTCGACGCCGAGAAGGTCTTCAAGGGGGACGTCCAGGCCCACGGCGAGGCTGAGGAACGGCGACTGGCCTACGTTGCCTACACCCGCGCCAAGCACGTGCTCTGGGTTTCCAGCGGAGCGTGGGTGGGCGGGCGCGGCGGGATGGCGGAGATGTCGCCGTTCCTTGCCGAGCTGGCGCCCCTGGCCGAAGGGGAAACTGCTGAGATCCACCCTGGTTCCGTGGATGAGGAATCGTTGCCGCAGGAAAGTCCGCTGACCCGGGAGCTGGAGGTGGCGGCCTGGCCGTATGACCCGCTGGAAGGTCCGGTGGACCCCCGCAGCGGCAACCGGCTCCGGCTGGTGCCGGGACGGCGGGTGGCCATGGACCGTGCCGCGGAGCGGCTGCTCACCGAGATCGCCGCCCTTGAAGCGGGCGCGCAGGGACTCCCGGCGGGCCAGGGCCTCCGCCCCCAGGCGGCAGGCTGGGAACGCGAGGCTGCCCTCCTTCTGGAACGCCGTGCCAGGCGGGCCCGGAGCCGCGACGTGCATCTGCCCGGGCATATCTCGGCATCCACCCTGGTGGACCTGGGGGAGGACGCCGAAGCCGTGGTGCAGCGGCTCAGGAGGCCGGTCCCGAGGGAGCCCGGCATGTCCGCGCGCAAGGGCACTGCCTTCCATGCCTGGGTCGAAGAATATTTCGGAACGGCGGGAATGCTGGATCTCGGCGAAGCGCCCGGCTCCGATAACCACATCGATGAGGCCTACGGCCTTGACGACATGGTCGCTACCTTCAAGGACTCCCGCTGGGCACACAGATCGCCGGCCTACGTCGAGGTCCCGGTGGAGACCCGGATCGGCGACGTCGTTGTGCGAGGCCGCATCGACGCGGTGTTCCGGGACGCCGACGGCGGCTGGGACCTCGTGGACTGGAAGACCGGCCGCCGTCCGTCGGCAGGGCAGCTGAAGACCAAGAGCGTCCAGCTGGCCGTCTACCGGCTGGCCTGGGCCCGGCTCAAGGGCGTGCCGCTGGAGGAGGTCCGGGCTGCTTTCTTCTACGTCGCGGACAACCATGTGGTGCGCCCGCACGACCTCGCGTCAGGCGCCGAGCTCGAAGGGATCGTGGCCGCCGCGCTTGCGGGTTAGGAAACCTCGCCAGTTAGGTCGTCTTGGCCTCAACCACCGTGAGGGCGACAGTGGAGGTGTCGGCGCCCGGGGACTTCGGGGCCGGCGCATCTCCCTGTGCCGCGTCGTTGGTCCCGGCCGCCTCAGCATTGTCAGATTCTCCGGCACCCTGTGCCGCCTCATCCTCCCGTGCGTTCTCCTTCAACGCGCTCTGCGGCGTGTCCTGGTCTGACGGCCGGTCCGCGTCCTCGCCGGTGTCCTCCGCGTCAGCCGGGACGGGTGTCACCTCGACCGGGATAGGCGTCACTTCCACGGGGAGCGGCTTGGCGTCAACCGGTATGGGCGTGACGTGGACGGCCGGCATGGCCCCGGAAATGTCGGTATCCGCCGGGGCGTCGACCAGGCCGGGTGCGGCAGGCGCCTGGCCGGTTGGCGGGGTATCGGGCTTGGCCGGGGGCAGCGGTTCGACGCTGATGGGCTGGCCGCCGTATTCGGCAATATCGTCGGCGAGCGTGGACAGCATGCCTTCGGCCTCGGCGATCATGTCCGCGTCAGCTGCCGCGATGCCCTTGACGAGGTACTGGGCCAGGGCAAATTCCGCCGAGAGCGCGGCGCGGCGCAGCAGGTGGGTGTCCGGGGCGTCGCGGCGCTTCGCGGTGTAGTGCTTGACCACTGCGTCGACGAAGTCGTGCTCGTTGGATGCCACGAGCCACGCGAGGTCGTCGGCGGGGTCGCCGATGCGCAAATCCGTCCAGCCGGTGACGGCCGTAACACGGTTGTCTTCAACCAGCAGGTTGTCTTCGTGCAGGTCGCCGTGGACCACGCAGGGGTTGAAACGCCACAGTGAGACGTCTTCCATGGCGTGTTCCCAGCGGCGGAGCAGGAGGGCCGGGATCTTGCCTGTGGTCGCGGCCATGTCGAGTTCGTTGAGCCGGCGCTGGCGAAATTCGTTGGGGGTGTAGCTGGGCAGGTCGGCGTTGCTGACCAGCGCGCGGGGCAGGTCGTGAATGGCCGCCAGCGCCGTACCGATCTCCTTCGCCAGCTCCTGGGGACCGGCCGTCAGCTCCTCAACGGTGCGCGTGGCGCCATGCAGGTGCGAGTACACGAAGGTGGTCAGGTTCTGCTGCCGGACGGTGCCGGCCACGGTGGGCATGAGAAACGGCAGTTCGGCCCGGATACCGGGTGCGAAGGCGCGCAGTACCAGGAATTCGGTCTCCAGCCGGGTGCTGGCTTCCGCGTGCCGGGGTGAGCGGACGCGCCAGCGTTTGCCCTCGGCATCCAGAAGGAGAGCCGAATCAAAGTCCGCCGGGTCATCCGGGGCTGAGCTCACGGCAGTCGGGCTCAGTCCGGGGACTGCCGCGGTGGCCACAGCTGCCAGTTCGATTGGTTCTCTTCTCACGGTTCCACGGTAGATTGAGCGGCGTCTAAGACAATGATGTGTCGCGGCGAGTCTCGAGATCGGCCTAAATATGCTGCCGGGAGGCAAGTGACGACTCTCATTCCGGGCCTGCCGGCGCCCTCCCGAAATGTAAATTGTCACTGCGAGTCAGTACGGTGGATACATGAGTCATGCGGAGGCCGCAGTGCCGGTCGGTCAAGCGGCGGGCGCCATCCCGGAAAATCAGCTCCCGGCCGGCGAACTGCCGGCCAACCATCTCTTCGACACCGTGCTGCCGGTTCGGCCCGCAATGGTCAACAGGGGGTCGGTTGAACGGATGAGGCCCGGCCTCATTCCGGAGCTGCTGGCGGCGGGAACCGCCAAGGCCATGCTGCTGTCCGGACGGCACGCGCTGGTCCACGGGGACGCGCTCGTCCTGGCAGAGGCCGGACCGCTGCTCGACCGGCTCGAGAGGTCCACGTCCGGCCCGGCGCACATCATCTATCTCGGCGCCGCCCTCGGCTCGGAGGACCTTCCCGCCGGAACCGGCGTCCTGCTCTTCATCCTGCCGGAGCCGGTGGAGCCCGGTCCGGCCGGCCTGCCCGCGGGAGCCACCTGGGAGGGCTTCCGGGACGTCGCCGCGCAACTGGATCCGACGCACACCGCGCTGTTCGTTGAGGCCAGTGCCATTGCCAACTGGCACGCCACCCACACCCACTGTCCCCGGTGCGGCACCGTCACCAACGTCGAAGCCGGGGGATGGGTCCGGCGGTGCCCGGCCGACAACTCCGAACACTACCCGCGCACGGACCCGGCCATCATCGTCACGGTGGTTGGGCCGGACGGCCGTGTCCTGCTGGGCGGCGGCGGTCCGCTGGACGCAAAGAACTACTCCACGCTGGCCGGATTCGTTGAGCCCGGGGAATCCCTGGAACAGGCCGTGGTCAGGGAAATCCAGGAAGAGGTGGGCGTGCGGGTCAAGGCGTGCCAGTACCTTGGCTCCCAGTCGTGGCCGTTTCCGGCGTCCCTCATGCTGGGCTTTACCGCCGTCACCGACGACACCGAAGCAAAACCCGACGGCGTCGAGGTCACCAGGGCGCGCTGGTTCAGCCGGGAGGAAGTCCAGGAAGCCGTGCTCAGCGGTGAAATCGTCATCTCCACCAGACTCTCCATCGCCAGGTCCCTCATTGAGCACTGGTACGGCGGCGTGATCCAGGACCGTCCGGCTGACGACTGACCGGCGCGGAGCCCGGCAAAACACACTTTCCTCAAAGCCTCCATGGCGGAGCAGCCCATCCATCCCTAAAGCAAGCAGCAAGAAGTGACGACAGAAAATCCTGATGGCAACGCCTCCCTGGAGGACCGGATCCTTGGCGGCCTCGACGCGGAGCAGCGGGAAGTGGCCACCACCCTGACCGGCCCGCTCTGCGTGCTTGCCGGTGCCGGCACCGGCAAGACCCGAGCCATCACGCACAGGATCGCCTACGGCGTGCACTCAGGGGTGTACAGCCCGCAGCGGCTGCTGGCAGTCACGTTCACGGCACGTGCGGCAGCGGAAATGCGCAGCCGGCTCCGCGACCTGGGTGTCGGAAACGTCCAGGCCAGGACCTTCCACGCGGCCGCGCTGCGGCAGCTGCAGTTCTTCTGGCCGCAGGCGGTGGGCGGGGCGCTGCCCAACCTGCTGGACCACAAGGCGCAGATGATCGCAGAGGCCGCCCGCCGGCTCCGGCTGAGCACCGACCGCGCCTCCATCAGGGACCTGGCGTCGGAAATCGAGTGGGCCAAGGTGTCGATGCTCACGCCCGCCAACTACCTGGAAAACGCACAGGACAGGGGCGCTCCGGGAGGCTTTGACCTCACGGCTGTGGCCCGGGTTTTCCAGGCCTACGAAGACGTCAAGACGGACCGCAACGTCATCGACTTCGAGGATGTCCTCCTGATTACCGTGGGCATTCTGCAGGAAGACCCGAAGGTGGCGGCGACGGTCCGGGAACAGTACCGGCACTTCGTGGTGGACGAATACCAGGACGTTTCCCCGCTGCAGCAGCGCCTCCTTGAGCTCTGGCTTGGCGGGCGCAATGAACTGTGCGTCGTGGGTGACGCCAGCCAGACTATTTACTCGTTCACGGGTGCGTCCCCGAAGCACCTCCTCGGGTTCAAGGCCCAGTATCCGGACGCGAACGTGGTCAAGCTGGTCCGGGACTACCGTTCCACGCCGCAGGTGGTCAAGCTGGCCAACGATCTGCTTGCCTCACGCCGAAGCGGTGGTCCGGCGGCCGACGCGGCGTGGGCTGCGCCGCTGAAGCTCGTCGCCCAGCGGAACCCGGGCCCCGAGCCGCAATTCACAGAATGCACGGACGACGAAGCCGAGGCTGCAACGGTCGCCGCCAGGATCCGCACACTCCTCGACGACGGCGTGCAGGCGAGTGAAATCGCTGTCCTGTTCCGCACCAACGGCCAGTCCGAGGCATACGAGCAGGCTCTGGCCTCGGCCGGGATCGGCTACCAGCTGCGCGGCGGCGAGCGGTTCTTTGCGCGGAAAGAGGTCCGCGACGCGATCCTCCAGCTCCGGGCGGCCACGCGTGCCGTGGCCGAGTCCGATCCCCAGCCACTGGGGCAGCTGGTGCGCGACATCGTCGCCTCGCTTGGCTATACCGACTCCGCCCCGCACAGCGGCGGCGCCCTGCGGGAACGCTGGGAATCGCTGGCTGCGCTGGTGGCCCTGGCGGACGAGCTTGCGCAGAACCGCGGACCCCAGTTCGGCCTGGCTGACTTTGTTAACGAGCTTCAGGAGCGCTCCGTCGCCCAGCATGCTCCCACCGTCCAGGGGGTTACGCTGGCGTCCCTGCACGCTGCGAAGGGCCTTGAATGGGACGCTGTCTTCCTCGTGGGGCTGAGCGAAGGCCTCATGCCCATCTCCTTTGCAGACGATCCTGCCGCGGTGGACGAGGAGCGCCGGCTGCTGTACGTCGGCATCACGCGTGCCCGCGAGCACCTGTCCCTCTCCTGGTCCACGGCCCGGACCCCGGGCGGGCGCGCCAACCGGAAGCCGTCCCGCTTCCTCGACGGACTGCGCCCGGACTCGGTGGCCAGCTCGGCTGCCCGGGGGAGGGGAACCGCGCCGCGCCGCAAGGCGGCCGCCCCCGCATCCTGCCGGGTCTGCGGGAGCATGCTGGCCAGCGGAGCCGAGCGCAAGGTCGGCCGGTGCAGCCAGTGCCCGCCCAGCTACGAAGAGCAGACATTCAACGCCCTCCGCGAATGGCGAAAGGAGATCGCGCATTCCGCCGATGTCCCCGCGTTCGTGGTTTTCACCGATGCAACCCTCACCGCCATCGCCGAAGCCCGGCCGTCCTCACTCGAGGAACTGGCCGGGCTCGCCGGCGTTGGCCCGTCCAAACTGGAGCGGTACGGCGAGGCAGTCCTCGCGGTCCTGACGGAAAGCAGTTCGCTGTAATGCCCGGAAGAGTGGATACCACGACGCCCCTGACCACGCACGACGGCGCGCCCGTGGAGGTCCGCCGCTCCGCCCGCCGGCGCCGTACAGTCGCAGCATTCTGGGAGAACGGCACAGCCGTCGTCGCCATCCCCGCCCACTTCAGCAGGGCACAGGAAGCGGACTGGGTTCACCGGATGCTGGAGAAGCTGCGGAGCCAGGGGGAGAAACGTTCCAGCGGCACGGGACGGCGGCCTTCCTCGGACGCGGCGCTTGCCGCGCACGCTGCGCAGCTCTCGGCCAGGTACCTCGGCGGCAGGTCGGCCCCGACGTCGGTCCGGTGGGTCAGCAACCAAAACTCCCGCTGGGGTTCAGCCACCCCCGCCGACGGGTCCATCCGGCTTTCAGACAAGCTCCGGCCCATGCCGCAGTGGGTCATCGACTACGTGCTGCTGCATGAACTGGCGCACCTGCTGGTGGCCGGACACAACGCGGCGTTCTGGAAACTGCTGGAGGCATACCCCGAGACGGAACGCGCCAAGGCATTCCTGGAGGGCGTGTCGTTTGCCACCTCGCGCGGCCTCCCCGCCGGCGACGCGGAACCGGCCCTCTAAGGCCCCGGCTCAGCCCTTCGGGGCCCCGCCCTCGTCGTCGCCGTCGGCCTTTTTGCCGGCGTCCCCGCCGTCCTTCGTTTCGGCGTCCCCGCCGTCCTTCGTTTCGGCGTCCCCGCCGTCCTTCGTTTCGGCGTCGCCTTCGCTGGCAGCCGGGCTGTCGAAGCCGCCGTTCAGCAGCTTCTGGAGGGCGTCGTCCACTTCGCTGTCACTGGCCTCGGCGAGCTTGCGGCGTTCGCTGAATCCCTTGGGATCGTCAAGATCTTCGGCGGTGGGGAGCAGGTCGGGATGCTTCCAGATGGCGTCGCGGCCGTCGATGCCGCGCTCGGCCTTTAGCGATGCCCACAGCGTGGCAGCTTCCCGGAGGCGTCGCGGCCGCAGCTCCAGCCCGACAAGGGACGCGAACGCGTGTTCCGCGGGGCCGCCAGTGGCGCGGCGGCGGCGGACCGTTTCGCGGAGCGCGGCAGCAGAGGGAAGCACTTTTTCCGTGGCGGCAGCGGTGAGTTCGTCCACCCACCCCTCGACGAGGGCCAGCGCGGTCTCCAGCTTCTGCAATGCCTGGTCCTGTTCGGGCGTGCGCTGCGGCATGAAGACGCCCTGCGACAGGGCCTCCTGGATTCCCTCCGGGTTGCTCGGGTCAAGATCCCGGGCGAGCTCCTCGATCCGCGACGTGTCGATGTGGATGCCGCGGGCGTAGGCTTCAATGGCACCGAGCAGATGCCCGCGCAGCCACGGAACCTGGACGAACAGGCGCGCATGGGCCGCCTCGCGGACGGCGAGGAAGAGCCGGATATCGTTTTCGGGAAGGCTGAGCCCCTCGCCGAACTTGGCCACGTTGCCGGGAAGCAGCGCCATCTCCAGATCGGCCAGCGGAACGCCGATGTCCGTGGAGCTGACCACGTCGGTGGAGAGTGCTCCGATGGCCTGGCCCAGCTGCATGCCGAAGATGGCACCGCCCACGTTCTGCAGCATGGAGGAGGCGCCGCCCATCATGGACTTCATCTCCTCTGGCATCTGCTCCGTCATGGCGGCGGAGAGGGCGTTGGCCACGCTGTTGGCCACCGGTTCCGTGAGCCGCTTCCAGGTGCCGAGTGTCTCCTCCACCCATTCGGCGCGGGACCACGCCTTGCCGATGAGGCCGGTGGCAGGCAGGTCCGTGACCTGGTCCAGCCACAGTTCGGCGAGCCGCAACGCCTCATCCACTTCGCGTGACTGCGCGGACGTGACCGAGGGGTCGGCACTGCCTGCGGCCACGCGGCGGGCGTTGTCATGGGCGAGCTTCCAGTTAACGGGGCCCTCCGAGGGCGCGCTCATCATGGCCTGCACCTGGGAGAACATCTGGGCCAGCAGGTTGGGATCGTTCGGCAGCCCGGCGGCTTTGGCCAGTTCTGCGGGGTCAATGTCACCCAGGCCCTTGCCGCCCATGAGGTTCTGCAGCATCTCCGCCAGCGGATCCTTTGGATTTTCGTCGCCGTTGGACGGATTGAGTGGATTGGAGGTCATGATCCCGCCGATCGTCG
>Ga0256906_1000483_pt1 | contig 13576 bp, 18 predicted proteins | sample MC6MC0744MT_FD_190186 | JGI IMG/M metagenome (GOLD analysis project Ga0256906, IMG submission 190186) | Metatranscriptome of enriched soil aggregate microbial communities from Iowa State University, Ames, United States - MC6-MC0744-MT... | ecosystem: Environmental > Terrestrial > Soil >... | reverse complement strand
TATTAACAAGTTTCCAACATCTGCAAGCAACGCTTTAGAGATTGCAGGACATGTTGATGTTGATGGTTACATAAAGGTAAAAGGCAATCAGTGGATATCGTCTGGCTCATATGGTTTAGACTTGAATGGTTCTGACGTTAAAGGTGCAAACGCTATCTATTTCAATGATGATTCCAATGCTTCCGATGAAGGTATTAACTTCTTGAAATCTGGAAAAACAGCAGGTTCTACAGCTATAGGAGACTATGACAATTTCTGTATGCTAGACGGTGCATTTAGAATGAACAACCAAAACATGTTTTACCAATTTGCAGGAACAGCAAATATCCGTTTAGGTGGAGACTTGTACACATTCCAAACTGGCGGTATGTACATGGATTCTTGGGGTAACTTACGTGGTCAATCTGGTGCAGGTAGTGGAAACACTTGGTCTTTAAAAGATGCAGATGGTAGAAATAGATTCTTAACATATATCGGCAAGGGTGCTACAGGTTCTACGGAAATTAGTGGTTACACAAACGGTATAGACTTCTATCATGATAATCAAAAGGTATTAATGATTTATCAGAATCTAACCAACACTAACAGGATTCTTAAATTCGGTGATTATGGTGGAATTTTAAAATGGCAAAATAACCAAGGTGGATTTGAGTTTAGAGCAAGTGATGACCTGTCTTGGGGTAATGTTTTCGGAAACTGGCGTGACCCTTCATCAAGAGATTACAAAAAGAATATCGAAAAGTTTGAAGACAGTGCATTAGATATAATTAAAAATTCCGAACCAGTATTGTATCACTTCAAATCGCAAGATGAGGAAGAAGCTAAGAGATTGGGGTTAATTGCTGAAACTGCACCAAAAGTAGTCCAAGGTGAAAACGGAAAATCTATTGACACATACGGTATGGTTACTGTGTCTTGGAAAGCAATACAAGAATTAATTATAAAAATACAAAATCTTGAAGATAGAATTTCAAGAAGATAGGGGAAATTGAATATGATATTCGATACTTTGACAATTTATGAAAAAGAGTTAATCCTAAAAGGATTCGAAGAAATGACTGTTACTAACCAGAACAGTTTAGTAAATGCGATTGCAACTAAACTTAATTGTGCTGTTTGGCAGGTGTCACCTGCACAAATCTTGACACATCACAAGAATTTAAAACTATCAATGATTAATGAGTCTTGTGAATTAGCAATCTCAAACGGATTTACTTCTACAAATGGACACAAATACAGATTAAATCAAGATGACCAAGTTAATATGTTGGGGCAGAAAGACAGACTTAATGACCGTCCAGAGGTTGATAAAGTCTTTTGGAAGACAGAGGATGCAGGCTACATTGAGCATACAAGAGCAAGTTGGTTGGTTATGCAAGCAGAAGCGTTTGACCATAAACTACTTCAACTTATGAGGTACAATGAGAAAGCAACAGCTATTGTTACTGCTACAACTCATAAACAAATCGTGGAAGCTAACTGGCAATCTATTAACTAGATTATAACATAGGAGGACAAGGAAATGCAAGGACAATTAGATATTAATATCGTAATCAAAGAGTATCAAGAAAAGGTGGCAGAATTAACGAATGAGTTAATCATGAAATCTGCCTACATCAAGCAATTAGAGAAGCAAATTTTAGATGAAGCAGAAGCGAAATCTAAAGAAGACCAATCAGAATAAAAGCAAAAAATAATGGTATAAATACCTGCTAGGCGAGAGTCTAACCTAGCAGGTATCAAAATATAGGAGGAATTTATAATGGTTCAAGTAAGACAAAAATTGGTGGATTCTAGCAAGTATGACTTGAAGTGTCCTTATGCTATGACAGCAGAGTACATTACAATCCACAACACTTACAATGATGCAAGTGCAAATAATGAGGTGCAGTACATGATTACAAACAGTAACGCTACTTCATTCCACTTCGCAGTAGATGACTTTGAGGTTGTTCAAGGTATCCCAACAAATCGTAATGCGTGGCACGCAGGAGATGGAAATGGTAACGGTAACCGTAAATCAATCGGTGTTGAAATCTGCTACTCTATGAGCGGTGGAGACAGATATCGTAAGGCAGAAGCTTTAGCTATCCAATTTATCGCACAGCTTTTAAGAGAGCGTGGATGGGGCGTTGACCGCATTCGTAAACACCAAGATTGGAGCGGTAAATACTGTCCACACCGTATCTTAGATGAAGGTCGTTGGAATGCAGTTGTTAGTGCCATTCAATCAGCATTAAACGGTGGTGGAACTACAACACCTCCAACAACACCTCCAACTGGTGGAGATGATTCTCTAGCAGGTAAGCGTGTTGAATCTAAAGTTGACGGACTACGTTTCTACTCTAAGCCTTCTTGGGCAGATGCAGACGTAGCAGGAACAGTTAACACAGGCGAAGGTTTCACTATTGATGCTAAAGTCGATGTAGGCGGTTCACCACAGTACAAAGTACATAATAGTCGTGGAGTTACATACTACATTACAGCAAGTCCAACTTATGTAAACGTAGTTGGGGTTAGCAATCCTGCTCCTGCTCCTGCACCAGTTACAGGTATTGCGTACATCACTGGTTACAACGTTAACTTACGCTCTGGGGCAGGCACAGGATATAGCGTTATTCGCCAATTAAACGCACCAGAATCATACAAAGTATGGGCTGAAAAAGACGGATGGTTAAACCTTGGTGGCGACCAATGGGTTAAGAATGACTCTTCATTCTTACGATTCGTAAGAGACTAATAATCTCTAAGGGGTAAAAGGGCTTGATTGGAAAGGGGTTGCCAAAAAGAAAGTAGGGGAGGAAATCGCAATGGATTTCTTGACATTATTCACAGATGCAGGCTTATTGACTGCTGTCTCAACCCTTCTAGGTTCTGTCGTTACATACTTCTTAACAAAGAATACAAACAAAAAAGATATTGAAATCAACGACAGACAGCAACTCTCTAAAGACCAATATCAGTTAATCGCAGAGCTACGACAAATGTTACAGGAGCAAAGAGAAGAGATTGAGAATTTGCGTGAAGAAATGAGACAGCTACAAGCTGTAAACGTTAACATGACAGTTGAAAACAGACAACTGCAAGCGAGAATTACTGAATTGAATGAAAAGCTAGACAGCAAGTTCAAGAAGTAATAATCACACCATGCCTACTAAATGTAGGCATGGATATTTTTAAATAAGGAGAAATGACAAATGGAACAAATCCAAGTTGAACTAGTAAATCTAGTTGTTGCAATTTTAACTGCATTCGCAGGTGTAGCTACTAAATATCTAGTTAGTTTCTTAAAGAAAAAAGGTTTAATTGCACAAATCGAAAATAACAAAGAGCTAGTTAAAATTGTTGTTCAAGCAGTTGAGCAAATGTACAAAGAGCTTAAAGGCGATGAGAAATTAAATCTTGCAAAAGTAGAAGTTATGAAACTTATGCAACAAAAGAAAATCAAGATGTCTGAAAAAGAGCTTGATTTAATGATTGAGTCAATCGTAAAAGAAATGAACGATACAGCTAAATCAGAGTTAAAGAAATAATAAAAGAGGATGAATTTTTATGTTCACAGTTAACCAGTACGTTAATGTAAATCAAGGCGGTATTACCTTTATGGGAAGAGTTGTAAAAATCTACACAGAAGCAAACAAACTATTGTTACTTTTAAATGACAATGGACAAATCGTGATGGACATGAAATATTGCACTCCTATCAGAAATTACATTTCAGAAAGAGATTAAGAGGTGAATCTTAATGGCAAACTATATTAATATAATATTAGATACGACTGCACCAAGTAACCCATATATAAATATAAATGGTGGTGCTACATATTCTAATAGTCAATTAGTTAGTGTTAGTCTAGGAACAACAGATATCGACACTACAGGATACCAAATGAAGATTTGGGGAAATGTAGATGGAGTATATGACACTAACATCCAAACGACAGAAGGTGCATCACAATGGATTTCATTCACTGATTCCAAGCAAGTTAAGCTTGCAAGTGGTGACGGAAACAAACAGCTTTCAGTAAAGATTCGAGATGACGTATACAATGAATCTAGCATAGCAACGGATAACATCAGTTTAAATACCGCAATTCCTACTGTAAATGTTGGAGCACCAGATGTATTCAAAGTGTCTAAGAAAGCAGGCAAGAATATTCTTTCATTCACATTCTCATCACCAGAGCAGTTTGAAGAATACAAAGTTAAGATTGTTACTTCAACAGGAGCAGTTGAGAGTTCTGGCGTAGCATTAGCTACTGCAAATGGAAGCTCAAATGTTGCAGGAAGTGCAGGAGGATACAATGCTCCAATCACAGTTACTATTTCTGGTCAAGACCTAGAATTAGCATCTAGCGGTGACGGAAGTAAAATTGTCAAAGTATTCGTAAAAAATAGTGCAGGAACATGGTCTGTATAATTTAGGGGTTGCAGATGCAACCTCTCTTTTTAGATTAAAGGGGGATTAAAATGGATTACATCATTGTGGAATTAGATACGACAGCACCGACTATTGAAATCTATGCACCTGCATATACAACAAGAGAAGCAAGTGTTGAGATTACAGTCAATGCAGATGAAACACTAGGAAGGTCAAATAATGAAGTTTATATAATTGATGAAAGTGGAACTAGGCACGACTATACTTTTGACATCTATGGTAATCAGATGGTAGGAGTTATAGATTTTAATGGTTTCCCTTTAGGACTAGCAAGACTATTTGTTCGTGTTAGAGATGAAGTTGATAACATTTCTGAATTATATGAAAAGGTTATCACAATTAAAGATTCGTTAACTATATTGAAACTAGATATATCTGATTCCAAAAAGTCAAATATACAAAATAACGATATTGAACGGAAAGCAGAAATAATTGAAAAGAATAGACCTCTTACTATTACTAGTGGTAAGAGTCGAACTAAGGAGTGAATGAAATGAATATATACCAATATGGCGATACAATCAGATTCGAATGTGTGTTCTATAATTTTGAAGGTGAAAAGATAGACCCACAATTAATTAAGGTAGTTATTTATGACCAAAAGTACAGAGTGCTAAAAACGGAAGTGCTAACTTCTGTAAATAGAAAAGCTATTGGAGAATACTTTTACGATTATACTACACAACCAAAAGAGCAAAAACTTTACTATGAATGGTATGGAGAGATTGATGGGACACCATCACTTAAAAGAGGTTCATTCATGACGAAATTTATTTAGAGAGGTGTTAATTTATGGGCGTAGTAACAAATGGATTAATTGCATATTGGAATGCTCAACAAGGTATATCTGGTACTACATGGAGCAATATTGCACCAAGTAATGAAACTAAGTATGCTTTAACATTAGCTAATACAACAATTGAAGCTGATAGAGTTTTATTTAAAGGGTTAACTACTAGCAGAGCTTTATCATCTGAAAATATAACAGGCGTAACATCTCATACTATTGAAATGTTTATAAATGCAGATGCTTTATATGAATTTGCTTATGGAGTTCCTTTTTATGCTATTACTACTATGAGTAATCGTGGTGGGTTTATTTTAAATACATCTAAAGATGTTAATAGGTTAGAATATAGTGATACTAGCACTGCAAGTACGTTTGCAATAACACCAAATAATTCTATTGTTAAAGGTTCGATTATTCAAATATTTGCTATAGTTGATGCATTAGATTTAAGTGTTAGTCTAGGTGTAAATGGTTCAATATTAACTAGAACAACAACTACTTTTTCAAATTTACCAAAATTAGTAGGATTAATTACATTGGGGGTAAGAAAATATAATACTAGTTATTTTGACCCATTTAAAGGTTATATTTATTCTACTAAAATATACAATAGAGTTCTTACACCAGAAGAGATAACACAAAATTACAATAATGGTATAAATATTGGTCTTGTAAATAAACCTATTGCAAATATTATTTCTGTAAGCAAACCAAAAATAAGCAGAATATCTGGACAGGATAGAACATATATTACTTTTAAGTTCGATAAAGATGTTCAAGCGTATAAAGTGATGGTTGGTGGCTCTGATTACCAAACTGGATTCTTAGCGGATTCTGGTGGAGCGAAGAGTGCTAACACAGATATCGTAGCAGAGATTGATTATTCAGAACTTTCAATAGAGGGTTCAAATCGTGTCACTATCTATGGTCAAGGCTTAGATGGAACATGGAGTACAAAAGAGTAAATAATAATTGTTGACAAGTATCAATATCATATAATACAATCAAAACTGTAAGACATTTGAACACGAAGGAGAGATTAATAAATGAATATTAATCAAGAGAAATTGTATATTAACACAAAGATGCAAGAGATAGAAAAAGAGCAAGCTAGACTTGCAGACCTGCACAAAGGTCTTAAAGATTGTGCAGATGAGTTAGTGGCATTGGAAAATCGTGGAATTACTGAAATCACATTAAGTGAATATGTGGCTCTTCGTGCAAACGAAATCTCTGCAACAGTTGAAGCAGAAAAAATCATTGAAGCAGTTGAAGTAAAACCAGTAGTAAAAGAAGAAGTAAAAGAAGAGAAATCAGAACAGCTTAAAGCTAAGTATCCAATCAGTGGATTACGTAACAGAGAAACATTGGATAGAGATTTAGTTGCAAGCACAATCATTTCTGTTTTAAGAACTGAAAAAACTCCAATGCATCTTCAAGCATTGTATAATAAAGTAAATAAGAAGTTCAATGGCAAGATTGGTCAAAAGAACTTCCAGAATAACTTATTACCACGAATCATGAAATCTAGTGGTCAAGTAGAACGTGCAAGAACAAAAGGTTATTACCAATATAAGCCTGTATAAAAGAGCAGTTTTATCAAGCAAAACACATACGAAAAGTACCCTCTATAGAGGGTACTTATTTTTTTGCTATTTTGTCTTTTTCGATTTGCACAGTTATATTGAGAGATTCGACTCCCATATCTTTGAATATATTGTCGATATCTTTTTCTTTAACTTCTTCCAAGTGCTCTTTGATATCATAAGTTAATCTAGCCTTTAATTTGTCCATCATTACCTCTCTCCTTTGCTCTGTGCTCATTTTTTCAAAAATATTATATGCATCTAATTTCGATGTACCTTCTGCAATTGTCATATGATATTTTACTCTCTTTGAAAAAAGCACATCTGCTACACGACATTCGACTTTAGCATCCAGAATGGCATTAACAACATGGTCATCTCTCCAATCTGGGCAAAAGACACTTTTCTTAATAGCATATTCATATGTACCATTAACGTCAACATTAATTACATTCTCATCTTCAAAGACCACTTTCTTCTTTTCTGTTTCTTTAAAGCAGTCCTTCAATCTCTCCCAAAGATTCATATGTATCTCCCCTTATTTTGTCAATTTATCTTTATCAATATCCATCACAACATCAAATCTGACTTTACCTTTTTCTTCCACTTGCTTCTTGATTTGTTTATATCGTTCTTCGGAAATCTTTTCTTTAATGTCGTTAATAACTCTTGGTTTTAATTCGTCCATTATAAACTCCCTCTCTTCTTCTTCTGTTCTTTTAGCAAGTTTTATGTATGCTTGTTCTTCTGACGTTGCACCTGCCATATGTATCTTGTAGTGAGCAGGTATAGTAAGCTTAAACTCATCGACTGTGCAGTTTAGGCTTGCATGAAATACGATGAATATGTCAAAGATGTCAACATGTATCCCATGTGCTTTAAGTCGCTCACCATGCATATTCTTTTCAAGTCTAAACTCGTAAGACCCATTGATTTGCACTGCAACTTTTTCTGGGTAGTTAAATGGTTCTGGCTCTGGCTCTGGTTTCTTTTCAAGGTCTACAAAGCTACCGAAAACCTTCTCTGGCTTTGGCTCTACATGTAAGAAACTCTCATAGACCTCTTCGACTAAATCCTGTTCCACCTCTGGCTCTTTCTCCAACACTAAGTCTTTTAACTTCTCCCAAAATCTCATTCATCATTCTCCCTTCTTATTTTTCATCACATCTTTAATCAATGGCTTCTTCCATTCAAGAAGACCATTCTTAACTAGATAAGTGACCGCTACCGCAACTGCATCTGATTGGTCATCATCTAAGAACTTTATGTAAGGGAAACGCAGTTTCAAGACATCTTGTACTAAGTCTTTTGTTGCGTTGCCTTTGACAACATATTTCTTGATTTCTGTTGGAGAGTAAATCTCCTGTGGAATTTTCCATAACATACATTGAATTACTCCATGCACCTTAGAAAGTGCAATGATATCATTGTGCTGTGCAAATGCAAATCCGCTTGCAGTCTTTTTCTTCTGACTGATAATCATTTCCATTGCTACAATCTCTGGTGGATATTTAAGATACATCTCTTTAATCCATTCAGTAATCTTTTTAAGTTTCAATGCGTGTAGGTTATATCCTTTATATTGCTTTGTTGCATAAATCTTCTCTGTTAAGAAGCTATCTACATGCACAAACTTTTCTTCTTCTAAATCATAAATCGCTAATCCTGTATTTCGAAGGCTAATGTCTAAGCCCCATAAGTATCTCTTGTTACTCAAAATCTTTCATTCCTTTAACTTGTTTTCATTATATCATTATTTTTTACTCTTGTAAATAGCAAAAGGAAGTCTTTTTTTTAAGACTCCCCTGCTTCTTTCTTCTTATCATTGTAGCAGGACAAATGGTAAACATTCCCATCTTCTTCTACATATAATTGATTGTTAAATACATTGGTTTCACAGCAAGGGCATTTGCCTATACTTTCTTTTTGTTCAAACGTGTATCGTGTCACCGTAGCCATCTCCTTTAATCCTTGTATACAAAAATAGACAGTCTTTCGACTGCCTATCCTCATTATACTATAACTTGTTGCTTCTGTCAAATTATGCACTACGTTTGTTGCTCTTACGGATTAGCTCTGCTAGTTCTAGCCATAGCTCCTGCTTAGATGTGTCTTCGACCCATTTACCGTCCACATTTCTCCATCCGTTTTTCTCTTCTGTCTCTACCACCTTGATGATATCTCCCACATACAACAAGTCATCGTATTCAGAGAAGAATTTCTTCTTAGATACTTTAACTACTATCTCTTTACCTGTCTTGATTTGATAAAGTGTCACTTTAGGTGTGTACTTCTTATTGATGTCAATTACTAAAGCAAACGCACTATTTACATTATGCCATGTGGAAACTGCATAACCTAAATTGTCTTTCTCAAATGCAATCTGTTCGTAAAGTTCAATCTTAGCAGGTGGGTTCTCACGTACAGCGATTTCGTAGGCACGTAGGTTCTCCAATCGTATAAGTTGCGTATTCTCTTTCAAGTCCGAGGTGAATTTAAGAGGACGCTTGATTGTCTTAGGCTTATACGTTGTTTCTCCTGTCTTCTTATTAACTTTCGTTTCAACAATCTCCTTATCTGCAAACTCTGGATACATTTCAGTATTAGCTTTCTTCTTATCTGCCATAGCAAGATAAATTTCAAGCAGTACCTCTTTGTCTCCAAACTCTTTGAAGAAGTCTAATCGGATTAGAATCTCCATTTGTCGAGTGTCGGCAGATGTCTCAAAGATATCAACTAATAATCCCACCCAATCGTTACGGTCATATTCTTTGGCATGTGCCAATTCATACAACTCATCGGCTACTTTTCGATTAAGGAATTTGATTGAAGCAATGCCTTTGTAGACGTTTTGTTCTTCACGATTCAGCGTATAAGAAGCATTTGACTTACCAAACTCAATTGACTTTATTTCGATATCCTTCTTCTTAGCGTAGTTGACAATCTTTGTCGTTTTGTCTTTGTCATCATCTTGGATGTTTAAGATTGTCGTCATAAACTCTAATGGATAATGATATCTTAGATAAGCTCCAATATAGCCAATGTAAGAATATGGTTGTGAGTGATTCGTAGAGAAACCGTAACGAGATGCATCATTGATTACCTGTAGGAATGATTGTAAAATCTCTTCTGAATGCTCTGCTGATTCACCGTACTTCTCACCCATATATGAAATGAAACCGTCATGGATTTTAGGCAAGTATTGCTCTGTACCTTCCTTCTTCGCAAGTCCACGTCTTACTGTATCGGATTCTGCACCTGTATGGTCACAGAAGTCTGTTAAGAATTTCATAATTTGCTCTTGGAAGATAAGGTATCCTAGTGTTGGTTTGAGTGCTTCATTCAAAGCAGGGTGACCATTATCCTTGGCTATACCTTGTGCGAGTTCATAACGATATGAGTTACCAGATGGTCGGATTGCTCCATTTGCCATTGATAGTAGGTCGATGTAGTCAACGTCACCAATGTTGGTCTTGATGTAGTCAAGAGTATCATCGCTGAATAGCTGTTTAAGATATGCATAAGCAGAATCGGATTCAAACTGGAAGACACCAAGAGTTGATTCACGAAGAGATTTCCACACATCCATATCTGTGATATCAATGTTGTCTGGCGTTAAACGTTCAATGCCTGCTAATTTGCATGTGTCATTGATAAGCTCAATGTTCGCCAAGCCAAGGATATCAAGTTTTACATAATTTTCACCGTCAAGCTCTTTCATGTTTACAGCAGTTACACGATATTTACTTTCTTTCGTATACACCGTTGAAACATTAGTTGACAGGTCAATTGGTGACACAACATATCCAGAGGGATGACTACCCATTGATTCGATTACACCGCACATCAAATCAACATACTTAAATAGTTCTGGATACATCTTCTTCCATTTCTCATCTATTCTTTGCTTATTCTCAAATTCTTCTACAGCTTTGGCTATAGTGTCTACTACATCTAAAGGCATCCCCAATCCTTTACCAACGATACGAATTGACCCTTTCAATGCTTTCGTATTGAAAGTGATAATCTCTGCAAAGTCTACGCCTTCCAAACTCGCCACGTAGTCAATTACTTCTTGTCTTCGAGAAGGTGGAAAGTCAATGTCAATATCTGGTAAAGAGATGCGGTCTGGATTTAGGAATCGGAAGAAGTTCAAATTGTGCTTTATAGAGTCCATTTCTGTAATCCCCAGAATATATGCTATCAGACTGCCGTTAACAGACCCACGACCATAACCTTGATAGATGTCATTCTCATGACACCAGTCAATGATATTCTTCTGTAGTAACATATAATCAACCGCATCTAATTTAACATATGTATCAAATTCCTCTTTGATGCGTGCAAAGTATTCTTTTTTCTTATCAGCAGGGAATTTGTTGATTCCACGTTTCACTACACCTTCATTGATTTGTTTCTGGAATACCTCAATTGGCTTGTCATACATCTTTGGATATTTTGGAGTTTTGTCTAATGTAAATTCCTCAACCATATCTGCCATGACATTTGTATTATGTATTGCTTCAAGATAAACATTGCGTGGAAGTGCTCCTTGTTGCTCAAACATATCAACAACACCTGCATAATCCTTGAATGTCAAGTCAAAGTCATCTTCGTTACCATAACTTGCATCCTTAGAATCCAAGAAGATTTTACGAAGCTCTGCATGTTCTTGGTCAAGAGAGTGAGTATCCGTACCTGCTATTAATGGGACTTTTAAGTCTTTCGACAGTTGCAGTAACATACGGTTAAACTCAATTTGCTCTGGATGAGAATGGTATTGGATTTCTAAAAACATACGATGTCTGTTTTGACCCATCCAGTGCAACATCTCTTCAAGCTCAACTTTCAACTCTTGATTGATTGTTTGACCAAATTCATTCTGTGACTTCTTATACATCTTCCATAATGGAGATGCAAGACATGCAGATGTCATTAAGATATTGTCAGAGGTATTCTTTAACTCATCAAATGTGATACGTGGATTGTAATAGAAATGTCCATCCTCTTTGCTGAATGAATCAGATGTCAATTGATTCAATTCTTGGACACCATCAAAGTTCTTTGCAAGCAACATGTAGTGATAATTATCACGTTCAAGATTGAGCTTTCCAGATGGGATTAACAATCCTGTCTTTTCATCCTCAACCATTTCTTGTTCAATCTTTCGAGTTAAGTATACCTCATTTGCATGTATGTATTTCATTCCTTGTAAATCGCCATCGCTCTTCTCCATCAACTGCTTCTTCTTAATCCAGTTCATGACACTGCCATGTTCAGAGAAAGCCATAGCGTTCATTCCTAATTCTTTCGCCTTCTTAATATATGCTTCGTATTTTGTCACGCTGTCAGCACCTTGTCCTGCTGTTAAATTACTAATATGACTGTGTAGATGATATACTACGTAGTTTTCCATTAATGCAACACTCCTATTTCAATTCTTTTAATCTTTTAACCACAACTTCTTTGAGTTGCAGATATGCTTCATCGCCAAACATCTTATGTAATGTGTCAAGGTCATTCAGTGCATCTAAGCACTTATCCTTGGTTTCAAGCTTATGATATTCAATGATGTCATCCTTGACTGGCAGGTTAAGTTCTGGCTGTACATCATACTTTCTATACTTTTCAAGAGCCTTTGTGATTTCAATGTAATCCCAATAATCAGCTCTACCCTGCATACCTTTGTCGCTACGCTTGTCCTCAATGATTCCAATGATGGTTGAGTAGTTGATATCTCCAACTTCTGCTACCAGATTTAGTTCACTATCTTCCATAAACTGTCTTCTTGATGTAGTTGCAACTGGATACATTTGCATGATTTCATAGAAGAATGTGTTTTCAACTCTCTCAAAATCAATGACAATATGATATTCCATTCCATACGACTTCACCTTTTTAACGATATCGCCAACATTGTAACTCATCTAAACCCCTCCTATTATATTAAAATAACCTGCTATGTATCTATTATAGCAGGTTCGTAGTTGTTAGTCAACAATTATATGATTATTTTTTGCTTTTATCTTCTTCTACTTGAAGGTTATGGACTTCGACTGCATCATGATAACATGAGTAGCAGACTGATAGATACTCTTGTTCTTTCTTATCAAAATCTTCTACAGTGATTCCATCACCATCAGTTTGAAGCACACCTTCCATATACAGTAAGTGATTCGTTGCATCGTTCGTACATTTATCACATTGCATTGTGATTGGAGCAATTCTGAATCCTGTTTCAATTGCACGCTTAGTTGGCTCAAACATTTTACCAGTGTACGAGATTAACAGACCGTATGCATAAATATCCACTTTGCTTTTTACTGAAATCTCTGCAAGTTCTTCTATTTGTGCAACCATAAAAAATTGCAATTCATCTATCATAACCACATCTGGCTTAATGATTCTAATTAGTCTCTTCATCTTTCCAAGGTCGTGTTTGCCAATCACAACAGCAGGTCGTTTCTCTTGCAATGCTCTAGATACAACAAAAGCTCCATCTCTAGTATCTCCTTCTGGTTTGAATACTAGAACTTTTTTTCCTTGTCGTTCTAGAAGAAAAGCCTGCATGATTAGCTGTGCAGACTTCGATGCGTTCATTGTTCCAAGTATCAATTCTTTCTTTCTCATAAGTTCCTCCTAGCGATATTCAATCACTTCAATTATTTCTCCATTAATCTCAACTACTTCTTCAAAGTGAAAGATAATTGAGTCGTACATTTCTTTCAAGAATATTGTATGAGCTTTATCTTCTTTGAC
>Ga0256906_1000480_pt1 | contig 13644 bp, 10 predicted proteins | sample MC6MC0744MT_FD_190186 | JGI IMG/M metagenome (GOLD analysis project Ga0256906, IMG submission 190186) | Metatranscriptome of enriched soil aggregate microbial communities from Iowa State University, Ames, United States - MC6-MC0744-MT... | ecosystem: Environmental > Terrestrial > Soil >... | reverse complement strand
TATAAGAGCACGTTGCCCGGTAGGGGAAATGTTCAAAGTGCGAATATCATCACGCATATTATCATAATGTGGTCTTTTATACAACGCATCATTACTCACATTAATTTTTAATGCTGTAGAAGACTTTGAATTGATATTGTAAATGTGTACTCTTCCTTCTTGTTCAAAGGTCAATTCCGATCCGTTGCCCGTCAATGTTCTGACGTCATAGTCAGTAAAATTGGTAATTTTATCGATTTTTTTTGATTTGACATCGTACGAGAAAATATTGACAATTTTATCTCTGTCTGAAAGGAAGTAAACCTTATTATCCAACCATACCGGCTTAACGTCATTGCAGCGCTCTCCAGGGATTATTTCGATTTGATTACTCTTTGTGTCGAAAATCCAAATGGATGGCATACCACCGCCTCTATAGCGCTTAAAAGCAACACGGTCACGTTCCGTAGGATCTGTATTTTTTATATAAGCCCAATAGCGTCCATCTTTAGAAGGGCTACCCTGATAAGCCTCTGGCATAGGAAGCGATTTGTCCAATGTCAATCCAGTAACAGATGAAGAATATAAACGTGGACTTAATGCATAATTGTATTCGCGGGTTGTGGTATAATATACTTCATTATTATTTAGCCAGCCTCGCAGCACATCAGATGCGGGATGAAAAGTAATACGTTTAGGTTCACCACCTTCAATCGGCATGACATAAACGTCTGTATTACCATCATAATTACCCGTAAAAGCAATCTGTTTTCCATCCGGTGAGAAGATGGGGTTTTGTTCAACACCAGGATTTGTCGTTAATCTTCTTGGATTTGCTCCAGATTTATCCGAGATCCAAATATCACCTCCATATACGAAAGCAATATTTTCGGCGCTAATACTAGGACTTCTCAATAACAAAGTTTCTTGTGCTTCTACTGAAAAAGCACCCGATAAAGCCATTACTAATCCTAAAAATCGAAGTTTAGGTTTTAACATATATTTAAAAATAAAATAGGGTTTTTATTGTGCTGTAAAAATAACCAATAATTTATCAATAAATTATGTATATCAATTAAGTTGCAATAAAAAAGCCCCAATTAAAAAATTGGGGCTTAAATATCAATATAAGGCTGTTATTTAGAAACCGTAGTCTTGTTCTATTTCTAAAACAACACCCTCGTCTACTAAAACACGTCCACAGTGTTCACAGATAATAATTTTCTTACGTTGACGAATCTCAGATTGTAGTTGTGCAGGAATTTTATTATGACATCCTGAACAGCTATCACGGTCAATTGAAACAACTGCTAGACCATTCTTGAATGAATTACGTAAACGGTAATAAACTTTATTTAGGCGTTCATCAATGTTAGCTTCCGCTTTTTCAGCTTTAGCCAACAAATCATCTTCATCTTTTTGAGTTTCAGAAGTAATTGTTTCCAATTCTTTCTTTTTACCTTCTAACTCACCTTTACTATACTCTAAATTAGATACTGTCGTATCGTAGTTTTCTGTTTTATTGCGAATTTCGAATTCGAATTCTTTAATTCTTTTTTCACAAACTTGTATTTCTAATCCTTGAATTTCAATTTCTTTCGAAATAGCATCATATTCACGATTATTTTTTACTTCGTTCAGTTGACTTTCATATTTTTTGATAGCCAATTGAGCGTCTTTAATCATGTTCTTACGCTTAACGATCGAATCTTCTAACTCATCTAAGTCTGTTCTGATCTTTTCGATACGTGTTTCTAAACCCGCAATTTCATCTTCAAGATCTGCAACCTCGATAGGTAATTCTCCTCTAATTTGGCGAATTTTATCTACTTTAGTATGTATGGCCTGTAATAACCATAATGCTTTCAATTTTTGTTCTACGGTTTGTTCCATCAACAATAGTGTTTTATAGGATTTGTATCTACTTCTGTTATTAGGACTGCAAAGTTAGGAAATTTTTCTGTAATTATATCGAACAATAATTCTTGCGTAAATTGTTCGCTTTCATAATGACCGATATCTGCAATCACAATTTGATTTTCTGCATCAAAAAATTCATGATATTTATAATCGGCTGTAACAAAAAAATCCGCTCCAGACCGCTTTGCGGTATTTAATAAAAATCCACCGGCACCACCACATACGGCAACCCTTGACACAGGTTTACCCTGTAGAGCAGTATGTCTAATAACCTGCAGGTTTAAATTATTTTTTAAATAGGCTAAAAAATCCTGTTCAGACATAGGACTTTCTAAATTTCCAATAACTCCAGCTCCGACTTCTTGATTTTTATTTTCCAGTTTAAGCGTATCGTAAGCAACTTCTTCATAAGGATGTGATTCATACATAGCCAAAAGAACTTTACGTTCAATAGCTTTTGTATAAACAACTTCAATTCTGGTCTCTTCCACTCTTTCTTGTAGCCCAATTTCCCCAATAGTTGGTTGTGCTTCGCCATGAGGTCTAAATGTACCATAACCGGCAGTATTAAAACTGCATTGATCGTATTTGGTCCCAACTTTACCTGCGCCAGCATCAAATAGAGCTTCTCTAACCAATTCGACATGGCTTCGTGGGACATAGACCACAAGTTTATACAAAAGATTAGATTTAGGTTCTAAAATAGCCTGATTTTGAAGATTTAACAGGGAGGCTATCTTTGAATTAACACCACCTGTTATATTATCCAGATTCGTATGAATAGCATACAGCGCAATATCATGTTGAATTGCTTTTATAACAGTACGCTCCACGTAATTGTTTCCATTAAATTTCTTCAGACCTTTAAAAACAATGGGATGATGAGAAACAATTAAATTACATCCTTTAGCAATTGCATCATCAACTACCTCTTCAGTACAATCTAAAGAAATCAATATTTTTGAAAGTTCTTGATCCGGATCTCCCACGATTAAACCGCAATTGTCATACGACTCCTGTAGATCTAATGGTGCTATCCTTTCCAGATAAGCAGTAATTTCCTTAATCTTCATGTTTATTCTCTAATTCTTCTTGATCCCTAAAAGTATTATGTTGCTCTAATATACGCTTATAATTATTGATATCCACCCAATAATTTATCAATGTAACAAACTGAAAAATTGTGGTAATTATTGAAATAAAACCTGGCAGTGGTAAATTTTTCACCAAGTATACCCAGCCATAAAGTGATCCTTTTTTAAAAGTTGGTTCTTCATCAATGGCAATTTTTCGATCGAAAAATTCATTGATTAACGAATCTCGTAAACGTCTTGCCACTTCAAAATTCCAATATATATTAAATAAAGGAATAGCCACCCCAAACACTTGGTTAGGCCTTATACATTGATTTTCGGTAGAAATCAATTTCAGTGTTTTTCGAATCGTATTGGCAAAAAATAACCAAATAATAATATGAACGGCTAAAACCGCAATTGCAGTATAAATAACTTCAGGTTTTGAAAATTCTTTCAAAAGCTGTTGTTGTAATTCTTCTTGATTCATCTATGCAAGTTCTCGTTATGCAGTAAAGATACCAATTCTTTTAAATTCTTTATTAGTAGATTTTGATCAACTACCCTTAAAATGATATTTATATTAAAAGCTTTAACCTATTCCCAAATAGTGAAAGAGTGGGGGATTTATTAGATTATTATCCGACTGTATTCCTGCAACTTAGCAAGTTTTATGAAAAATAAAGTTCATATAAAAAAATATATCTAATTAATAATCAGACGTGTATTTCAAAAGCATAGTATGCCGTATACAACTGAGATAATGATTGCAATCTACATGGAATCATTTAATACAACGCGTTTCAAAAACTATTCGTTATCAACAGATAAAATAACAGAGTAAATAAGTACTTACTCACCGTATTTCACCCCGTTTAAAACACCTCAGTGAGGTTTTTAATTTCAGTATGCGAACTTACCACACTAGGGTAGGGGAGACCATTACTAGTAAAGCAAAAATATAGCAGGTCTTTTATGAAAATCATCGGATCTCTTTTTCCATTGATCAATAGTCAATGTTTTAATAAATTCAGCATCATCTGTGAGATCACATGCAACACAAAGTTTAGTTTGTCCTTTACATGTTTTTAATAATTCGGCCAGTAATTGATTATTTCTGAAAGGAGTTTCTATAAAAATTTGTGTCTGATCTTCCTTTGATGCCTGTAGTTCCAATTCTTTTATACGTCTTGAACGATCTGTTTTATCAATAGGTAGATATCCTTGGAAAGCAAATTTTTGTCCACTAAAACCCGAAGCCATTAAGGCTAATAAAATAGAACTAGGCCCAACTAATGGCACAATCTTAATTCCTTGACGATGTGCTTCAGCCACAATATCAGCACCGGGGTCAGCAACACCTGGGCAACCAGCTTCGGACATGAGACCGACATTTTTACCTGCTAATAAGCCCTTGAAAAAATCTTTAATGTTTCCTTTATCTCTTGCATGCTTACCATAATCATAAATGATCAAATCCTTTTGAGGAATCTTAAGACCAGCTTGTTTAAGAAACTTACGTGCTGTCTTCTCATTCTCTACAATATATTCATCCAAGCTATTTATTGTCTCCACTAAATAGGAAGTGAAAGATTTTGCTGATGCTTCCTCGCTAAGAGGAACCGGAATCAAAAATAGTGTACCTTTTTGCATATTTACAAACCTACTAAATTGTCTTTCATAACAGATGCATTTTTCAATATAATGTAAAACCTTATCATTTTTTTGAGTATTTAAACTCATTATTAGTAACTTAGTTGCATAGCAAAAAAACTATATATGACAACTCAAATAACAGAAGGAATAAAAATTTCAGTAGAATGCGTTTTTCAACCTGAATATTCTAATCCAGAAAGAGATCATTTTATGTTTGCTTATCTAATAAGTATAGAAAACTTAAGTGATTCAAGTATTCAGCTCATGAGCCGCTACTGGAATATTTTCGATTCAATCGGAGATCATAATGAAGTATATGGTGACGGTGTGGTCGGAGAACAGCCCATTATTGAACCAGGTCAAATGCATCAATATACATCAGGATGCAATTTAAAAAGTGAGATGGGCTATATGGAAGGTTACTTTAATATGATCAAATTGATAGACGACTCTTCATTCAAAGTTGACATCCCTAGATTTAACTTGATTGCAAATTACGTATTGAACTAGATCATTATCACCTGCATTTCATCTTATCCAGATCTTCTCCAAAGATTACATATAAAAGGCGAAAATTACTTACTTTTGCGTGATACATTTGTGAGTGGAAATTATTTTATAAATAATCAAATTCATATATCTTCCTTATTCATCGCGATTGATTTTACATGTGATAAAATCTGCTTGAATAACTTGGACATACTGTTGCTAGGGACCAACATTTAAAATCTCCTATTAAATGACCAACTGTCATTTATTCTTAATAAAATAATACGTTAGCAATGTGCTAACTTTTGCATATAATTTACTACCATCAAAGTTATTTATACTAGAGGGTAGACATTCATAGTTTTTAATACATAGAGGTGTATTGAAAATACAGGAAAAACACAAAACACTTATAATCAGTAGTTTATGTTCTTCTTATGTATAAATTATGCAATTTATTGAACAAGAAAAATTAGGAAATTAACGTGAGTATATTAGCAACTGAACAAGTAAGTCATTCATTTCATGATAGATGGCTTTTTAAAGATTTACATTTTGGACTTCTAAAAGGGGATCGAGTAGCCTTAGTAGGTATTAACGGAACAGGAAAATCAACCCTTCTCTCCATATTAGGTGGCAAATTAGAGCCTACCTCCGGAAAAGTTGTTAAAGAAAAAGGTATCAAGATTGGTTTTTTAGATCAAGATCCTAAATATGATGGATTAACCTCCATTAACGATTTTATATATTCAACTGACAACGAAGAACAGCGATTAATTAGAGACTATGAAGAGCTTTTGGCTATGCCAGAAATTGATCAAAATAAATTAGAAGAGCTGACAGAAAAAATAACAACCCTCAATGCTTGGGAGTATGAGTATAATATTAAGACTATTTTAAATAGACTTAATATTGTCGATTTTCATCAAGATATAAAGAGTCTTTCGGGAGGACAACGTAAGCGACTAGCACTAGCAAAACTTTTAATAGACGAACCGGATGTTTATATTCTAGATGAGCCTACCAACCATTTGGATATTGAAACAATAGAATGGCTTGAAAAACTTTTGACAACAGGAAATAAAACTGTATTACTGGTTACCCATGATCGTTATTTTTTAGATAACATTTGTACAGAGATCAGAGAATTGGATAGGGGAAAGCTGTTTACTTATAAAGGAAACTATTCATACTTCCTCGAGAAAAAATCTGATCGCGAAGCGATCGACGCAGTAATGGTAGAAAGAAGTAGAAATCTATTACGTCGGGAACTAGAATGGATGAGAAGACAACCGCAAGCACGTGGTACAAAATCAAAATCTAGAATAGATGCTTACTATGAGCTTGAAGATAAATCCAAAGCTCAAAAAGCAAATGACTCTGTTCAGTTAAGTGTTAAAATAAGTAGACAAGGCTCTAAAATTTTAGAATTGGAACATGTCTCTAAAAATTATGGAGATAAAGTCATCATCAGTGATTTCTCTTATGTTTTCAAAAAAGGTGACCGTATTGGATTAGCCGGTAAGAATGGAACAGGTAAATCTACTTTTCTAAATCTAATTACCAAAAATGAAGTACCGACTAGTGGTAGTATTGCTGTAGGTGAAACAACCGTTTATGGATATTACAAACAAGGTGGTTTAGAAGTAAGTGAAGGAGATCGAGTTCTAGATGTTGTAAAAAATGTAGCAGAATATATCAAGATGGCAAATGGTGAAGTGATCACTGCTTCACAATTATTGACACACTTTTTGTTTCCTCCTGAAAAACAATTTGGTTTTGTAAGCAAGTTGAGTGGGGGTGAGCGTAAACGTTTACAACTAATGCGCGTGCTGATGTTAAACCCGAACTTCCTAATACTCGATGAGCCATCAAACGATCTTGATATTGACACCTTAAATGTTCTAGAAGATTTCTTAATGAACTATAATGGCGTACTTATATTAGTTTCTCACGATAGGTATCTACTCGATAAATTGACAGAGCAATTATTCATATTTGAGGGAGAGGGAAAAATTGATATCTATAATGGTAATTATGCCGATTATAAAACAGAGCAGGATATCTTATTAAAAGAACAAAAACAGAAAAAAGATATTCCTGTTCAAAAGAAAGAAGAAGTAAAGGAAGAAAAGAAAAAGCTTTCATATAAAGAGCAATTGGAGTACGATAAACTGGAAAAAGAAATACAGCAATTGGAAGAACTCTTGGTAGAAAAAAACGATACACTTCATTCTACGGTTGACCATGTACAACTATCAAGTATAGCAAAAGAAATAGAAGATATACAAAATAGTATAGACGTCAAATCTGAAAGATGGTTGAGTCTAGCAGAACTGATGTAAAAATAACACACTACGTTTCACGTGAAACGTAGTGTCATAAATAATAAAAACTAAACAATCAATTCCAGCGTTTCACGTGGAACTTTGAAATAAAATAAGATGTTTAAAAAATATAACGTTATCGTAGTTGGTGCAGGACATGCCGGCTGTGAAGCCGCGGCGGCAGCTGCAAACCTAGGTTCATCTGTACTTCTCATTACAATGAATATGGGAGTAATCGCACAGATGAGTTGTAATCCAGCAATAGGTGGAGTAGCAAAAGGACAAATCGTAAGAGAGATTGATGCCATGGGTGGCTATACGGGTATCATCGCAGATAAATCAACTATTCAATTTAGAATGCTTAATCTGTCGAAAGGACCTGCCATGTGGAGTCCCAGAACGCAGAATGATCGTATGCGATTCGCAGAAGAATGGAGATTACAACTGGAAGCTCTGCCAACATTAGACATGTGGCAAGATACCGTGAAAGAAGTGATCGTTAAAAATGGAAAAGCTTGCGGTGTCATCACTTCTTTAGGAATAGAAATAGAAGCAGACGCAGTAGTCCTAACAAATGGAACTTTTCTAAATGGAGTCATTCACATTGGCGAAAAGAAATTCGGTGGCGGGAGAACAGGAGAGAAGGCAGCAACAGGTTTAACAGAACAACTTGTATCACTAGGCTTCGAGTCCGGTAGAATGAAAACCGGAACACCTCCGCGAATCGATGGAAGAAGCTTAAATTATGCCTTGATGGAAGAGCAATGGGGCGATGATAATCGAGGTCGGTTCTCTTATACAGATACTCCATTACCGACAGAGCAACGCTGTTGCTGGATCACATATACCAATGATAAGGTACATGAGATGTTGAAAACAGGTTTTGAAAGATCGCCTATGTTCACAGGTAGAATAAAAGGCCTCGGCCCACGTTACTGTCCTTCGATAGAAGACAAAATCAATCGCTTTGCAGAACGTGAAAGACATCAGATTTTTGTAGAACCAGAAGGATGGACCACCAATGAAATTTATGTTAATGGCTTCTCCACTTCTTTACCGGAAGACGTGCAACAAAAAGCTTTACAATTGATCCCAGGTTTTGAAAATGCAAGAATGTACAGACCAGGTTATGCTATAGAATATGATTTCTTTCCACCTATGCAACTTGATCTAACTTTGGAAACACTCATTGTAAAGCATCTCTTTTTTGCAGGACAGATTAATGGTACTACAGGTTATGAAGAAGCAGCAGCGCAAGGATTCATTGCAGGTATCAACGCACATCAACGCATTAATGATGATAAAGAACTAATCTTAAAAAGATCTGAATCTTATATAGGCGTACTAATTGATGACTTAGTAACAAAAGGAACTGATGAGCCATACCGCATGTTTACTTCCAGAGCAGAACACCGCTTACTGCTAAGACAAGATAATGCAGATATCAGATTAACACCGATTGCCCATAAATTAGGATTAGTAGGAGATGAGCGACTGAATAAAGTAAATGAGAAAATTAAAAATTCAGATCATATTATTCAGTATCTTAAACAAAATTCAACAACAGTAGATAAGATGAATCCTATCTTAGACGAAGTTGGATCAAGCTTGATTTCACAAAAAACAAAATTGGTTAATTTACTAGGAAGACCACAAATCAATATCTATGACCTCGCGAAAGGTGATTCAGATTTTGGATCCTATTTAAACCAGTTTGACAAAGAGACAATAGAGCAGGCGGAAATCAAAGTCAAATATGAAAGCTACTTCGAGAAAGAAATGGAAATCGTAAACAGAATGAAAAAAATGGAAGATAGAGAAATCAATCCAGATTTTGATTATTCTTCCTTAGTTTCGTTGTCGATAGAAGCAAGACAAAAACTAGCTCAGGTAAAACCAAGAACATTGGGCCAGGCATCCAGAATATCAGGTGTATCACCATCTGATATCAGTGTTTTAATGGTACATATGTCATAATAATCTGATTTACAGTTACTTGTATAATAAATATTATCAATGCAAAATAGAGCGATATAAAGTATTATTATTTCATTTATGAGTCAACATTCAAAAAAAAATAAAACAAGCTTAAAAAACATTAAAAGCACACTAATCACAAGGTTAGTGCTTTTAAGCTTGTTTTCTTCTCTGATTTTATTAACTGTGCAATGTGCAAGCATAAAGCAGCCAACAGGTGGACCGAAAGATTCAATTGCACCGGTTGTACTCAATGAGTTTCCTAAGAATTTCTCAAAAAATTTCAAAGAGAAAAAAATTAGCATCACATTAGATGAGTATATTAAACTCAATAATCAGCAAAAGGAAATCAGTGTTTCTCCTGATATGGATAAGCCACCACAATTTAAAATTAAAAAGAAAGTACTCGAAATTACCTTACCAGATTCTTTAGAACAGAATACAACCTATACCATTAATTTTGGAAAGGGTCTCGTTGATTATAATGCGAGTAATCCAATCATCAATTACAGTTATGTATTTGCAACAGGAGATCAGATTGATTCATTATCAATATCAGGAAATGTAACCAACGCTTTGACAAAGGAGAAAGAAAAGGAAGTCCGGGTATTACTAATTCCAGTCAGTCAGGATTCTATATTTGGCAAAAAGAAAGCCAATATTTTTGCGCAAACAGATACAATTGGTAATTTTAAAATCAGTAATCTAAGAGCTAATACCTATCGCATTTATGCACTAAAGGAAACAAATAATGACCGTATCTATAACGGCGCAGATGAACTTATCGGTTTCTTAAAAGACTCCATTGTATTGGACAAAGACTTAACGAATATTAATCTTCAAATATCAAAAGGTACACCACTTAAATTTAGAGTAGTTGACAAGAAAATTGAAAACACAGGACGGATACATTTAGTTTTCAATAGGGGTATTAAAAATCCAAACTTAGTGCTACTAAATGATGATGAAAATGATAAATCAAAAATTGTTAAGTACTCGGAAGCACAGGATTCAGCATTAATTTTTATTAATAACCTGGAAAGAGATTCTTTAAAATTTGTCTTATCAGAAAACAATACAGTACTTGATACCATATTGGTAAAGAAATCGAATCTGAAATTAGATAGATCAATTGTTCCAACAACTTCTCCATCTACAGGTAAAGTTGACCGCGTAAAACATCTAACAATATCATCTTTAACACCTATAAAATTAATAGATAAAAGCAAAGTAAAATTGATAGAAGATAGCATTGCTAAAACAAATTTTCAACTCCAATTGGATACTAATGTTGCCAATCTTTATCACTTAAGATACAATTGGAGAAAGCAAAAAAACTATGAAATTATTCTTGAAGAAGGCGCAATGCAAGGCTATTTCGGTGAAAAAAATAAAGAGAAAAAGCTGACACTCGCTTATGATGATAGTGATAATTACGGCGATATAACGTTTACTTTTACTGCCATTGACAGTGCAAGACAGTACATCGTAGAACTTATTGATGAGAAAAAAGAAAAAGTATTCCGAAGAGATATTCTCAATAATTCAATCGGGAAAGTAGCTTATAAAGAGTTCCCCGGTGGTAAATATTCCATCAGAATAATACGCGACGATAACAAGAATGGCATTTGGGATCCTGGAGAAGTTTATAAATCAACGCAACCAGAACCCCTAGTATATTTAAACAAAACCTTTACAATACGTGCTAACTGGGAGCAAAATGAATCGTTCAGTTTACAGGAACTGAACGACTTGAATTAATCAAACCAGGAACTATAAAGCACATAATTATGCGGTAACTGCTGTAACAATAACTTTTGTTCATCAGTTATCGCTTTTATTTTTTTAGCCGGCACTCCAGCATATAAATACCCCGATTCACATACTGTATTTTCCAAAACAACAGCTCCTGCTGCAATAATAACATGGCTTTCTAGCACAGCATTATCCATAACAATGGCCCCCATACCTATCAGCACATAATCATGTACAACACAACCATGTACCATCGCCTGATGGCCGATGTTCACGTAGTTACCGATCGTTGTACCAGCCTTTTGATAGGTACAATGAATAACAACCCCATCCTGAATATTGGTATAATTACCGATACGGATATAATTTACATCTCCTCTTACGACAGCATTAAACCAAACTGAACAATGCTCTCCCAGCTCAACATCACCTACAATAGTACAATTAGGCGCTATAAAGCAGTTATCTTTAAATTTAGGGCTAATACCCTTTACTGGTAATATGCAGGCCATAATTGTTCTAAAATAAAGTATCTGTTAAAGTATCAGCATGTTGCGGATAATCTGTTGTAAAATGTAGTCCCCTACTTTCTTTTCTTAATAAAGCAGATTTTGTCACAATGAAAGCCACCTGTATCACATTTCTAAGCTCACATAGTTTAACTGACAATTTTGTATGCCTATAAAAGTCTTCAGTCTCCCCATATAATAAATGCAATCGATTGAGTGCTCGTTCTAATCTAAAATCTGAACGCACAATACCAACATAATCACTCATCACTTTTTGACACTCTCGCAGATTATGGGTAACCAAAATATCTTCGTTGGAAAGCTTGGCTTTTGAATCATCCCATTCTGGCACTCCTACCGCATAATCGGCTGTAGAAATCACTTTTGTAGCATCCAGGTAAATACGATGCGCATATACCAATGCTTCTAACAGGGAGTTGGAAGCTAGGCGATTTGCGCCATGTAAACCTGTTGATGAACATTCGCCACAAGCATATAAATTTTGAATACTGCTACGTCCAAAATCATCAACATAGATACCCCCACATAAGTAGTGCGCAGCTGGTGTAACAGGAATAAAATCCTTACTCATGTCGAGTCCAATAGATAAGCATTTCTCGTAAATATTTGGAAAATGTTTAATAATATCCTCCTTCTCACGGTGGGTTATATCTAAATAAACATAATCAATTCCTGACTTTTTCATCTCAGCATCGATTGCTCGAGCCACAATATCCCGAGGTGCCAATGAAGCTCGTTCATCGTATTCAGCCATGAAATCATCCCCATTAATACGTCTTAGAATCCCGCCAAAACCACGCACAGCTTCCGAAACCAAAAACGCTGGTGAGTCACTCGGATTATACAAAGCAGTAGGATGAAATTGCATAAATTCCATATTTCGCACCTTACCTTTTGCACGGTAAACCATGGCAATTCCGTCACCTGTGGCAATAGTTGGATTGGTTGTACTTGCATATATATGGCCAGCACCACCAGAAGCCATCACCGTAGTTTTGCTCAAAATCTTATCAACCTGATGCGTATTTGTATTGAATGCATAGATGCCAAAACACTTAATATCGCTCCTTTGCTTATCGACAAATTCACCTAAATGGTGCTGTGTTATTAAATCTATAGCGAAATAATGCGTCAACATTTCGATATTTGGATGCTCGTGTATTTTCTGCAAAAGAGACCTTTCAATTTCATACCCCGTGATATCTTTATAATGCAAGATACGATTGGCAGAATGACCTCCCTCCTTCGCAAGATCATAAAATCCGCTGTCCGATTTATCAAATGAAGTTCCATATGAAATCAATTCGTTAATACGTTCTGGAGCTTCCCGAACTACGTTTTCCACAATATTCACATCACATAAACCATCCCCAGCAATCTGAGTATCAATTATATGCTGCTCAAAGCTATCAGACTTATCCACAACTGCGGCCACTCCTCCTTGTGCGTATTTTGTATTAGATTCATCTTCGTTAGATTTTGTGACAATCAATACTTTACCATGATCAGCAGCTTTTAAAGCAAAGCTTAATCCCGCTATTCCAGACCCAATTACAAGGAAATCTACCTTTTTTTCTGACATAAAATAATATTACATGTGACCAGCACATTTTGACTATTCAAATTAACAAAAAATGTGGAAAACGTGTAAATAAAAGGTTAAATAAAAATGATAACTTTTTTTTTATTGTTGATATCTCCTATTTCTCACAAAATTCTTAAAAGTTATTAGCACAAAACTGCTCGTTTATCAACATAAATTAACATCAAAAAAATTCACATTTTTTTATTGAAAACAAAATCAAGGAAAAATCAGATAATTAAAAATCAGGCCTTTAAAATGAAATTAATGTGAATAAATTGTTAATAACTTTATAAAATCTTCATATCAAAATAAAAAATCACACTTTTATCCCCATTTTCCACACACTAATAAAC
>Ga0256906_1000467_pt1 | contig 13818 bp, 26 predicted proteins | sample MC6MC0744MT_FD_190186 | JGI IMG/M metagenome (GOLD analysis project Ga0256906, IMG submission 190186) | Metatranscriptome of enriched soil aggregate microbial communities from Iowa State University, Ames, United States - MC6-MC0744-MT... | ecosystem: Environmental > Terrestrial > Soil >... | reverse complement strand
TGAAACTCATTATCTATCATACTAAATTGCAATTCTTTTATCACTTATTTTGAATTTATAAAAATAATAATAAAATAGTCACCCATAACAATGAGCGACTATTAAATGAATGAGTTACTTTCTTCATGAACTTTATTAAAGTTAAATTCTTTAAACGACACAATTCTTAGTGATCCAGTTTTTGTTTTCTCCAGATATTGTACCTTACAGAATAGTCTTGGCTCTAACCACATGATATCTCGTTCTACATCTGTTACTATTTGTTTAGCAATTTCCCTAAACGCTCTTTTTTCATCCAGTTTAAAACCAAATTCTACACTAGCGATAGGTCTATACTTACCATTACTTAATTTCGTACCAACTATCATTGTGAACGGATTTTCTTTATAACCTAAAATAACAACATCCATAAGCTTAAAATGTTTGTACTTCAACCATTCATTAGAACGATGATTGGTTTTGTAAATAGAACTGCTTCGTTTACCAACAATACCTTCCATGTTTCTATCCTCGGTTAACTGAAATATATCATTACCATTTCCAACTATTGAAGGTGTTATTAATAGATTGTTAGAAGGTTTGATAATTGAATTTAATATCTCTTTGCGTTTCACCAAAGGCTTATTCATGTGATTACTATCAGTAGCCAATACATCAAAAGCAACAAATGCAGCAGGATGAGTTATAGTAGCTTGTTCAACCTTGTCTTTATTTGATAACCTTCCTCTATAATTAAAGTCATCAAAAACTGATATACCATTTCTTAAGACAACACCTTCACAATCAATAATTGCAGTATGTTCCTTAATTGACTGTCCTACAGCTTGTAACTCTGGAAACTTAGTAGTCACGTTGTTACCATGTCTTGTGTAGGCTTCAACTCTATTTCCATCTTTGTGTAAAAGGATGCGCCAACCATCCCATTTTATATCATAGATATATTCATCACTGTTTATTATTTCATTATTATTACCCATCGAGAGTAGCATAGGTTTTATTGGAGTAAACAACATTGTATCATCTCCTTACCCCCCCCTATTATCTCACGATAGTTAAATTAAAAACACAAGAAATACAAGGTACAAATGGTAAATAAGTATTATATCATTTATTCAGATAGCCATGTATCAATTCTTCTGTTTGAGTTTTAAGTGCCTGTTTTGCATAACGTAACACCTCATCCTCCCCTGATGTCTTTACTGTGACATCACTAAAATACTCATCTACCTTTACCCATTTAACAACATCAATATTTTTCTTAGCAAGTAATCGTTTTTTATTGTAGAAGTCATTCCTTAAACCCTTTAATAAACCGTCTACAATACCTATATAAACTTTAGACATTTTCAACTTTTCAAGTGACGAATAGTCTTGTTGCAACGATTTAATCGCCATGTCTAATTTTATATACTCATATAACAGGCTACGATCTTCATGACTAATCATCTAAGTCCACCAACTTTGCATCTTGAATATCATAAAATGAAATACGTTTTACTGAGATATCTGTATCAAGTAACAGCTCTTTTTTGTATGGATCGATGCCTGTAACTAATCCAGTTTTGTCGTGCAAATTATTATTGCTCCATAGAGTTAACTTAACTAATTTTTGCATTGCTGCAGCTCGTTGTATAGTTTGTTCAATCTCTTCTATTTCCCACTCGGTTAATTCTCGCTTTTTATCGTAAAACTGCTCTTCTTTCCACTTTTTGATTTCAACTAAATGCTCAGGTAACATCATCGCTGTCCACTTTTGACTTCCTCTGTCTTTTATCATGTTTTAGCACTCCTAACTCAAAATGGAACGTTTGTTTGTATATATTATAGAATATTTGTTCCTATTTATGCAATGGGAAAATAATAAACAAAAAAGAGAGAGTCTGCAAACAACTCTCCATTAAATATGTATTTTACTAAATAAAAGATAACTATTATTAAACTATTATTAAATCCAGTTAGTCACTTCTTCACTAATAATTTCTACTTTTTTGTTTTGTCTCTTACCACAATAGTTACATATTCTGTGATCGTCATAAGCCGTAAATCTGTTGCTATCGTACGCTAACCACCCATTGTGATTGTAGTCAAATAAACAACGTCCTTTATCTAAATATAAATTAAAAAATTCTTCAGTTATTTCGTAATAATCTTTATGTATATTGCTATAATAAAATTCCTCTATTCTTTCACCACGTAAAACATTTGACAGTGTACTACCTATTAAGCCCTCATCTGTTCTTAAAACAGAACTGACAACTAGTGTTTCTATCGTTACAAATTCATGCTCGTTGAAATTAATCTTGTCTCCATTGATACAGGAATGTGTCCTATAATAAATTCTCACATCTTTATTTTTAAGCTTGTTTAAATATTTATAAAAATTCCAACTATATTTGTCTGATTCACCTTTTACTTTCGGCTTTATTAATTCTAAATTTATGAATTTATTATTTTGCACTATGTATTTTCTCCTTCTTCATTTTCTCTAATCCATCAATGAAGTACAGTAAATCCTCATATACCTCTGCTTTTATTTCTGCCTTTTTATCATATCTTGAATTATCATATATTTGTGTTAGTGATAATTCTATGTGATACTTTAACCATTCATATTTAGTCTTCTTCATATTTCACCATCTTTATGTATTTTCATTAATTATTTTATTAATGTTATCATCATTCCATTTAATCTTGCTTGCATATTTACCTTTACCATTTCTAACTAAATAGCTATCTAGCCAAATTTTCACGCTAACCTCGTTTAAATTTAACCTATTGCTGATATTTGTAGATGAACCTGTATAAACGTACTTCTTTTTAACACTAGTTATCTCCTCTAATAATTCCACTCCTAGCTTCTTCACTTCTCCTACTGGTATCAGTTGTAGAAAATAACCTAATACTGCATAAGCGTAAGACATTAAGAATCCACCAATGCCATTTATGTATTCTATTGATGAAATGTATCCATTATTATAGTAGTAATCAACTTTAAATACTTTAGATTTAATTGATGCAATGTGCAGCCCCATATATTTCTGACCTTCATTAGTAAATAATAATGGAAATTTGTATTTACTTTTTTCTCGACTTTCCAATAATACCTTTTTACCTGATTTTATTTTCAATATGAATTTCCCTCCAAAATTTGTACTTCTTATAATTACAATGTGACATTAAAAATAGCTTTAATCATTACAAACCTTATTTTATGTATTTTCTACACGTACACTACTTTTAATAATATTCTCATATTATAAAATCCCTACCACTTTTCAATGATGCTTTTAATTTTATACTTTACTCTATTATGTAATTTTGGTTTGTAGTTCTCTAATTTAAAAGAAGTATCAACTCCATTTTCACTGATGATAATTTGTTCAGCATTCAGTGATTCTTTTAACCCTTTGATTAGTTTACTTTTTACTTCTTCTCCATTTTCAAAATGTGATATTGATATATGTGAACAAGAAAAACTAATTGATCCTACGTTAAACCATCCTACAGACCATAGTTTATTATGTTCAATACCGCCTAAACTTGTAATACTTTCAATTAAATAAGAAAACTTAGATCTTGATAATTGATTCTTATGAATATAAATCCTTGTGTTATTCACTGCTTCACATCCTTATTTCATATGATTAGAACTCATTAACAACTACATTAAATCCTAACGTTTCAGCTTCTTCACGATTAAATCCTTCATCTAAATGCATACACCATACCTTATTACGGATATCTCTAGATATTAAATCAGTTAACTTGTTTAGTGATAAATGAACGTTACCTTCATAATCAGCTTTACAAGTGTCGATGTATACCTTGTCATATTGACCACTAGTAATCAATGACAACAACTCATATTCTATCTCACTACTGTCTCCTGAATACCATAATAATGTATCGTTTAATTTTAACTCCAAACCATAAGAATAAAACTCTTCTACGTGTTCATTTCTATTGAAAGTAAATGCCCAATTATCATCAATTTCAAATATAGCACTTCCACCTATAGATACTTCATTATGGTGTAATCCATTCACGCAACCATTTAGCTTAATTACCTCTGAAAACCCTGTATCAAAAGGTGAATAGACTGTAATTTTAGATTTAGCAAATTCACCATGCGAATAATACATGTATAAAATTAAATCAGCTAGACTTCCAATATGGTCTGCATGTGTATGTGTAATTAATACATGAATGTGATCAATACCTTGTAACAGGTTATTTTCTTTAATTCGACTAAAGATATTACTACCACAATCAATTAGCAGCATCTGACTTCCTTCTTTATAGTACGCTGAATTGTTCCCTAACTTTGTATTAAATGCACTTCCTGAACCAATGAATTTTAACATTAGTACCTCTCCTTTATTTTTATAATAGGCTCGTTTTATTTAAAGATCGTTTATTGCTTTGCATTTTTTCAATACAATTTCCAACACTTTTATTAGTTCATCCATATCTCTATCATGTATGTAATACGTTTCAAATATTGCTTTTTCAATATCTTCTTCAAAATATTCATCGTTATCTTCTTTAAAATATTTCACTGTATTACCACCTTATTCACTTTAATAATACTTTGTTTTTATTTTACTTTACGTAATTATATATTCATATTTACCCATTTTTATAAAATATCCCTCCGTTTAAACTGTATAAATCATTTATCCTAATAAAATCTACCTAGATAAAATATTGTCTAAACATTATATATACTGTAATATTATGTACAAGGAGGGATTATAATGAAAAAACTATTGCTTACACTATTAACTGCAACACTTGTATTTTCGTTTACACCAATTGGGAGTGACGATGTTTCAGCCGCAGAATCATTTAAGAACTGCAAAGAGCTGAATAAGAAATATCCTAAAGGTGTTAAAAAAGGTCATGCCGCATACTCAGCTAAACTTGATCGAGATAAAGACGGTTACGCTTGCGAGAAAAACTAATACTGAACAAATTTTCCACCTATTTTTAGGTGGATTTTGTATATGTATTGTCATGTAAAAGAGCTATATCATTTAATTTCACTATTTGAAATATGTAGCATGTCTACAGCTAATTTTAATTCATTAATATTCATACATAATTGTTTATCATTCAATGTCATATACACTAAATCTTTACTTCCGTTAAATTGAGATAAAAACAGCTTGTTTTCTTCAATGCTATCGAATTGTAAATCAAAATCCTCAAGCTCTGTATTTAATTTAACTTCAAATTTTGGTTGAATAACTCCCATCTAAATCATCCTTTCATTTTAATAAAAATCCAATATTATTTAATTAGTTTTGAACTTTCTTCAACATTAAGAGTTTGTTTATACTCCATAGCTTTTTGAAGTACTTCTTCTTCGTAAAAGGAATAAATATAAACCTTTCCATTTTCCTCTATAGGTTTGTTCATTTCTCCAATAAAAATATCATTAGAAATTTCTATATGATAATACTGTCCTTCTTTTTCGTAGACAGTTACTTCTATAACATCAACTTTTGCATTCTTCCTTTTCTGAAAGTGCGCCATATACGCCTTAGAATCCTTCATTATTTACTCCTTTCGTACTTCGTAATATTGTACTCATATCGAATATTACATCTTAATTAACTTCAAATGACTTAATCGTATTCCACTCTGAAGTAAATTTATGACGTTCTTCCTTGCTGTACTCAAGTGGATTCATGTGATTCACCCATTCATTTGGATAACCTAAAGCATTAATGTAAAAATTGATTCCTGCCTTATCGTATACGCTTTGTTCATGACAGTGACCGAATATATTATACTTTGCCTTTATCTGCTTTAATTCATTTAAATAGCACGATGAGCTGCCGTATTTATGGTGACTGTTAATTAAAATAGAAGGTACATGTGTAATTAATACATCTACTTCTTCCATATTTTCATACGCTAAACCTTCATGATAGTTTTCGTTTCCTATGTCTAGCCCATTAATTAATCGTGAATCATTTGATACAGTATGGAAAAAATTAACATCATTAAATTCAGTCAGCGGATACCAAGAAGTTGATCCTGCGAATTTTAAATTTTTGTATTCGAATACCTTAAAATCACTCAACAATGTTACATTCGTTAATGGGAATATTAGCCCCATCAATTCATATTCTCGCTCTTTACTTTTCTTCTTGTATTTATCACGTTGTCCGTTTGAAACTAAATAATAATCGTGATTACCTAGTACAAAGAAGACGTGCTCATACTGCTTTGAAAAGTATTCCAAGCACCATTTAGATTGAATATTATAATGCGACAAATCACCTGCAATAACTAATACTTCTCCTTTGTCATCTGGTAAAAGCTTCTCTAAGAATAAATGAGTTTTGATTTCCCACTTTCCATAATTCCCATCATGTCGAATATGAAAATCCAAATGTAAATCTGATACGTAATCTACTTTCATTAATTTCACACCTTTATGTATTTTTAATAATAATTCTACGTTATTGTAGTTCTAAGTCTTGCTCTCGGAAAACAAATCCAGTTCGTTTACGCGTCATATAGGCAAAATCATCATCAAATTCGATACCATACCGCACTCCATCAAGTATATTAGTAACTATGCCTTCAGCGTTCAAGAAACATGATAAATCATCATACCCTCCCCATAGATTGATTGCCTTTTCTTGTTCTAAATTAATCACCTTTACTCTATCTCCGCAATTTATCATTAATCCCACTCCTCTATTTTCAATAGTAAGTCTCTTTCGTTTAAAACGGATTAAAGTTTCCGTTCTTATTGATTTCTTTAAATTCAACTTCTGTTACATCTCTCACTGTAAATCCATCATCTTTAAATCGTTGTATTATTGAACTTTCATCATCAGCAACCCTTTTATTTATAGTTACGCAAGCAATTCCTTTCCGATTAAAAATAACAGTATATGGTTTATTCATTAATTTTCCTCCTTTCATAAAAGTTTAGTTTCATTAAAATCTTGCTTGAATACTATGATTAATGTTGAAATCAATTAACCAGTTATTGATAAATTCCTCATCTGGACGTTCAGGTAAAGTTGATTTTTTATAAGCATCTTGTAACTGTTTTTCTAGTTCTTCTATGTACGATAAGGCTTCTTCTAAATTATGAGAGCCGTTTCTCAAGGCAACAAGAAATTCTGCATTTGAACGCTTAGTCTTCATCTTTCCAGTAAACAAAATCTCTGTAGCCATTTGTAATAATCGAACCGTATGCATGAAGAACTTTGTGTCATAGCCATACTTATCAACTAATTCACTTCGAGCCTTACCATTGGAATTTAATTGCTGCATCTTTTGGGCTTGAGATTTTGCATACCCTCCAAATTTTTTCATGATTTGTTTAGATAAGAAACGATTTCGCACTTCTAATAATTCAAATCCATAATCATTGATGTGAATATAATCTTCGTCATCTAAAAACAATAATTCTATATTATTTGGCACTCCTACCATTGCATCACGTACAAATTTATTAATATGAATAATCAATACATCAATATCTCCTGCTTGGTTCTTAAAGTTTTTACCTCCACTTTTATCATATCCATCGAATGATTTTAAACCTAAGAAATAATCGGCAGGTGGTATACATATCCCTTTAAAATCTAAATCACTTGTTTCTGTTGCTGTTCCATATGCGTGACTTCCTACACGTCCTAATAGTATTGTATGACTTTGCAGCCATTCTGGTTGTTTTGGTATTAATTTTTGAATATCCATTCTTAGTCTCCTTTATGTCATTAATTTAAAAAGCATGAATTTAGCTTTATTCCTTAATAATAGCCATAATACGTTTCATTTTATCTTCATAATTAGTATTAAATTTATCTAAATCAAAATATGTAGTTGCTCTTAACCAATCTTCAAACATATCAATTCTAGTGCTTGCATCTTGATTTTTAGCTGAAAACGAAATTCCGATTAATTGAACATCAGAAATACCATCGCAACCGTCCATAACTTTAGAAAAATCTTTCTCGATATATGCCTTCATGTAGTATATAAATGTTTCAAAATCTCCAAATGACCAATCCAATTCAATTCTTTCACCTGTTTCGTCATCAGTAGCAATATAAGTAAATTCTCCTCTAATATATTCTTTGTCAAAATGAATCTGTGACAACTTCATTCCTCCTTCATTTTCGTTTTCCTAGAATTTTATTCATTTTCTTATCTTCAAGAAATCCATTATTTTTCTTTTTAGGCTTCATTTCCATTACTTCTTTCATATCATTATATTCTTCTATAGTGATACCTAAATTAATAGGGTTGGTATCTTCATATCTGTACACTTCCATTAAAGCCTTAGCCAAATTGTCAACACACGTAAAACATTTTGCTCCTATTCCGCCAGTAATCATTGATTTATTAGTCTCCTCCATTCAACCACTCCACTTTTCATAATATATTGGTTTCATTTAATTATTTCTATTTGTTAATGCTTCTTGATATGCTGAAGCGTAATTATTCATTTGTCCTTCTGTAAACATTGGATCAAATTCATTTGCGAAATTTCCTAATCTAACTGCAATATCAATCAGGAAGTTAATGTCATCATAATTAATTTCGTGCATTAATCCGTTCTCTGCTAATCCTTTTATGTATTGAATTTTTTCTTGTTCATTCATTTCAATCACTCCTTTTATTATTTAACTAAATATTACCACACAAATAACATTAACACAACACGTTTTATGTATTTTATTAAATAAAAAGAGTGAGATACATTTACCTCACTCATAATTAATTGTCTTATATTATTTAATTATATAGCTTGGATTAATAGGTTGTCTGTATTTATACTGCCAAACTCTTTCATTACGAATTCTCTAGCTTTAGGATCATCCATTTCTTCTTCTGATGGTAACCAATTGAAATGTTGACCACATATGTAATTAAATTTATTTAATGTATCTGTATCTTTGAACCAAATATGTATTGTGCCTTTTTTAAATATTTTAAATTTAATCCATTCAGTTTCGAACTCATTATTCCCATCAGTTGTAAATTTATTATCAATTTTAGAGTCAAATAACTGCATCATCCGCACAATATCATCGATTAAACTCTTAATACTATAATTAACTTTATTGTAATCATCCTTAATCCAACTGCCAAATATATCATTATATCCACCATAGTTTATTGGAATGATTATTTTAGGATTAACCTTGAAGGCATCATTTGTTTTCCATCCATTGTAATAGTGTAAATTCTTACTATATTCATTCATATGATGCCTTGTAATACGTTCAAACAGTGATACACAACTATCAATCAATAAATCCTTCTGATTATACTGTAATGACATAATTAACATCTCAATATTCACCATATTAATTTCCATATTTTCAGCCATTGAAATTTGTTTTTCTAACTTTTCAATACCTCCATGCGTCAATACATCTCTAATTCGTTTCGTATTTAAAATTAATCGCCAGTACAAGGATCTTAGTGAGTGCAATTCTTGATTCATCAAATCGTATGTATAGTCTAACTTATTCACACCTAGCATACTGTGATCAAATTTATTAACTCCTTCTAAATATTTTAGGAATCGTTTACGCTCATCCATGACTACATACGATGTTTTAATTAACTTAACTGACTGCTCATACTCATTTACATAGCGTTCAATGTCATCTAATCGCTGTTGTAATTCTTGTGATTGTACTTGCGTAGATAATCCTCGCTCTATATTCTTTGTATCTTTCTTTTTGAAGCCCTTCATTAATCTATCGTAAATATCATTTCCGCTTGTTCTAATGTCTATATTGACCCATACCAATGCAATTTCTACATCTGTTTTACGTTCACTGTCTGAAAAAGCGTTTTCCTTGTATTCGATTTTAGCACCATATAATTCTAATTTGTTAAGCAATGCTTTTCTTTCATTGGAATAAGGATTCTTAATTGTTTCAGCGTTTACAATAGCGAATACTTGACAATTTGTACTAACTTGATTTTCAGCTAATTCGATTGCTTTTAATAAATGTTTTGCTCCTTCATCAAATGGAGGATTCATAATAATATCTGTATATTCTTTATGTGATTCAAACGTTAGGAAATCGTCCCAAATTACGTTATATCCAGAACCAAATAACAAATTGCGTAATTCTGGCTCAATTTCAATTATATCAATTGTACGAGATCGATAATGTCTTTTAGTCGATGTAATGTATTTTACAATATCTCCTTTACCTGCTGATGGTTCTAAAATGTTGCTACCTATCTGATACCCTAATGAAAGTAAATCCCTACACACGTTATCAGGTGTAGGATAAAAGTTTTTATTAAACATAAATTCCTCCTATTATGTATTTTCATTAATTAATACAAATATATTATTAAATTTTCATTAACTTCTCATAACAAGCTTTAATTACTTTTGCATCATGTAGTGCATTGTGTTTGTTTTCTACGTTACTCAGTTCCACAAATTCCTCTCGGTTAATGTCTGGATCAATATCTTTCACATTAAATAAAGTGCAAATATCAAATGGAATATAGTATACATTACTAGGAATATTAAAAGCATGACCGAAAATTTGATTAAATAGCACCCAATCATAAGATAAGCAGTCTGACCAGATTTCAACCTTATCAAATTGAGATAACCATGAATTTAATTCATCAGCTAAATCTTCGCTAGTAGTCTGAAAATGTTTACCGTAAGAGTACCTCTTATATGTTACTTCGGTTTGACTCTCATCATTTTTGAACATCAAATTATTGATTACGTTCTGTTGCAACCAATCATCGATTTGGCTCTTGTCATAATCCGTTAATTCTGCATAAAATTCTTTCCCACATTCGCTAATTAAACCAATGCTAATTAAAGATGTTTCTTGATGTAGTCCTGTAAATTCAGTATCAAAAAATACTTTAGTCATAATAACCTTCTCCTTTTATTTTGTATTTATTTTTATAATACGTGACTATTATTAAAATACTAAATCATATGTAATATCTTCATAGGTTATATTAAATTTTGAATTTAAATTGAAATGATTAATAAGTAAATCTATAATCTTAGAGACGAAATAACTAGATACTGCTACCACTTCATTATAATCAAAGTTATTATTTTGAGAGTGTGATAACTTACCGAATAAATCTTTACTATGAATTTCACCACTATATTTTAAATAATAAAATTCCGCTTGTTCATCTTGTAGATGGTTAGCTATTCCAACGATGGATTCAATGTTTTTATTGACAAACCATTTCCGTTTTTTATGACTATATTTATTCTTCTTATATGATTTTAGTTCTTTTATAAGATTTTCTTTTACATTAGACTCGAATAATTCAATACTCTCCTCTAAAATTTCAGCAAGCATACTCTCATTTGCTATTAAAAAATCACTAGCTCTAACATCGCTATTTTCTTCTAAAATCAATCTAATATACAGATACTTTTCAATTAAATTTCTAGTTAATGAATTACTCCCGTTTATTTTATTATATTTAACTAGTGTAAAAATAGATTCAATATCATAAATTGCATTTGTAGAAAGTGCGGTAAGAACCATATTTAATACCGTTAATTCTTGTTTATCTTTCTCAAAAACCTCTTCGTAAATTTTATAATGATTGTTAATAAAATTCTTTAGTTCTAATTCTGTATTGATTGTACTCATATAATTTCCCCTTTATTTATTATTTTTATAATAGAATCAATTTATTTAATTACTGAGATACAGATATACGTAAATCAAATACAAACGACTCAAACTTTCTCTTATTAAATTTGATAAATCGTATAATATCGCCACTTGATTTTAATTGAGTATACGGTGCTTCTATGCTAATAATCCCTGCTCGAATAGATAGGCTACCATTATTGTCAAACTCTTTGTCGTAATAATCATCATAATCAGCACCAATACTATCCGCAACTTTCGGTTCAAAATTAGACCAACTCTCATTGGAAATCTCTTCACAGTACGCTATGAATTCTTCAAACTCTTCCTTTGAGAAATTATATAGCTTACGTAATTCCTTGATACAAATATAATCACTATGTCGTTCTCCATAAGAATTTGGTTTTGATGCATCTACTTTTCCTTCGAAAAAGACTGCTGATTTTCGATGTTTCACTATTAACTCTTGCCCTTCTCTGTCAGTAAAAATCCGTTCTTTCATTATGTAACACACCCTATAATTTATTTAATATGTTATATAGGAAACTAATGTATCAATAAGAGACACATTGCAATTCCCCATTTTATGCAGCATCCACTCAATATCCTTGTCTTTCATCTGCAATTTAAACAGTCGCTCAAAATCCTTATCTGACAATTCAACTCGATATTTATTTGCATGATTCTTAACTTGATTGAAGTGCCATGCATGATGTTCATTTTTAACTAAATCAATCTTAAGATGCTCGTACTCTATTGTATATTTTATTGTTTTATTCAAATTAATCATTCCTTTGACTTTTAATAAAACTCCTCTTTTACTCAATGATCATCTTTAAAAGATCCGATTACCTTTACTACTGAATCGATGACTTTATTGAAGAATTCTTCATTATATGAATCTAAATCTCCTGTTAGCCTACTACCCCACATAATACGTAATTCATCTGGAGAAAACCCCATTGTATCATCGCAATTTATTGATAATTCCTTGATGAAATTTTGCTTATCATAGTTAATACCGTCATTTAAATAATCAATAATCTCTTGCAGCTTTTCATTCATTGATCTTTTCCTCCTTTTGTTTAATAAGACGGTTTGTTTAAATAACTTTTATTACTTCTTGATTTTCTACAGTATAACTATTTCCGCGATCCTTTAACTGCCCTATTATAATGTCTTTACCTTTAAACATCTTCCTTCCTTCTGTTCTAGCATCTACTTTGCTATAAAATGTTTCATTAACCCACTCAATGTTGTCTGCTTCTGTGAAAGTCCATTGATTCTGCAATATCGCACCTCCTAAATTTTAGCTTTCTTTACCTCTTACATCGATATTAACATCTCAGATTGAATATTTCAATATGAATTTATGTATTTTATTAAATAATAAGAGTAGTTGTAAATCTACTCTACTGAAGGACACTATCCTTATATCCATAGATGTCAGTATATACCTCAGTCAACTTTTTTCTGTCCTGCAGCTAAATCTAGATTCACTTTTTCTTCTCTTATTTTATAATGACATGCTAAACAGATATTTGAAGGTATTCTTGTATACCCCCCTTTTTTCCTTTTATTTTTCCAAGGATTATTCTTTCTCATTAGATTGATCAGTTTAATTTCATTGCATATCTTACATTTCTTGTATAGTTTACATGCTTTGAATTCATAAGGATTGCTATAATAAGCAATCTCCTTTAACTTTGACACCTCTTGAAGAATCATTGCTGTATTCCATGCATCATCAATAGCACAATGGTTTACTCCTTCATAAAGTCTGTTAAATGAGTTCATAGCTGTTGTTATACTAGGATGACTATCTAAATCAAAATAGTTTTTAAAATTTTCCTGTAAGTCACAATAATTTTTAAGCCACTTATTAAAGTCAAATCTTTCAATTTCATAATGATCAAACAATATATTTAAGTCACTTTTAGACCAAAAAACTAAAACATATTCATCATTTCCTATCCATTCTACAAATTCATCGTTAACAGTATGAATATCATCAGCATTAGCTATATCTGATCTACTTTGATTCATTAAAAAATCATTAGAAATGAGTCTTTTAAATTTTGGTTTAACAAACTTATAAAACGTATCTACTACTTTCATGTCTGTGTCTAATTTCACAGCTCCAATTTCTACAATCGATGAC
>Ga0256906_1000463_pt1 | contig 13926 bp, 9 predicted proteins | sample MC6MC0744MT_FD_190186 | JGI IMG/M metagenome (GOLD analysis project Ga0256906, IMG submission 190186) | Metatranscriptome of enriched soil aggregate microbial communities from Iowa State University, Ames, United States - MC6-MC0744-MT... | ecosystem: Environmental > Terrestrial > Soil >... | reverse complement strand
TGGTATCTGAATTAACGGGAGATGTGGTTGGCCGACCGACAGTGTATCTCGTTGCTGATCGTGCAACCCGGATGATAACCGGCATGCATGTGTCTTATCTTTATGCTTCCTGGCGAGCAGCATCTCAGGCACTTGCTAACTGCTTTTCACCGAAAGGACAGTACTGTCAGTTATTTGGTATCAATGATATTAGCGATGACCGCTGGCCATGCGCCCATGTACCAACAAAGTTACTTTGCGATAATGCAGAAATGCTGGGGCTTAAAACGCAGTCTGCTGTTGTTCCATTCACAGAATTAATGTTTGCTCCTTCCTACAGGGCTGACCTGAAAGGCGTCGTTGAAAGCAGGTTCCACATACTTAACCAAAAGGCAATCCATAAGCTTCTGGGTACGACAAGAGGGGGATTAGTTGTCAGGGGTGAGACCCGGCCACAATTAAGGTCATGTTATACGCTTAAAGCATTTACAGAAATTATGATACGTGCCGTTGATGAGTATAACCATGCCCTGAATACAGAGCTTCTGTATATTAATCCTCTTCTTCTTGAACATAATCTGATTGCTACTCCGGTCAATAGCTGGAATGTCAGTATAAATAACTTCCGTTTTGGCGGTTATCAGATCACTGAGCACGAAATTATATCAAGACTTCTGTACCCGGATAGCGCAAGTATAACTGGCAAGGGAATTCAGTATGGTAATCGATTCTATGAGTGTTCAGAGGATGAGATGGTCAGGGCCAGAAGTTTCGGTCAGACACGTGTTGAAGTGCGGATTAATGATAACTCCATGGACAACATTTATATAAGAAGTGGAAAAGATACTGTTTTTTCGCAACGGGAACTGCTGTCCAGGCGAAAAATATTTCAGGGCCTTCCTCATATGGAAGCAGAAGTTGTTTCTGATATTGTCGATATGCATAAAAGCAGTAATGTTATTACACCTGAGTCGATGGCATTGCGTAAGCTGATTGAAGCTAATGAACAGCAAGGCGAAATTTTGCTGGCAGCACTGAGGAAAAAGGGCCGTGGGCGTTATAAAAACATAAGGGAAAATCGAAGAAAAGAAGTGCTGTATGCTCAACAGGGAGACTCCAGAAAGACCCGTGAGGATTACAAACTTCCCCCCGCAAACAACATTGTGATTTTACCAGGTCCCGAAGCAAGGAAAGCGTGGCTTACAAAACAAAACGATCCTTACAAGAAGGATAAATAGCCATGACTGTGAATGCAACATATCACCAGGCAGATTTGCCAGAATACAGAGGTAACCCTCTGATAGAAGCTCTCCCTCCCCTTATGTCCCGGGAGGATGTCATGCTGGCTCTCAGTAATTTTCCTGAAATTAATGAAAACGAGCGTGAACTGAGCAATGAGGTGCGTGAACAGTACGTTGATCGTATAGATGCCTTCCGCTGTCCTCAGGGAACATTCTTCGACTGTTACAAGGCAATAGTACGACTTCTGCGGACAGGTTATACAACCCGTAACCCACTTGATATTCACACAGTTCGGTTTCTTCATTACAGCGTAGAGGGAAGCTTAGGTGAAGCTCTCGGCGATGGATTTCATCGCCCCAGGGCAGGGACTTTTTCCATTACCGGCATAAGCGGTGTGGGCAAATCAACCATGCTTGAGCAGGTACTGGGGCATTTTCCACAGATCATTGATCATAATGTTTATCAGGGGCACGATCTTACCCCTCTTCGTCAGGTTGTCTGGCTTAAAATAAATTGCCCTCCAAATTCGAAAGCACGTGACCTGACGGAAATCTTACTTGCCGCTATCGACGATGCACTTGGGCTTAAGCGTACAGCCCCGCCATCAAGGACTGGTACGTTACTCCGGCTCATCGCGCAGAAAATTAAGTCTGCCTTCATTGGCGTGCTGGTTATTGACGAAATGCAAAGACTGACCCGCACAAACGGTGATGAACAGCTTATCAATTTTCTTCATGACATCGTCGATACATTAGGTGTCCCGCTAGTCTTTTGCGGAAATCCAGAATTCGAAGACAAAATGCGCCAACGGTTACGTTTCGCCAGACGTGCAGAAACCGCAGGTTTCATTCGTCTTAATCCGCTCGCGTACCAGACGTCCGACTGGCAATCTTTCATTAAGTATCTGTGGCGCTATCAGTGGACTAATGTCTACACTCCCCTTAATGATGAGCTCAACATAAAAATGCATAAGCTGTCGAAAGGAAATCTTGCGATAGCACAGCGATTATTTGTTACTGCGCAATTAAAAGTTATTGGTACCGGTAATGAAGTAATTACACCCGCTTTGTTGGGTCTTTCCGAATCCGTATTAACCAGTCGCGCAGATGAATTTATCCAGGCAGACGCTCTCGTTTATGACGAGGAACTGCCCGAATTATCAGAGTCTGGAGAGACAGTATTACCTCAGAAGAATAACGGCAAAAGCTTCCTCAAAAGCCGTGAAATCAGGCAAAAACCGGTCAGACGGGTGCATAAATCATTCACAGTCACAGCCGATTTGAACCGGCCCCAGCATGAGGAGTTTGCGGAAGAGTTAAATAATTATACTGCACAAACTGAGGCGATCCTGGCCAAAAAGTGTGAACCTGTCCTGTTCCGTGCACTCTGGCAAAACAAATGTCGTTACAGTGCCCTGGAACACTACGATCGGCTTTGCAACGATCCTTCAACAGAGACCTGATGTATTACATGGGAAGGCGTGATGGTATATGTTGTTAAAAGCATTCCCGGGGGAAATCCTCTTTAGTCGACTTTGCAGAAGCTTGTCAGTAAGTGGAATGCCGGTGCAGAAGTTTTCAAGGTGCCTCGGGCTGGAAGCACGGTCCTCATTTCATCCTTTCCTGACACAGCATCTGAAAGAGATCGCTGAGACTAGTCACGAAAACGCTGAGCTTCTCTGGGCGGAACAAACTCTGTTCCCTCTATGGGTATGGTCAATGCCCGGTTATGCAAAAGCGCTTCGGCAACTGACGGGCCCTCCGGCACGTTTGTTATGGTTTTATCAACTTACAGGCAACCACTCATCCCAAAGGATGCAACTTCATTTTTGCCCTGTATGCGCAAGGGAAGATGCAATGGGATATGGTGTCCCCTACTGGCATTGTGAACATCAGATCCCGGGAGTCAGCATCTGTAACCGCCACCGCTGCCGGTTAATACCCAGGCTGGTTCCACCCAGTCCTCACATTGCTGTTGAATTTTACCCCGACAAGTTTAACAACACGATGCTCTGTAAGAACATAGAAAATGATTTTGCAGTCTTTGCCAGTCAGATATTGACTTGCCTGGCGCATGGTGAAGAAGTATCAGATAATTACTTTTGCGGTTTTACCTCGACCAGAACTGATGTGAAGAACATGAAGCACAGCGGGAACGAAAAACTCGACATGTCATTGAACGACCTGATTAGGCATTTGTGGGAGAAAAATTCTGACCCAGTTATCACTGATAAATCACACTTCCTTTATTACATCCTCTCTAACTTTGAAAATATATTCCCTGCACAAAAACTACTTCTCTTTTTTTATTTGAAGCGCATGCAAAGCATAAGGCAAAGTATTAGTAGAGAGTACAGCACCCCAAACGAAACAAATAAAGAAAACATAAACATTGAAATACACAAAGCCGCCACGGAATTAAACCACTTGATGATCAACCATTGGCCTTCAACAAAACTTACTGTCGAGTTTAGAACTTTAACGTGATATACCCCGTCATTAAAACTATCAAATTAAAAAATAGAAATTATTAATCCATCGCAACCTTAATAAATACAGCAACAGGGATGACATTATATCACTCATAACTCAGCACATCTAGTTAATAGTAAAAGTGGGACACTGAGCATGCCATAAAAGAATCACAAAAATCACACACATGCATTTAAACTCTTATTACACATTGTATTTCATTCGCATTCAGAAATTTCTCCTTAACTTATCAGAGGAACAGCTCAGACAGTTTATGTTTTGATTTCATGACTTTAAATATGAACTCATTATCACTAAATATGCTATATTTCCATGTGACATTTTTTGTGGTCTGAGAAATAAACTAAACTACTTTAGATTGGCATTGTTATAGTCATTGCATAGGTTAATTATGCATTCATCAGTATTTTCATAAAGCTTCTATGTCAACAACGAGATAACGATCTTATCGAGACTCCCCGGAAGTATGAATGATAATGCATGTTTCCTTCATTAATCCACTTACTAATTGATAATAAGGCACATGGCTTTATAGATAATAGTGGAAATGGCCTTGGCACCCTACCTCTTATTTGTTAAATTTTTCTTCAAGAGGGGGATGAAAAACTCACCGTCATGAAGTGTGCCAGCAAAATTCAATCGCGTCATGATTTTAACAGAGTGCTTAGCCACCTTACCGTCATTTCAGAGGGTGATTCAAATATCTAAGATATCTTGGCATTAATAAATTTAAGTCACATAAATCAAACCTACATTTTAATGACAGAGGGTTCACAACATTAAAATTGATTTCGCAACTTACAATCACTCGACGATAATTTTTCGGTACAGTTATTACAATTTATTGATTTTGCCTTTAAACACCGAAAAACGAAACTATTCTTCCGTAATACCCCGTACTTTTCTTTTATTACACATGTATTCTGTGTTACATAATCTTTAAAAATAATAAGGCTTTCATCATGCCTTTTGTGATATAGTTTTGAGACGTACCAATCAGGGTACAGAGTGAGCTGTTTCAGTAGCACGTCCTTTTGGAGATCATATAGTTTTTTCAGAAGCAATTCAGTTAATATAATTCTGTTTTCATAAATCCATTCCTTCATTAAAAACGACGCACACGGTTTTATATAAAGAGTGGATAAGGGTTTTTTCTGCTTTTTTTTCTGCTGTTTTTTTATTTCTTTCCATTTTCTTTCCTCTAGGGGGGGAATCACAAAATTATCATTCTCAGGTAAAACACCCTGTATGATATCACTCATAGCATTCAATGTTTTTTTATATGAAAAAGGAATAATTTCAGACAATGGTACTTTGTGGATAAAACAATACCGAGAGAATTCCCAATCTTTTTTTAGATAACCAACGCCATACTTTTTTTTGTTTTCCATAATACAAATATTGCAAAATCTGATTGTTCTGTCAGGCCGACCATTGATATAAGCTGTCCCATGCTCAATAAATTCTTTAAACTCTCTTAAATTTGAATATGGGGAAGAAAAAGTGGTGTGGGGATGTTCACCTGAATTAACTACATTTAATAACTTCAATTCATTAAATCGATGGTAAATTGGGAAAAGCTCCTTCCTTGCATTTATTTTATGTGAAACCCATCCGCCAAGCGTTATGAGATTTCTGAAATTATGATAGCCATAAATAAGTTGAGTCCTGAAAAGGAAACTGAACAAACTTTCGTCATTAAAAAACATAATAAATATCCATCATTACAATTCCTGTTAATAAAATGATTTATCCTCGTTTCGTTTAGCGTAATCCAGCAAGAATGTGAGAATAGTAGTCTGCCTATCCTTTTGATGTCCAGAGGATCGCGACCCTATGGCATCGTTCAGGCCAATATACATCGGCCGGACGGAAGCAATTGTTACTTTTAAAAGCATCGCTTGCAATCCACAGTAGGAAAATTTTAATTCCCTGATTTAGTTAAACTAACTTGTCGGGTTTACAGCTGTCTTGACTTTTTACATGATCCATAGCAGCCAGTTGGTGGCAATCCTACTCAGTAACTGGCGCAGAAGTTTCAACCACCTCGCAGGACACATTTACTTTTGAGGTAAATTCTCTTTTAGGCTTCCGGGTAAAAAGCAACAAAGAAGCACTCAATTTCTAGATAAAGTGCCAGGCTGCTTACCGTTCATAAAAGGTTAAACCCGCTTAGTTATAGATTATCGAATGTATTATTTAACATACTTTCACTTTCAATCAAGAGAATACTCTCTTTTCAGTTGAACTCCGTCTTAAGTGCACATAATCTATGCTACCAGAAATTGCGTTTTTAATATCACATGGTAGAGTTTTTGTACAACTAATGCTTTGTCAAGGAGTTCAGGTGGCCTGTCCATTTTCACAATCAGTTTCCCAGGCTGTAGATGAGAAACTTACAAGTGCAGCCATATTCCTGGTTGTGACCCTTAACCCCGGTACCTCTGCTGAAACTACTGTACGAACATTCTGTGCAACACTATCCTCCCTTGTCAGAGGGGTAGGGTTTCGTATACCTGATGGTGGCCTGTCTTGTGTGTTGGGATTCGGGGAGGAAGGATGGCGTCGCCTTTTTGGGGATGCTAAACCTAAATATTTGCATACCTTCCGTGAGATCAATGGCGTCCATCATGCACCTTCTACGGCCGGAGATTTGTTATTTCATATCCGGGCAAACCGTATGGATCTCTGCTTCGAATTAGCCACCCGGATACTATCGGACCTTGGAAATTCTGTTTCCGTTGTTGATTCCGTACAGGGATTCCGTTATTTCGATAATCGAGATCTACTTGGGTTTGTTGATGGTACTGAAAACCCGGTCGCTCAGAGCGCGGTGGATGCAACATTGATAGGTGATGAGGATGGGGCATTTTCTGGCGGAAGTTATGTCATTATTCAGAAATACCTGCACGATCTTGATAAATGGAAAGCCATTCCTGTTGAACAGCAGGAAAAAATCATTGGCCGCGAAAAGCTATCGGATGTTGAGCTGAAGGATGCAGATAAACCCAGCTACGCTCATAACGTGCTGACCAGTATTGAAGAAGATGGCGAAGACGTCGATATCCTGCGTGATAATATGCCCTTTGGCGATCCCGGCAAAGGCGAGTTCGGAACCTACTTTATCGGCTACTCAAGGAAACCTGAACGTATTGAGCGCATGCTGGAGAACATGTTCATTGGCAATCCACCGGGTAACTATGACAGGATCCTGGATGTCAGCCGTGCGATTACCGGAGCGTTATTTTTTATTCCGACGTCCAGTTTTCTTGATAGCGTAGAACCCCAACCAGAGCTCAGCCACAAGACCGAGGGCTAACAGTAATAAGGATGCCGACCAGCTATGGCGGTCGGTCAACTGAGTCATACAGAAGAGTTTTGTTTGCAACAACGGTTAACGTTCAGGGCTGCGACATCAGCAGCCCTGCTGCCATATCATTCGTGTAGTGTTTTTTTCGCAAATGACACGCCCCGTTTTTATGGCCGTCACCAGAACATCAAGTATTATATGTCAATCGCCATGCGTAATTTCTTCATGGCGTTGTTTTCGAGCTGTCTTACACGTTCTGCTGATATACCGTAGCGTTCCGCCAGTTCATTCAGTGTGGCTTTATTTTCGTCGTCAAGCCAGCGTGCCCGGATGATCTCCTGGCTTCTCAGGTCCAGGGTATCCATTGCGACAACCAGGCGATCAGAGGCCTGACTCTCCCAGTTATCCTCTTCAATCATTCCGGCAAAATCCGAGGATTTATCCTGCAAGTAGAGTGAGGGAGAAACAGAGCGATGGTTATCTGATTCATCATCCGGGTATATATCGTAGGCCATGTCCTGTGCTGACATGCGGGACTCCATTTCCTGGACGTCTTTTACCGAAACCCCCAGCTCCTGGGCGACCATGTTCACTTCATCCTGATTAAACCAGCCGAGTCGTTGTTTAGTTTTGCGCAGGTTGAAGAATAATTTTCTTTGCGCTTTAGTTGTAGCAACTTTCACAATGCGCCAGTTACGCAATACATACTCATGAATTTCAGACTTGATCCAGTGAACCGCGAACGAAACCAGTCGGACACCAACGTCCGGGTTAAAACGTCGCACCGCCTTCATCAGACCGACATTTCCTTCCTGAATTAAATCGGCTTGCGGTAAACCGTAACCAGAATACTGTCTTGCGATATGAATCACAAAACGCAGATGCGAAAGTATCAGGTGTTTTGCTGCGTCAAGATCATCATTTTTTTGCAGGTTGCTGGCTAAACGTTGTTCTTCCTCTTGTGACAACATGGGACATGAGTACGCTGCTCGAATGTAGGTCTCCAGATTGCCAACAGGTGCTAACGCTAAGTTAGTCATTTCTTTCGTCATTCAGATCCTCGCTATAAGTGACATATTCACTATGCCGGGCTATTACAGTCATACGGAATTTCGACAACAAACTTATCCACAAGTTCATATTTGAATGTGGATTTTTTATACATTAAATATCTATCTGATAATAAACACTTTATTATTCCACACTCATCACTCAAAAGGATTCTATGGGCAAGATATTTACTGTAAAATCGCAGCTTCGATGAAGCCATAGGCCAGAACAACCAGAAAAATGATACAAGCAATCAAAGACCCTAATTTTTTTCAGAATTTACTAAGCACCCTACTGCACAGTGATATCCCCGTCATTCGGGTGATAGTTATCTTTATCCTTCTGCACTGCATCGCACACTATGTGGTACTTCCCTTTCTGGACAGAAAAGCAGAGCAACTTCGGTCATCCCGACTGCAGATCATTACTCACCATCATCTGTTCCGTTACACAGTATTAACCCTGCAAGGCATAGTGCTGACAGCACAGCTGTCTCTGGTGATATCACCTGTATATATATTTCTGTATTTTATACTCCTGGGGGCACGACTGTGGATGCTTTCCTTTGCTTTGCTGGCATTTTATTCTTTTATAGATGTTGGCTGCGAACTTTACAAAAGCAGCAATAAACTCAGTGGGTTACCTTATCGGGGTATCGAACAGAGCCTTAAGCTAACAGGCGCTGTAGTTTACGCTATTTTGTTGATTTCATTACTATTGAATAAGTCACCGCTTATCTTACTCAGTGGAATGAGCGCTGTGGCAGCGGTATTACTGTTAGTGTTTAAAGATCCGCTCCTTGGCTTGGTTGCGGGCATACAGCTTTCTGCAAATGATATGTTGAGACCTGGAGACTGGATTGAACTTGACCAACTGGGTGCGAATGGAACTGTTCAGGATATTGGGTTAACGACGGTCAAAGTACTCAACTTTGACAATACCATTACGACAATACCTACTTACACCCTGGTTTCAGGGGCATTTAAAAACTGGCGTTATATGATTGAGCATAATGCCAGACGCTTTCAGCGCACGATTAATATTGATATTAAAACGATCAAATATATTAATCCTGAAGAAAAACAGGCTATTACTGGAAATCCATCCTTACCTCAGCTGACGGAGATGGAAAGCAATACCCATACTAATGTTGAGCTTTTCCAGCAATATGCCTGTGCGTATTTACGTCAACATGATGCTATCTGTCAGCAGATGACATTGATGGTCCGTCAGTTACAACCCACGGTTTATGGTTTACCTGTTGAATTTTATGCTTTTACATCGTTTACGGAGTGGATGGCGTATGAGCAGTTACAAACAGAAATAATGTCCTATCTCATTAGCATTGTGCCATTCTTTAATTTAAAGATACATGATGTTTCATAGCCAGCCATAACGGCAGTTTTGCCTTCTGCTACGCTTAAAAACGGGACTTTTACGGAGCGACCCATTTTTTAATCAGGAGGCGAAATATGCCCGCATTGTGTGATATTTGTCAGGCAAGACCGGCTACCAGCCGCGTCACCGTGGTACAGAATGGTCAACGTAAGACAATTGACATCTGTGATTATGATTACCGCCAGCTAATGCGACATCAGAACATCATGAACCCCTTCGACTCATTGCTGGGAAGAGGTGGGCTCTCAGGCTTCTTTAATGGTTTTGGCAATAGCCCTCGCGATCGTGATGACGAGGGGATTTTTGGTGAAGTACCACGTGAGTCGGTCGATACAACGGAAGCATTCAGTAAGCAGTCACTGGAATTGTTACAGCGAGCGGCAGAAAAAGCTCATCAGCTTAATCGTAGCGAACTGGATACGGAACATCTTCTGTACGTGCTTTCTGATGCTGACGTCTGTACCGCATTGTTTAAAGACCTGAAAATATCCCCGGACGATATTAAAAGCTATATCGATCAGAATGCTTATAGTGGCGCAACTGAGACCGGGAGCACACCTGGTGACCTGTCAATATCGCCCCGCCTTAAAAAAGCGTTCATGTACGCGTTTCAGGCATCCCGTGAACTAGGGCATTCTTATATAGGACCAGAACATTTACTGATCGGCCTGAGTGAAGTTCCCGATAGCGTAGCGGGTGCATTACTCAAGAAATATGGGATCTCTCCCGAGGCAATTCGCCAGAAAGTTGTGAAAATCGTAGGTAAAGGCGCCGAAGATGGCCGTGTTGATACCCCTACCGGTACGCCAAACCTTGATAAATTTGGTCGGGACCTCACTGAAATGGCGCGAGCTGGTAAGCTGGATCCAGTCCTTGGACGTGCGCAAGAAATTGAAAATACAATAGAAGTTCTGGCTCGCCGTAAAAAGAATAACCCGGTACTCATTGGTGAACCCGGTGTAGGTAAAACGGCGATCGTTGAAGGACTGGCACAACGAATTGTCAAAGGTGATGTGCCTGAAGTTTTGCGTGATAAACGTCTCGTCGAGATCAATATGAACTCGATGGTAGCCGGAGCCAAGTATCGTGGGGAGTTTGAGGAACGGGCTAAACAACTGATTGATGAAGTGACGGCTAAAAAGGGAGAGCTGATTCTCTTTATTGATGAGCTTCATACCATAGTTGGTGCGGGTCAGGGTGGAGGCGAAGGTGGGCTCGATATTGCAAACGTCCTGAAGCCTGCTCTGGCACGCGGAGAACTTAGCCTAATCGGGGCGACAACATTAAATGAGTACCAGAAGCATATCGAAAAAGATGCAGCGCTTGAGCGCCGCTTCCAGCCGGTTCTGGTTGAAGAGCCAACGGTAGATCAAACGATTGTTATTCTTCGTGGACTCAGAGACACACTTGAAGCCCACCATCAGGTCACTTTCAAAGATGATGCATTTGTTGCAGCTGCTGAGCTATCAGACCGATACATAACGTCTCGTTTTCTTCCGGATAAGGCCATTGACCTCATCGACCAGGCTGCAGCACGCGTTCGTATTGGTGCCAGTTCACGACCTGTTGCAATTCAGGAGCTTGAGGCTGAAATCGCGCATCTGAAACGTGAAAGAGATTACGCCTCCACCCGTAAACTTTTTGACGAGGTGAAACGTTTTGAAAGTGACATTGCCGCTAAGCAGGAATCCCTTGAACAACAGACAGAAGCGTGGAAGAACAAAACGGGCTCCGAAACCCTTGAAGTGACTGTTGCTGCTGTGGCGGAAGTGGTCTCCAGACTGACCGGTATACCCGTTAGCGATTTGACCCAGGAAGAACGAAAAAAACTGCTCAATATGGAAGAACTCCTGAAACAAAGAGTCGTTGGGCAGGATCAGGCAGTCACAGCAGTCAGCGATGCAGTCAGGCTCTCCAGAGCCGGCCTGGGACAGGCCCATCGTCCGATTGCAACCTTCTTGTTCCTTGGTCCGACAGGCGTGGGGAAAACGGAATTAGCCAAGGCCATTGCCGAAGCCGTATTTGGTGATGAACAGGCCATAATTCGTATTGATATGTCAGAATATATGGAGAAACACACTGTCGCCCGGTTGATCGGTGCTCCTCCAGGATATGTTGGTTATGATGAGGGGGGGCAGTTGACTGAAAAAGTTCGACGTCGTCCATACAGCGTGATACTGCTGGACGAGATCGAAAAGGCGCACCCCGATGTTTACAACGTTCTGTTGCAAGTTTTCGATGATGGCCGATTAACCGACGGTAAGGGCCGGGTAATTGATTTCAGTAATACCACCATCATTGCTACCAGTAACCTTGGTTCGGCTCTCATTATGGCTAATGCCGGATTACCGGAAGAAGAGCAAAAAACGCCGAAAGTCCTGCATGAAGAGCTAATGCAACTGTTGAAAGGCCATTTCCGTCCAGAGTTTCTTAACCGCATCGATGAAGTGATTGTGTTCAACTCGCTGTCGCAGGAGAACATCCGGCTGATTGTCCAGATTCAGCTCGACAGACTGACTCGCACTGCAGCTGCACAGGACATTTCACTCAAACTCGATGACTCCCTCATTGAGCATCTGGTTGAAGTTGGTTATCAGCCCGACTTTGGAGCGCGTGAACTCAAACGTAAGATTCGCCAGGAAGTGGAAACCAGGCTGGCAAAAGAAATCCTCAGCGATCAACTCAAGTCAGGAGATACGGTCAGCATTGGTTACGATGACAGTACTGATACCGTCGTGTTTAAGAATGAAACAATTCCAGTAAAAAAAGAGAATGACAGTGTGGATGAAAATCAGGAAAATGCAAAAAACTGATTTTGAGTAAATCAAAGCAGGCTCGAAACCTGAGCCTGCTCTTTCATAATAAAGAGCGTTTAAGGATTCATATTAATGATTGTGCGTCCACCACAACACTGGTTCATCCGTCTATTTACCTGGCATGGTTCTGTCTTGTCCAGCATCATTTTCCGACTTTCGCTCAATATAGGTATGTCGATTATAGCCATTGTGCTGTTCCAGTGGTATGAGCAACTAGGGATTCATCTTACCGTTGCACCATTCAGTTTGCTGGGTATCGCGATCGCAATTTTCTTAGGCTTCAGGAATAATGCAACCTACAGCCGTTTCATTGAAGCCAGAGCATTATGGGGAACCATGATAATTGCACAGCGCAACATAATGCGCCTTGTAATTAACCTTGTCCCGGATGATAAAAATCTGCATAAGACCATCTGTGATTATCTTATAGCCTATAGCTGGAGTTTAAAAAACCAATTAAGAAACAATGAAGCTTCTTATGATGTGTATCGAATCCTGCCAAAATCAGTTTTTCTTTCTGTCATGAACAGTGCTTACCCAACCAACAAAATACTACTTTTACTTAACAGAGAAATAGCCAAAATAAATAAAGATGGGCAAATTAGCGATATTCACTTTAACCTCATTAGCAGCAGTATTAATGAACTATCCCATGTACAGGGTGGATGTGAAAGGATCGCGAACACCCCGGTTCCCTTCGCTTACACACTGATTCTGCAACGAACAGTGTATCTGTTTTGTACCCTGTTGCCTTTCGCACTGGTAACTGATTTACGCTATATGACCCCCTTTGTCTCTGTCTTTATATCGTATGCTTTTCTGGCATGGGATGCTCTTGCTGAGCAACTAGAAAAACCATTTGGTACAGAATCAAATGACCTGCCCCTCAATGCTATTTGCAATACAATAGAACGCAATCTGATGGATATGACTAAACAAAAACCACTACCGCCAATTCATCAGCCTAACAGTCATTACAATCTCACGTAGAAACAATCAAGAAATTGAAAGCCCCCTTTATTATAAACAAGGGGGCTAATGATTTTTCAAATCAAAAAAAATAAATTCACTTCATATAAAACCACCATTACCCTCCAATTAACCTAAGAGCATTAACGCCTCCCCCTTCATTTATTATGAAAGCATGTTGGTGGTAGGTAGCGCTTATTACATTATAAATAGAATCTATCACTAACCATAAATTAAAGGTGGTTATTTACGGAACCGTTATATAAAAATAAACATAGCGTAATTTTATGTCGCATTTATTTATTTCGCGTTATACTCAAATTATCAGTTAACACTCTAGCCTTTAGACCTGTGTCGCAAGATATGGTTTTCTGGCCGTAACAGCCACGCTGTTGCCAGGGTGTGGGAAGAAATAACCACGCCTCCCGTATTTGGAAAAGTGTATATGACCTCACAACTTACAGATGCTTTCGCGCGTAAGTTTTATTACTTACGTCTGTCGATTACCGATGTGTGCAATTTCCGTTGCACCTACTGCCTGCCCGACGGCTACAAACCGGGCAGCGTCACCAATAACGGCTTTCTCTCCGTGGATGAAGTGCGCCGCGTCACGCGCGCCTTCTCTGAGCTCGGCACCGAAAAAGTGCGTCTGACCGGCGGCGAACCCTCT
>Ga0256906_1000460_pt1 | contig 13971 bp, 25 predicted proteins | sample MC6MC0744MT_FD_190186 | JGI IMG/M metagenome (GOLD analysis project Ga0256906, IMG submission 190186) | Metatranscriptome of enriched soil aggregate microbial communities from Iowa State University, Ames, United States - MC6-MC0744-MT... | ecosystem: Environmental > Terrestrial > Soil >... | reverse complement strand
TGAGCTTTATCCTCTTTGACATCCTCCTTCTTCATGATTTCTAAGATATCACGTTCTGGATTTTGATAGTATCTACATGTTGCATAGTCTCTAGCAAACTCAAACGCATCAAATAAAGATGGAAGCATTACATCTGTTAAAGCTTCTAGATGATAATGCTCCTGCTTCAAACCTGCATAAAAATTAAACTTCTTCATTGGCAAGTTCCTCTCTGTATTTATCAATCATAATATTAAACATCATATTTAAAGTGAGTTTGACATTAGGTGTTGCTTTCTTTAAATCAAACTCTGGGTCAAAGATAATGTCCTCATATGTATGCTCATCAATAAACTCTTCAAAGTCATGAAGTGTCAAATCTCTCATCTCAACTACAAGCATAGTTGCATCAACACGTTTCACTAACGCATGTTCTTCCTCTGTTGGAGGTTCAATTTCAAGATGTTCATAGATTGCATGTTCAACTTTCTTAGCAATCTCTTTAAATTCTGGTAGCAGTTCTTTCAGAGGTGTTGGGCAATCACCAGTATAAGCTTCCTCAAAATCATGAATCAGTGTTAAAAGGATTTGACGTGTTGTGTATCCTAGTTTGTGAGCCATCAGTGCACACCATAAAGTATGTTCTCCTACGCTATATGGTCGTGAAGAATGTCCTACAAATCTATTAAGATTCGAGATACTATGAATCACATCATCAATACAGATATTATCCTTATTGATATTTTTATAATCGAAAATCTTTCCTGTGTATGTTACTAACATTAAACCACTCTCCCAATCTTTTTCATAACTACTGCAAATTCTGTTCGACTAAAATAGCAAGGATGGTCTTTATTTCTTCCACCCATATATCCATCTTTAATCTGTACTGTATGTAACGGCTTTACACATTCCCAACCACACGCTTCTTTGTTTATGATTTTCTTTACTAGTCCTGTTTTTGTTGGGTCTGTTACTTGTATCGTGTGTTTCCACATGTTAAAACTTGACACCGTTCTCCCCTCCTTATGTTTAATATCTTACCATTATCTTTTGTTTTTGTAAAGAGAAAAGTGGTAGAAAATCTACCACTTATGATTTTGTGCTGATAATTGAAGATGGTGTAATTTTTGATTCTGCACTTGCTACTTTTTCTTCCAATGCTTTCATAGCTTCTTGCACCTCTGCTTCTGCTTGCAACATTACTTCAAGTTGTTCTGGCTTCTTTAAGTAATCATGAGCAACACCAAGCTTCACAGCTTCTCTTGCACCGAAGTAGTAATCATGTTTCATAGCACGAATACTATCTAACTTATCTTTCGTAAGCTTAGTGCGGTCATACATTAAGCTGTTGTATTGACGTTGAAGCAGGTCACATTCTTTCATTTGTTGTTCGTGCTCTGTGATATGACCTAACATTCCGTAAGAGATTGAGTGATACATTAATCGTGCATAACGGTGAGCAATTCGCACATCTCCTGCAACAAAGATTGCTAGAGCCATAGATGCTACTAAACCTAATGCATATGTAATGATTGGAGTATCAGACATCTCCATTGCACCGATGATTGCAAAACCATCGGTAACACTTCCTCCACCAGAGTTAATGAAAATCTCAATTGGTTCTGGTCGGTACTCTTTTAAAGCTTCTGCTCTCTGTGCATCAAGGTCGTTAATCTCCACAATCTGTGCGATAACGCTTTCTGCTAATGCTTCATCAATCCCTCTAGAGATTAAAATTTTTCGACTTGGTTCTTGCATTCCGTACATGCACAACACTCCTTAGTTGTTTTCTTGGTCTTCTTTTACTTCTACTAGCTCTACTAGTTTTGGTTCATCATTTGTACGTCTTGTGTACGTAGCAAATGTAAACTCATGCTCATGCTTTTTATCAGCTTCGTTTTTCTGTGCATGGACTAAATGCCATTGTCGCACATCAATTTCTGGGAAAAATACACGTGCATCAAGACTTACAGTATGCACATGAGTCATAATCAATCGGTCTGCATATTGCATAAACTGACTATAAATCTCTCCACCACCGATGATAAATACATCACGTGATTTTGCTAATTCTAAAACCTCATCAACAGAATGTAATACTTTTGCACCGTCTGCCGACCATTCTGTATCACGTGTTAACACGTAATTCTTTCGTTTAGGTAGAGGTCTTTTAGGAAGTGAATCCCAAGTCTTTCTACCCATTACTACTACCTTTCCGCTAGTAGCTGATTGGAAATGTTTTCTGTCACGTGGAAGGTCGAATAGTAAATCATTCTCACTATCTCCAATTCCACCGTTGATTTCTGTCATTGCGATTAATGTAATACCCATATTATTAGTTGTCTCCTTTTACATAATGTAGTTTAAAGTCTTCGCCATTCTTGCCTGCTAACCATGCTTTTTCTAGTAAAGCAGGGATGTCATAGCAGTCTGAAAAGTTTCGAGATAAGAAATTGTCTTCCATAGAATCTGTTGCACAATCAACTTTAAATTTAGTTGTATCGTCAATAACAATCTCTAACATCTCATATTCAAAATCGTCACTTACTAATTCTGTTACTACTACTTTCATCTTTCTTCCTCCTAGATTCCTAAGTCAAACTTTAATTGTGGCTTGACTGGATTGTAATTTACTAATTCAAAATCGTCAGAAGTAATCTCATAGAATGATTTACCTTCTGCATTTAATACTAATTGTGGTTGTTCTTTAGCAGGTTCACGCTTTAATATCTCATATGCTTGGTCAAGATGACGGTCATAGATATGTAGGTTCTGTGTGAATCTAGCAAAAGTACCGACCTTCATTCCTAAGTGATGAGCAATCATCATTTGCAATGCGACATATTGAATCATATTGATATGACCTGCAACAGCATAATCACTGCTACGTTGTACTAGAGTTAAGTCAAAGTACATGTCATCTTCTATCTTTCTGCAACTTCCGATGATTTGGAATGCACAAGGTAGAAGTCCTGCTGTTGATTGGAAATCTAATACTTGCCACAAGCTAAGAATGTGTCGTCTTCCGAATGGGTCTTTTCTAATCCCTTCCAAGAAGTTGTTTAGTAAATCGTATTTCTTTACTGTAGCTCCATATCGTTGACCGATTGTGCCATCTTCTAATCCCCAATCTCTCCACCAGTAGATGCCATACTTTTCTTCTAAGACTGCCAAGTCACTTGTCTGGTCTTGATAAATCCAACAAATCTCATCAATTGCTTTCTTGATGTGTATTGGTCTTAGAGTTGTGATTGGCAATTCTCCTTTTGATAGGTCATACTTCTCAAACACTTGTGTAATAAACTTTGAATGAGCAGGTGTCCCATCTTCATACTTAGGTCTTGGGTTCTCATCCCAACTACCATTGATAAGTATTTCTCGAAGATTGTCTTTATAAATTAAATCAGCTTTCGTCATTATGTATTGCTACCCCTTTATTATATCATTATAATTTGCTTTTGTAAATAGTAACTTTTCGCCCTGTAAATTGACAGTCTTTTTTGCCAATTATTTTGATAAGACCTAAGTCTACTAATTCATTTAATCGTGGATGCGTACTATTACGCTCTGGTGAAGGAGTTAATCCTTCTTTGAATAATGCTACAGATAATTCTTTTGCAGTCGCCCCATCAACATAAGTTGATTTTAAATATTGATACACCATCTTTTGTCTCTCTGTAAGATTCTCCATTACCTTCTCATGAGGTTCTTGTTCAAAGTTGAAGCTTAATTGCTTCGTTTCTTTCTTTTCTACTTTCTTCTTTTGTGTTGGTTTTACCTTTCTGATTTTGAGATTCGGAATAATATTTAATAAATTCATGTTTATCTCTCCTATTCTTCTAGATATTCGAAATTGACTTTGTAAACAAGGTCGTTCATTGTAAAATGCTCATCTCCACAGCTCATGCAGTAGATTCCTTTGGTGTTAATATTATCTGTGATAGATTCAATTGCATTTACTTTATGGCTATCACATGTTGGGCAGACATCTAAATTATCTACTCCCTTAACTAGTGAATACATATTGTCGCTGATTGCTTTATCTTTCAATGCATTCCCAAACTGCTCACATGATTTCTTAACTGTTGCAACATTGATTCCTAGTTCTACAGCAATCTGTCGTCTAGAAAACTTCAAATCTCGCTCTGCAACTAGTTTCTTAAAATCATCTGTGAAAGACCGTTTGAATCTGCTCTTATCTCTAAAGTTATGTAAGACTTCTAAAACTTCTTCCTCTGTAATTTCAAAACATTTTGCAATGTATCTAATCTCACTCCCATCTGCATATGCTCCTAATACTTTTTCCTCCATACTAATTCCTCCTGTTAAATTTCCCCAAATAGTTGTTTTTCAATTTCATACCAATCAATTACCGCACCGATTGCTCTGTCATCAATATATACGTCTGCAAAGATTTTTCTTGCATTATCGCCACCATAGATATTTGTAAAGTGGTCGAATGGTTGATTGATTTTAAAATCATAAATCCCTGCTGAATATAATTTCTTTCTAATTCTTGCAATTTGGTCATCACCATTACGGCAAGTCCATATAATAATTTCTCCACATTCTTCCCAGATGCGTTTAAGCACTTCTACTACATGTGGCTTAAATTCTCCTGCTTCTGGATAAGCTCCATCTTCAACGATAGTGCCATCCCAATCAATAGCGATGTGTTTGTATTTTAATGTCATTTCGTTATTCCCTTTCACTCTGTAAGGACATCCAGTGTCTCTCTCTAATTTCTCTGCTTCCAGTATAGCTTCTATATATGTATCGTGCTCACTAATTACTTCTCCCCATAACATTACTCTACATTTTGTGTTCATATATTTTCCTCCTATTTTGAGCGTGCAGGCGGTGAAGATGGTCTAGACACGCTTGTTGATGGTTTGCTAATGTTTACTTTAGGCGTTGAAGATGTTGATGGTTTACTAGTAGACGGTTTGCTAGTGCTAGGTTTACTAGTATTAACTTTCTTTGAATCTGTCTTTGGTGCAGGTTTCTGTGTATTTGGAGCAGGAGCAATCACTCCATTTGAATCAATTACTCCATTTGCATTATTAGGATTTGTATCTGTAGTAGCAGTAGTAGGCTTCTTTTTCTTCTTGAATCCACAATCCTCTTCTTTGTTTCGGAAGTCCTCTGCATCACAATCCTCTTCATCCTCTTCTTCTTGTTGTTGAATAGACGTATCTGCATCATCAGTTGGTTGTACACCTCCACAACCAACCATACCAAAAGCCATCATCATAGTAAGCAATACTGATAAACGTTTTTTCATTTGCGTTCGCCCCTTTAACTTATTGTTTTATTGCAGATTGCACAATTGTAATAATAATCCCACTGGACACCTTGCCAAGTCTTTGCAGATGTTCCATCATCATATGTATGAGTGCATTTGCTTTTTAGCTCTTTTACATCCTGTTCATGTTGCATTTTAAGCAATTGCATATCATGCTTATGCTTTAATTCTAGCATTTCAATCTCATTCTTCAATTTACTATATTGCATAACATCACCCCTTGATAAAATTTATATTTTATTAAACATTCTAGGTATCAAAAGTTATCTCTATAGAGACAACTTTATTTCTGGCTTTTTGCTAAAAGTTGCATAACTACCTTGATATCAGCTTTGCCTTTTAATTTTTGAGATAAATAGCCTTTTGCCTTGTTCACATCAGCTAATTCGCCACGCTCTACTAATTCTAAAGCATGATTTACTTCGTCTTGAATTTCCGCTTCTGTTAATTGCTTTGGCAAGTAAGCTGTTAAGATTTCTTTTTCTTCTAACTGCTTGTCTACTTCACGACCAACTTTTTTATACTCTTCAATCTCTTTATCTAATTCTTTTCCTGCCTTTACAACAGTCTCAACTACTTGTGCTTCTGTTAAATCTTCTACAGTTCCTAATTTTAATTTAACTTTTTCTTGCTCCAACTTAGCTAACAACATACGTAATACGGATTTCTTAAACTCGTTTTTCTCTTTCATTGCCTTTACTAAGTCTGCTTTAATAATTTTAATCATAATATCATTCTCCTTTTGTTTGGTATACTAGTATTATATCATTATCTTTTATGCTTGTCAAACACTTTTTAACTTTATTTATGTCTTGAAATTATCATTGCACTATATCTAATACTTTGACTACTTCCTGTTGCAACTGTTGAGTATTGAATTTCAATCTCACGACCATAACCTTTATGTTGCATATCATATACAGCCTTCTTAACATCTCTTTCAAATACCTCTCTTTGGTCACTTTGTACAACTCTAACATCTTCAACACTACCCATACATCTTCATCCCTTTCTCATATAATTGTGGGGCTTTAATCTCATCGTTAATCTTATCATATGTATCACTTTGACCATTTGTATATCCTATCATATACGCCAATAACACACATAGACTAAAGATGATTGTTTTGAAGGAAAGCTCAATTCTTCTATTACGCTTTGCTTCTCTTTCCTCTCTTGTCATGTTTATCACCTCTGATAATAATATACCATTATCTTTGGTTTTTGTATATAGTTTTTTAAAATATTTTAGATAAAATTTAAGGGCAGTCTTTCGACTACCCTCTATTGTTTACTGATTTTGTAAACGCTCACGAATTTCAGATAACGATTGGTCAACTAACAACTTACCATTACGGAATACTGGTTGTAGTAAGTCGATGTAATCCAATGCATCTGCATCCTTTTTATATAGACCGTCTTTGTATGTAATTCCTTCTGGGGAATCAATTACAACTACACGTCCTTTTTGTGATTTCTTTAGACCGCTATCTGTTTTTGGGTCTTTGAAGATTTGCTTCTCGACACCATCAATCTGTGCCCAAGTAGCCTTCATCGCAAATCCAAATGTATCTCTCGTATTATATTGATATGTAAAACTACCGATACCAAATACTACGTTAGTAGATGCGAATCCTTTTTCTGCTAATCGTTTAACAATCGTTGTTGCACGCTCAACTGTGATGCTGTCGCCATAAATTGCACCGATATGAGAGTCTAATAATTTATATCCTTGTTCTGTGATAGTTCCACCAAAGATATTCCAAAGCACTTCTACTAGACCTAAGTCTTGAAGGCTTGGCTCAAACTCTTCGAATCTAGTTAACTTATGTTCCTCAATGAAGTAATACTGTTTGTCATAGCGATTGTATTCAACATCAATCTCCATCTCATAGTATTTGTCTTCATATTTGAATGCACCGTAAATCTCTGACTCTCCATATTCACCATGAGGTGTTCTTTCTCTAAGGTCTTCCATCATCATTTCGTAGAATGAATCTTTCGCATCTTCTAATGTTTTACACCATCTTTCATTAGTTAAATCTTCGAAGTGCGTGCCACATAAGATATCTACAGGGTCACCACTATCTGGTCGGATAACAACTTTACCATCACGACTCATAATATTATCTTTAAGTGCAGGAAGCACTCGACCTACGTTATCCCAGAAGTCATATGTATCAGATACGATTGAGAAGATACCAGTTGGGTAAACCTCTGTTAAGAATCGTCTGAATGTCTCTGTCTCATCTAAAGTCTCATCTGCATTAGCACACATTACTGAATGCTCTGTAGCAGGAATAGATGTTCCAACTAATTCTTTTTCGATATCTGCATTGTAAAACTCTTCATGATACATGATTGCAGGAATTGTATCAGTTCCTACGAATGATAGTAAGTGACCTGCACCACTAGCCATTGCAGATTCTAATGAAGCCATTCCACGCATTGAGAAATCATGACCTTGGAATATTACACCGTCAGTGCTACCAGTAGTTTTTAATGCATACTCATCTAATACTTTACGATACTGATAAGCAATTGTTGCAGATGTCATCGGCAACCAAATCTCATTTGAAATGATAGTTTCTAAGTAGTTAGTCACCCAGAAGAATTTCTTATCTGTATTCACTACTGTTAACATTGGAGTTTTGATTGGTGCTAAAGTTCCCTCTTTTAACGCTTTAATCTCAACTGGTAAATATCCAAGCTCCCATAACTCTTTAATATGACTAGAGTCTGGATTCTCATCACCTAAAGTGAATCGGATGTAACGCTCATACTCTGCAATAACATCTTCTTTTCTACGTTGGAAGAAATATGTATTAAAGTATTCAATCAAGTATTTCTTAATGAATGCTTGCAATCCAAACATTACAACCTTGTCTGCAATTTTGAAATACTTGTTAGAGCGTGGTGTCCATGTACTATAAATATACTCTGTTGAGAATGGATACTGTACTCGGTGAGACACCTTGTAGAAATCACATAATAAAGATGCAGGTTTAATAAATTTTGTTGTTACCATAATAACACTCTCCTAGTTTTTATTAGTTTTCAATTTTAATAATTTCATCTTCACCAATATACCAAAGCTCTCCATCGTCAAGGCTCACTGCTGAATCAACTGTTCCATCATCATCTAATTCAAATATTCGCACGTGCTGACCAATCTCAAATCCATGAGCATTAAAATTCTCAATAATTTCCACAATTTCTCCAACTTCATATACAGGTTTCATATTATTTATCCTCCTTTAATGGGTCTAAAATCCAACTGTCATTTATTTTCTCAATCTCTTCTTCTCCTAAACACCAACCGATATCATCTGTTTCTGTAACGGCTAAGATGCTTAGACTGCCATCGAAAGGTTCTATCTCTATTGACTTGATGATAACTGTCTCGCCAATCTCAAACCCATGACCATAAACCTCTCTGACTATTCGTACTTTCTCACCGATTTCATAGCTTCCCATTCACATAATCCTCCAAACTATATACTTTTAATTGTGGTTCAAATTTCTTAAACTCCCAATTGTTGTACTCTGTTAAAATACTGTCTGTAGTGAATAGTTTGTCGATATGGTCAAACAGGTTAATTCCTGTTTTTGGATTACCATGTAACACACTATTCTCTGCATGAGCAACTAGTAAGTATACTTCTTTGAATCCATACATCTTACGAAGTGCAATTTCACTATGTATAAATGTTCCACCATAAGATGTCATATCATCTACGATGATTACTTTCTTACCACGTGTATCCTCATCGTTATTGAATACAACGTCAAAGCCTTCAATCTGACCAGTTTGGAAGTTTCGTTTCTTGTGACCAATTGCAACGTTCTTAGCGTTCATCTTACCGTAACGCTTAGATGCTCCTGCATCTGGAAACATTATGTAATCCTCATCCATGTTAAATCCGACTTCCTCTTTAACATTTTCGATTAAGTCAAAGTTTACAAATACTGATTCTGCTCTATCTAACACAGCAGGAGTAACATCTGAATGAGGTTCAATGACAAATACTTGATTGAAGTTTAAGTCATTGATGAGACTTGCAACATGTTTCAATGTGAATGGTGAAAGCTCTTCGCTTCTATCCATTCGGCTATAAGGCATGTAGTATATGTATAAGGCAATCTTCATATCAAACATCCCTGTAAGACTATCAATATGTTTCTTAACAAACATAAGTTTGATTAAGTCTGCATCATTCTCATACTTGAAATGTACGACATTATCTTTTGCATTGTGCAAGCTACCTTGCAAGCTCTCTTTCACCAACAATGTTTCACCATTTGGAAATGTCTCAAACTCTACTAATCTATCGTTTACTTTAATCATATTATCTCTCCCTTTCATTTGATGTTTTTATTATATAATTATTATTTGCTTTCGTCAACATCTTTTTGATAAAAATCTACATTTAATTTACTGTCCTCAACCTTAAATGTAAACATTCTATCATCTACTTTTACACCGCTATACATGTTTTCAGTTACCATGTGTGGAATGCAGACTTTTTCAACATACTCTGCACCATTTTCCATATTGAAAACCTCTCTACAAAGGTAGATATGCGACACACGCAATCCATGTAAATCATGACCAATAGGAAGTGCAGTAACCATACTGCCATTATCAAATGTCAACTCATACACATATCTGGCTTCCCTAGTCTTCTTCACCATTACGCCTTCGTTGAAGAATCTTCCACGTAGCTGTTCAACTATTTTTGTTCTAGCTGAAATACTTGCGATATCATCCTTTGAAAATAAAACTAGTATATGCTCTCTCATATTATTTCTCCATTTCTACAATCTCAATTTGAGTGTTATTGAGAATCCATTCTCTAGACTCATCACTAACTGTATCATGCAGTACAGCTTTTTCAACTGTAGACCCTTTAACTTCAAATGTAAAGTTTTGGTTGATACGTAAAACTGTAATCCTTTGGTCAATACCTCTCATCTTGTTATAAGGTATCTGACTCCCAACGATAATGGCAACGTTATGCTTAATAGCATAACGCACCATTTCTAAATCTCCATCGACTTTTTCCTTCTTTCCAAATAGTCGTTTGAAGAAGTTCATTATTCGAAGTCCTCCACAGATGGAGTTAACCAATATTCAGTGTTTGTTGTAACAATCTTGACACTGTTCATATGGATAAAGATATCTTCAATTGTGGATGTTGTAGTAACCATTCTTGGGTCGTCTACGTGTCCTAATTTTGCACTACTACCAATAAGCATTGATGAGATAAAGTATCTACGTGCTTGTCGTCTTTCATTTACAATCTTGTTTCCTTCTCTGTCATACATACTCTCAATACGATATACTAATTGTTTAGCCATATTATCACTCTCCATAGTTAATGTCTTCAATGCCTTTGTCGTGTCGAATACCTTTGAATACAGGGAAACGAAGTGACAGTTGACCAGTTTTCTCATCTGTTGACTCTTCGAAGAATTGTACTTCGATGATTTTTCCTACAATTTCATCTGGATTGTTGATGAATCTTTGACGTTCATCAATTGTAAATCCGCTTCCAACACCGACTAAATTACCTTTATACTCAACATTAATACGACCTAGTAATCCAACAAATTGACCGTCAATAGATTTCTCTGCACTCATACATAGAAGGTCTGCTGTCTTAAACTTCTTAACTTTTAATAGACCGTCAGTACGCTTGTTAAGGTATAAGCCATCAGCAGTATTGACCATTAATCCTTCATGACCGTTCTCTTCTACCCACTTCATGAAGTGTGCAATCATTTCTTTATTTGTTCCTTCATATAATACTGGTAGAATATGGATGTTAGATTGACCTGCTACATGTTGCTCTAGCACGCTCAATTGATTTCTACGTTTCTCATATGTAAGTTTAGATACGCCATCGTAAAACTCTGCTACTGGTAGCATATCAAAGATATGAAACTCTAAATTCTCTTTAACTCCATCTTTACGTACAACCTTTTGTGTAGCTCTGAATAGCTTGTCAGATGGCAAGTTATCTGTATTGATAAGTAACAGCTCTCCATCATATACATATCCTTCTGGAAGATTCATAAACTGTGCTTCTAAATCAACCATGTCAAAGATTGGTTGCCCTTGACGTGTAAAGAATTTGATAGCCTTGCCTTCACGAATCGCAACACATCGGTTTCCATCCAGTTTAAGAGTGATGAAGAATTTGCCTGTTACTTTCGCTTCTTTCTTAGCAAATGATTCTGCTAACATTACAGCGAATGCAGGAATCGTACCTTTACCATAAATCTTGTTTACAGTCTTTTCAGAGATTCCAAGTTTTAAATCCTTCGTTACAAACTTCTTGATAAACTCTGCAAGATGTTCGTCATGCTTATTAGCAAACTCTTGAATCATATGTACAGTGAAATCACGACCACTATTGTTTTCTTCTACGTATGTAAGTAAGTGGTCAAAGTCTTGGATTGGTTGATAGTTCGCATCGCCTTTCAACACAATCTCTTTACTCATCTTCTTAGTTGAGATACCTGTTGTGATGAATGAATTAAGAAGGAAGTTGAGGGCTTTGAGAATATCCTCATCACCCTTATGTCGTTTTAAGATTGCTTCCTTACCTGTCTTTGCAGACGTTTCTTGTAGCTGTGAAAATACACCATAGATTTTATTGATATCCAAAATTCAATTACCCCTTTATTATTTATTTCGTTTTGATACTAAAAGCTCATCTACTAAACCATAATGAAGAGCTTCTGTTGCAGGAATATACCAATCTTGCTTACGCTCTTTTGCATAGTCCATTTTGTGCTTTGGTACATTCGTGTGCTCTAAGATATAGTTATCATAAGTCACCATTAACACTTCTGACTGTTCAAGGCTTTCTTTAATTTCTTGAATCACTCCACCTAAAGCAGTTGAAATCTGGTGATACATGAATGTAGCTAATGGATGTGCAAAGCGTTTGTGACCAGATGCAAAGATGATGAATCCCATGCTCATTGCTTTACCAAAGCAGTATGTATGTACTGGTGTTTCAGAAGTATCAATAACTGCTACTAATGCAAATCCATCATATACACTTCCACCATATGAGCCTACAATCAATGTGATTGGCTCACGTACATATTTAGGGTCTTCTTTCTGTTTCTTATCATCGTGTCTATTAACTGCTTGAATGCCAATGATGATATCTTTGACAGAGGATTCAGTGACATTCTCATTCAAGATGAAGTCACGTTTAATCCCTGTAATTGTCGTTGTTGTAGTTTCTACTTTTTTAATCTCGTTGTTTGTATTGTTTGTCATATTGCATCCCCTTTTCTCATATGTTTTAGTATGGATTATTCTTTAATTGGTTCTGGATTAATAGTGACTCTATCTACCTCTTCGGATTGAAGGATGATTCTCTCACCAGAAACAGCTTGTACGAAAAACCACCTGTTGCACTCTAACGCATCTGCAAATCTACGACTAGCTTGATTAGGATTCTCCCAATAGAAGGTTAGCACTTCAAGTGTACTGCCATCCTTAAATCTTATAATCGCTTTATAGGTAAAGTTATCAATCTCTTCCTCTTCTTCTTTACCTTTACCAAACCATTTTTTAAATGTCTCAATCATCCTAATTCCTCCTTAGTGTGCTAGAGTATCTGCTTCACGCAGTAACTCTAGTTTGTCAAACATATCTTTTCCTACTTGTTTCATAAGCTTGTCACGATTAGCTCTTTCATCAAGTAAGTACATATGAAACTGAATCAAAGTTGTTGCATTATGTATAAATGTGGTATCAAATCCTAATCTTTCAAGGACGTGTACTGCTAGTTGAGCAGAGACATGTTCATGACCAATGAAGTTCGCATATCTAGATGGCTCACCTTTACGATTCTTGAAGTTCTTACAGAAATGTTTACCTGTATCGTGAAGCATCGCAACCCATAGCATAAGTTCCTTATCTTGACCATGATAGTTATTGAATACATAGTCGTAAACGTGATATGTATGACGGCTTACAGAGAATGCGTGATACTTTGAATCCTGTGCCATATCTAAGATGTATATGAATACTTCTGGGATGACTCTTGCAAGTTCCTCCATGATTCTGTATCCCATGTTATTTAGCATGACTTGCTTAGTTATGTATTCTCTTTTAGCTTCTGGGAAGCTCTTATCTACAAAGCTATAATCAAATTCAATCTCATCCCAACCTTCACTAAAGATAGGTATTTGAAGATTTTTGTACATCTTTTTAATCACATCATATGGTACAGTTCTTTCTCTCACATGATTGAATGTTACTGCTGTTTTGAATGGAGTTGTCATGTAAACAACTTTCTTATGTACTCCTTTAGGCAATTGTTGCAGTAATCCTTTTCGCTTCTTACGACTGATATTAGTAGCATCATAGATGACGTTTGTGCCCTCTTTTAACGCTTCTTTTGTACGTTTCGCCATTTCTTGGAAAATCATTGCAGGGTCGGCTTGGTCATTAACATCTCCATGAATCTCTTGTCGAAGATTGTCAGATGATAACCAAAGTGCATCATCCCCATTTTCATTCGCATATGTGGACTTCCCAGATGCAGGAAGACCCACTAGCATTGTAAATGTTGGTTTAAAGATTTCGATTTCCATTTAATCACTCCTATGTATGTATTATATCATTATTTTTTGTTTTTGTGCAAGCATTTTTT
>Ga0256906_1000458_pt1 | contig 14011 bp, 14 predicted proteins | sample MC6MC0744MT_FD_190186 | JGI IMG/M metagenome (GOLD analysis project Ga0256906, IMG submission 190186) | Metatranscriptome of enriched soil aggregate microbial communities from Iowa State University, Ames, United States - MC6-MC0744-MT... | ecosystem: Environmental > Terrestrial > Soil >... | reverse complement strand
GTCCCTCCGGCCGCGAGCCAGCTTAACCTTCGCGGCGCCGTCGATCTCTCCGCCCTCAAGCAGCGGCCGGCGCCGCCGGCGCCGACCAGTGGCCCCGCGGCAGGCGACGCACAGTCCCCGCCGGCCCAGCAGGGCGACGGCGGACCCGCCCTCCGGGTGGACGTCACCGAGGCAAACTTCCAGAGCCTGATCGAGCTGTCCGCCCAGGTGCCCGTGGTGTTCGTCCTCTGGGCCGCCTATTCGCCCGAATCGGCCGGCGTGCTGGATGCGCTTGACCGGAACATCCAGAGCTACGGCGGCCGGCTGGTCCTCGCAGCTGCGGACGTCGAAGCATTCCCCCAGCTGGCCCAGGCCTTCCAGGTGCAGGCCGTCCCCACGGCTGTGGCCGTCATCAAGGGCCAGCCCGTTCCGCTCTTCCAGGGCGGCGCGGACGAAGAGCAGATCCGCCCCCTGCTGGACGAACTTCTCACGGTTGCCGCTGCCAACGGGGTTACCGGCAACGTCGGAGGCGGCGCGGGTACGTCTGAAGAACCCGTTCCGGCCCCTCTGCCGCCGCTTCACCAGAAGGCTTTCGACGCCATAGAAGAGGGCGACTACGCCGCAGCGGCGGCTGCCTACCGGCAGGCGCTGGCCGAGATGCCGGCGGACGCGGAGGCCAAGGCCGGCCTGGCACAGGTGGAACTCATGGAACGCCTGCAGAGCCTTTCCGGACCCGAGGGTGAGGCCCTGCGCCAGCTCGCGGCGGATGAGCCTGACAACCTGACGGCCCAGCTGGGCGTGGCGGACCTCGATCTTGCGGGCGGCCACGTGGAGGATGCCCTGAACCGCGTGGTCGCGTTCATCGGCAGGAACTTCGGGCCGGAACGCGAATCCGCCCGCGTGCGCCTGCTCGAGCTGTTCGAAGTTGTCGGCACCACGGACGAACGCGTGGGCAAGGCCCGCCAGGCGCTGGCACGGGTGCTGTTTTAGTGGCGGTGCCCGCGCTGTTCCGGCCCCTGGTGCTGCGTTCCCTGGAACTGCAGCACCGCGGGTGGGTTTCGCCGATGTGCCAGTACAGCTGCGAACCTGACGAGGCCCCCGGTGTGCCCAACGACTGGCACCTCATGCATCTCGGATCGTTCGCCGCCGGGGGAGCAGCCCTCATCCTGACCGAGGCTGCGGCAGTCAATGCCCAAGGGCGCATCAGTCCGCGCGACGCGGGGCTGTACAACGACGAGCAGGCGCTGGCCTGGGAGCGGATCGTCCGCTTCGTGCACCGCCACGGCGCGGCGGCCACCAAGATCGGTGCCCAGCTCGCCCATGCAGGCCGGAAAGCGTCCACGTACTGGCCGTTTTCCGGCCAAAGCGGATCAGTCCCGGCGTCCGACGGCGGTTGGGAAACAGTAGGACCGAGCGACCAGGCGTTCGACGGCTACGCGCCGCCCGCCGCCATGACCGAGGATGACATCCAGCGCGTCATCACCGATTTCGCCGCCGCAGCGGCCCGTGCCGTGGACATCGGCTTCGACACCATCGAACTGCACGGTGCCCACGGATACCTCCTCCACGAGTTCCAGAGCCCCCTGATCAATGACCGCACCGACTCCTGGGGCGGCAATGCGGAGGGGCGGAACCGGCTGACCCTGGCCGTCGTCGATGCGGTGCGCAACGTCATCCCCGACTCCATGCCGCTGCTGCTTCGCATTTCGGCCACCGACTGGGCAGAGGGCGGAATCGGCGTCGAGGATTCTGTCAGCCTGGCCGCGCAGGCCGCCGAGCGGGGCGTGGACCTGGTCGACGTGTCCAGCGGCGGGGCCGTGGCGCACCAGAAGATCCAGCCTGGGCCGGGCTACCAGACCGACTTCGCGGCCCGGATCCGCCGCGAAACAGGAGTCGCCACCGGCACCGTCGGGCTGCTGACGTTCCCGGACCAGGCGGAGCATGTGGTGGCCACCGGACAGGCAGACGGCGTCTTCATCGCCCGGGCGGCACTGCGGGATCCGCACTGGTGGCTCCGGGCCGCCTTTGAACTCGGCCACGACCTGCGGTGGGCGCCGCAGTATGAACGCGCAGTACCGCGGCGTGCTTTTTAGGCGTGTTTTCCGGCAGTCGCATGTTCTGAGTTTCTACTCCTTCCGGAGGATCCCCCTGGCCGCAGGGCGCGGCTAGGGTGAGTGCATGAGCACTCCCTTAACAGCCCTCTCGATCAGGGGGCTTGCCAAGCGCTTCGGCACCAAGATCGCTGTGGACGGCATCAGCCTCGACGTTCCCGCCGGTTCGTTCTTCGGCATTGTCGGGCCCAACGGCGCCGGCAAGACCACCACCCTGTCCATGGCCACGGGCCTCCTCCGCCCGGATTTTGGAACGGCCGTGGTCCACGGGGTGGACGTCTGGGGGCAGCCGCTGGAAGCCAAGAAGCTGATGGGGATCCTGCCAGACGGGGTGCGGCTCTTTGACCGGCTCAGCGGTGAGCAGCTGGTCACGTACGCCGGGCTGCTCCGGGGCATGGGCAGGGACGTGGTGGCTGCCCGGGTGCGGGAGCTGCTCGCGGCTTTGGACCTCAGCCAGGACGCGGGGACCCTGGTGGTGGATTACTCCGCCGGCATGACCAAGAAGATTGCGCTGGCCTCAGCACTGATCCATGCGCCGAAGGTCCTCGTGCTGGATGAGCCCTTCGAATCCGTGGATCCCGTCTCCGCGGCCAACATCAGGGACATCCTGGACAGGTACGTGGCCTCGGGCGGCACCGTGATCGTGTCCAGCCACGTGATGGACCTCGTGCAGCGGATGTGCGACCACGTGGCCGTGATTGCCGGCGGCCGGATCCTGGCCGCCGGCACGATCGACCAGGTGCGCGCCGGAGCCACCCTGGAGGAACGGTTCGTGCAGCTCGTGGGAGGCCGGAGCCAGACGGAGGGGCTCGAATGGTTGCGCACCTCCTGAGGCTGAAGCTCACGCTGCTGCGCAACGGCCTGCGGCGGAGCCCGTGGCAGCTGGTGGGGCTGGCCTTCGGCGGCCTGTATGCGCTCTTCTTCGTCGGCATGTGCGTGGTGCTGCTTGTCCTGCTCCGGCAGGAGGATCCGGGGCTCGCCCAGACCGTGGTGGTGCTTGCCGGCTCGGCAGCGCTGCTGGGCTGGGGAATAGTGCCGGTCATTGCCTCCGCCGTCGACATGACGCTGGACCCCGCCCGATTTACGACGTCGGCCGTGCCCATGCCGCAGCTGCTGGCCGGCCTGGCGCTCGGCGGCCTCATCGGCATTCCGGGGCTGGCCACCTTGCTCGTCGCCCTGGGCACCGTGGTCACCTGGTCCCGCGGTGTGCTGCCCGCTGCGGGCGCGCTGGTGGGCGCCGTCCTGGGCGTGCTTACCTGCGTGGTGTTCTGCCGCGTGGTCACCACCGCCACGTCGAGCCTCGCGGCCTCACGCCGGTTCAAGGACGTCAGCGGCATCGCCTTCATGGTTCCCCTGGTCCTCCTGGGCCCGATCACCGCCGGCATTTTCCAGGGCGTGGCGGGCTCCGGGGCCTTCCTGTCCGACCTGGCCGGCAGGATCTCCTGGACGCCGCTGGGGGCCGCCTGGTCGCTGGGCGGCGACCTTGAAGCCGGACACACCGGCCAGGCCGCGCTCAAGCTGCTCATTGCCGTGGCCACGCTGGCCGGTCTTACCTGGTGCTGGAAGCTGCTGCTGGAACGTGCCCTGGTCACGCCGCCCTACAGCGGAAGCAGCCGCCGGAAGGGCGGGCGGCTGGGGTTGTTCGCGCTCCTTCCCGCGACGCCGGCCGGTGCCGTCACGGCGCGGGCCCTGACCTACTGGTTCCGTGACCCCAGGTATTCAGGCTCACTGGTGGTCATTCCGCTGCTGCCGGTGGTGCTGGCCTTTCAAGGGAGCCAGACCAACGACTACGGCGTGCTGATGATCACCGGCCCGCTCACGGCGTTCCTGCTGGCGTGGTCCATTTCCGGGGATGTGTCCTACGACAACACCGCCTTTGCCCTCCATGTCGCCGCCGGCGTGCGTGGAGTCCACGACCGGCTGGGGCGGGCGCTGGCCTGCCTGGCGTTCGCGCTGCCCGCGGTGCTGATCCTGGCCACCGTGCCGTTCTTCATCACAGGGGAATGGGCGTGGTGCCCCTCCATCCTGGGGACATCCGTGGGAGTGCTGCTGACCGGGCTGGGCCTGTCGTCCGTGGTGTCCGCCCGCTACACCATTGCCGTGCCGCTTCCCGGCGACAGCCCGTTCAAGAAGCCGCCGGGAAATGTGGGGCAGACCCTCGCCGTCCAGTTTGGCGGGATGGGTGTCCTCCTGGTGCTGGTCCTCCCGGAGGCCGGGCTGGTCCTCGCCCAGGTGCTCACCGGTGAACCGCTGTTTGGCTGGATCAACCTGGCTCTTGGCCCCATCCTGGGCACGGCGCTGTTCACAGTTGGGGTCCGGGTGGGCGGGCGGTGGCTCGATGCCCGCGCCCCGGAGCTCCTGGCCCAGGTCACAGTCAACCGCTGAGAGCACGCAACCGCTGAAAAGTATCTGCCCGCGTGGTTGACTAACAGGACAGCTGAGAGAAAGGCCGAACATGGAGGTCGTCATACTTCCGGGCGCCAGGCAGATTGCCTCCCTCGTGGCGGATGCGGTGGAAAGCCTGCTGCGGGGCAAGCCCGACGCCGTGCTGGGGCTGGCCACGGGCTCCTCGCCGCTGCCGGTCTACGACGAACTCGCCCGGCGCCACGAGCAGGCCGGCCTGGACTTCAGCCGTGCTTACGGATTCACCCTTGATGAATACGTCGGGCTGGAACCCGGCCACCCCGAGTCCTACCGGGAGGTCATCCGCCGCGACTTCGCGAACAGGGTCAACATCGACCCCGGGAACGTCCTTGGACCGGACGGCAGCGCCGCGGACATTCCGGCGGCCTGCCGGGCCTACGAGGACCGGATCAGGGAGCGCGGCGGGATCGACGTGCAGCTTCTGGGACTCGGCACCGACGGGCACATCGGCTTCAACGAGCCGGGCTCGTCCTTGGCATCCCGTACCCGGATCAAGTCGCTCATCGAACAGACCCGGCGTGACAACGCCCGCTTCTTCCGCAGCCTTGACGATGTTCCGCACCACGTGGTGACCCAGGGGCTGGGCACCATCCTCGAATCGAGGCACGCCATCCTGCTGGCCACGGGAGCTCAAAAGGCGCAGGCCGTCCACGACCTGGTGGAGGGACCCCTCGCCGCGATCTGCCCTGCCTCGGTCCTGCAGCTGCATCCGCACGCCTCGATCGTGGTGGACGAGGCCGCGGCGTCCTCACTCAAGCTCGCTGATTACTACCGGCACACCTACGACCACAAACCGGCGTGGCAGGGTCTGTGACCGGAACCTGCGCCCGGGTCCTCCCGCAGCCGCACCTTCCGAACGGCTAAGATGGATGCCATGAGTAGCATGACGGATCCTCTCGACAACGACCCCATGCGTGAGCTTTCCGGCGCCGGATCGTCCACCGCAACCATTGAGCGCGAGGAACTGCGCCAGGAAGTGGAGCCCGGCGACCGTGAGCGCTTTGCACACTACGTGCGCAAGGAAAAGATCATGGAGTCCGCCATGACCGGCGAACCGGTCATCGCGCTGTGCGGCAAGGTCTGGACGCCCGGACGGGATCCGCAAAAGTTCCCGGTATGCCCGATGTGCAAAGAGGTCTATGACGGCCTCCGCCCGGGCAACGACGGCGGCAGCGGGTCCGGCGGAGACTCAGGCAACAACAAATAGTGACGGAGACACTCTTCGGCGGACCCACCCTGCCCCCGGCTTACCCGGAACGTGCAGCCTGGGGAACCGCCCCGAAGCTCCGTGCCTGGCAGCAGGAAGCGCTGGATCTCTACTTCAGCAAGTCCCCGCGAGATTTCATGGCCGTGGCCACCCCCGGCGCCGGCAAGACCACCTTCGCACTCAGGGTGGCCTCGATGCTGATCGAGGCCGGCACGGTGAACCGCGTGACCATCGTCGCGCCCACCGACCACCTGAAGCGGCAGTGGGCCGACGCCGCTGCGCGCGTCGGCATCGCCATTGACCCGAACTTCAAGAATTCGGACGGCCAGCACGGCCGCGGGTTTATCGGTGTGGCCGTGACCTACGCGCAGGTGGCCAGCAAGCCCATGCTGCACCGGGCCAAGACCGAGGCCGCCCGCACCCTGGTGATTCTTGACGAAATCCACCACGGCGGCGAGGCACTGTCCTGGGGCGACGGTCTCCGCGAGGCCTTCGATCCCGCGGCCCGGCGGCTGTCGCTGACCGGTACCCCGTTCCGGTCGGACACCTCGCCCATTCCGTTCGTGGAGTACACCGAGGACCGCGAGGGCATCCGGCGCTCCAAGTCGGACTATACCTACGGCTACGGCAACGCGCTGCGTGACCACGTGGTTCGCCCGGTCATCTTCATGGCGTACTCGGGGCAGATGCGCTGGCGCACCAGTGCCGGTGACGAGATGGCCGCCTCCCTTGGCGAGGCGGCAGTCACCAAGGACATCACGTCACAGGCCTGGCGCACTGCCCTGAACCCGGCGGGGGAATGGATTCCCGCCGTTCTGGCGCAAGCCGACAAACGGCTCAGCGAGGTCCGCCGCACCGTTCCCGACGCCGGCGGCCTCGTAATCGCCACCGACCACGAGGACGCCCGGGCCTACGCCGGCCAGCTCAAGAAGATCACGGGCGAATCGCCGACCGTGATTCTGTCTGACGATGCCAAGGCCTCAAACAAGATTGAGGAGTTCAGCGCGGGCGACAAGCGCTGGATGGTCGCCGTGCGCATGGTGTCCGAAGGCGTGGACGTACCGCGCCTGTCGGTGGGCGTCTACGCCACATCCACCTCTACTCCCTTGTTCTTCGCCCAGGCAGTGGGGCGCTTTGTGCGTTCCCGGAAGCGCGGCGAGACGGCCTCGGTCTTCCTGCCGTCCGTTCCCCAGCTGATGGCGCTCGCCAACAGCATGGAGGCCGAACGCGACCACGCCCTGGACCGGCCGCAGAACGACGACCCTGACGGCCTGATGGACCTCGAGGAATCGCTGATGGACGAGGCGAACCGCGAGGAGAAGGCCTCAGACAGCCTGACCAAGGGCAAGTTCGAAGCACTGGACTCGCAGGCCTCCTTCGACCGCGTGCTGTTCGACGGCGGCGAATTCGGTACCGGAGGCGATATCGGCTCCGAGGACGAACTCGACTTCCTCGGGATTCCGGGCCTGCTGGACGCTGAACAGGTCGGCGTGCTGCTGCGCCAGCGCCAGCACGAGCAGCAGGGCAGGAAGAAGCGCCAGGGCCCGGCAGCCGAGCCGGCCGGACCGGCAGTACCGGACCACCGGATGCTCATGGACCTGCGGAACGAGCTGGCAAAGAACGTGGCGGCCTGGTCTGCGAGGACGGGCACCCCGCACGGCGTGGTGCATACGAAGCTGCGGACCGTCTGCGGCGGCCCGCCTGTGGCACAGGCGAACGAGGAGCAGCTCCAGTCCAGGCTGAAGAAGCTCCAGGACTGGTTCATAGGCCGGAAATAGACCGGCAGTGACCTATTCGAGGTCCACGCCGCCCAGTTCCATTTCGGCGTAGGTGTCCTCGAGGTCATCGGCGATGCCCGCCGTCAGCCGCTTGATCACGGTGACGGAGTAGCCGGCCTGGACCGCATCCAGTGACGTGGCCATGACGCAGTGGTCGGTGGCGAGGCCCACCACCACGACGTCTTCCACGTCGTGGCTCTGCAGCCAGTCATCGAGGCCGATCGCGTCTTCCTCCGGAGCGTAGCCGGGGTCGGCGGCCCCGGGCAGGGTACCCGGCTGCCGCTCGCCGGTAGGGACGGCGTCCTCCGGTGCCAGCAGGCCCTCGAACCCGGAGTAGGCCGCGGTGTAGAGGCCCTTGTGGAAGTACGCCTGGATGTGCTCGGTATCCAGCTCCGGATGCAGTTCGGCCCCCTGGGTGCCGGCCACACAGTGCGGCGGCCAAGTGTCCTTGAAATCCGGGGCTTCCGAGAAATGGGCGCCGGGGTCGACGTGCCAGTCCTGCGTGGCCACGATGTGGTCGAACTGGCCGTGGTGGTTCTCGACGTACTCGCTGATGGCACCGGCCACTGCAGCTCCGCCCTCCACCGGCAGCGCGCCGCCCTCGCAGAAATCGTTCTGGACGTCGACGATGATGAGTGCCCGTGCCATCAGTTCTCCTCAGTTCTCTTCAGTTGTCCTCATAGAGCGTCGGGATGGCCGGCTCGCCGCGGTGCAGGCGGTGGACCACTGCCGGGAGTTCGGCGAGCGAGTCAGCGTGGCGCTGCCTGGCCCGCAGGACGCCTTCGTGGCCGGTCCAGCCCGGCAGGAGTTCGCCGTTCTTGATGAACTGCTGCAGGAGGGTACGGTCGTTACCGTCATCCGCGGGCCGGTGGCCCACGCCGATGAGCTCCTGGGTGGCCGTGCCGTTGTCGTTGAGCCGGCGGAGGGCGTACTTCCGGCCGCCCTTGCTGGTCTTGTTCTTGGCGGTCTTGGCGACCGGGACGAACTCCCCGGCGTCGTTGGTCCGGCTGACCAGCTTGTAGACCATGCTGGCGGTGGGCGCTCCGGAGCCGGTCACCAGGGAGGTGCCCACCCCGTACGAGTCAACGGGGGCGGACTGCAGTGCCGCAATGGCGTATTCGTCCAGGTCCGAGGTCACCGTGATGCGGGTGTGCTCGTTGCCCAGTTCATCCAGCAGCTGCCGGACCCACTGCGCCTGCTCCACCAGGTCGCCGGAGTCCAGCCGCACGGCGCCCAACTTGTCCCCGGCGATGTCCACGGCCGTACGGACGGCGGTTTCGACGTCGTACGTGTCCACGAGCAGCGAGGTGCCGGCCCCCAGGGAGGCGACCTGCGCCTCAAAGGCGTCCCGCTCGGTGTCATGCAGGAGCGTGAAGGAGTGGGCGGCAGTGCCCACCGTCTTGAGGCCGTACCGCAGCCCGGCCTCGAGGTTTGAGGTGCTGTCGAAGCCCGCGATGACGGCGGCACGGGCGGCAGCCGTGGCTGATTCCTCCTGCGTCCGCCGGGAGCCCATCTCGATGCAGGGCCGCTGGCCGGCGGCCATGACCATCCGCGACGCCGCCGATGCGATGGCGCTGTCGTGGTTGAGGACGGACAGGACGTACGTCTCCAGGATGCATGCCTCGGCAAACGTTGATTCGACGATCAGGATGGGGGAGTTGGGGAAGTACGCCTCACCCTCGGCATAACCCCAGACGTCGCCCGTGAACCGGAAATCGGCCAGGTAGTCGATGGTCTCCTTATTAACGACGCCGGTGCGCGCCAGGAAATCGAGTTCCGCCTCGCCGAACCGGAACGCCATGATGCCTTCCAGCAGCCTGCCCGTGCCGCCCACGATCCCGTAGCGACGGCCGTCCGGGAGCCGGCGCGCGAACGCCTCGAATACGGCCTTGCGGTGGGCGGCGCCGGAATGGAGGGCCCCCTGCAGCATGGTCAGCTCGTAATGGTCGGTGAAAAGGGACGTGCGGGGCTGCTCCCAGCCGGCGGAGTTACTCACAAAAATCACTCTAGTCCCCACCGGCTCCCACGTCTCGCTTCGCTTCGCCGCGGGGCCCTCCCCACCGGCTCCCACGTCTCGCTTCGCTTCGCCGCGGGGCCCTCGCCGGCGTGGGCCCATCCGGCGTGGGCCTATCATCGCCATAGAATGGACAGATGACCTTAAGCGTTGCGCTCGGCCCTGACACCCAGGAGAGCACCCAGACCGGAACGGCGGTATCCACCGATGCCCTCACCGCCCCGGACGTCCCTTGGAACCTTGTCATCTGGAATGACCCCGTCAATCTGATGAGCTACGTCAGCTATGTTTTCCAAAGCTATTTCGGCTACTCGGAAACCAAGGCCAACAAGCTGATGCTCGAGGTCCACAGGAAGGGCCGGTCCATCGTTGCCCACGGCAGCAAGGAACAGGTGGAGCAGCACGCGGTCGCGATGCACGGGTTCGGCCTGTGGGCCACCGTGGAGAAGGCCACCGGCGGAGACAGCGGGGGCGGCAAAAGCGGCCCGGGCAAGGGCAAGGGAAAACGTGGCTAAGGCTTTCAAAAACGGACTCAAGGGCATCACCGGCTTCCTGGAACCGGCCGAGCGGGAACTGCTGCGCAGCCTGTTCGCCGACGTCATCTCCATGCTGGAGCCGACCGACCGCGGTTCGGAGGATCCGCTCGCCGCGCTGATCGGGCTGGACATGGAGGTCCGGGAACCGTCCGACCGTGCCCTCCGGCGGCTGCTCCCCAACGCCGTGAAGGACGACGCCGAGGCCTCGCTTGAGTTCCGCCAGCTCACCGAACGCTCGCTGCGGGAAAACAAGATCGGCGCGCTGCGCGCCGCCGCGCTGAGCCTGGACAAGGACGAGCTCGTCCTGACCCCGTCCGATGCCCGGCACTGGTCCACCGCGCTCAACGACGTGCGGCTGGTGCTCGCCGAGCGGCTCGACATCCGGGACGAAGCGGACGCCGACCACGTCCACCAGATGCAGGACTGGTCCCAGGCCGAGGACGTGGAAAGCTACCTCGCCCTAGTCTACAACTTCACCACGTGGCTGCAGGAGTCGCTGGTGCAGGCGATGCTGCAGTCACTGGACGCGCAGGCCTGAGGGGTTCCGGCGCCGGCCGGTTCCTTCGGCCCTGACCGGTTTCGGCTGCGGGCGTTTCGGCCGCCGAATGTGACAAATTCGACATGAGTCGCGCGCCACAAGTGATGGCCGCACCTCACGGGAAGACCTATCCTCAAATAATCATGACTTCAGCATCGAGCATGGATCCGGCAGCGGGAGCTGCAGCGGAGTCCGCAACGGCCGACGGCGTAAATGTGGGATCGCTGCCGATCGGCGTCTTCGACTCCGGGGTCGGCGGCCTCACGGTGGCACGGTCGATCATCGACCAGCTGCCCAACGAATCCATCCTCTATGTCGGCGACACCGCCCACGGCCCATACGGGCCGCTGCCCATCGCGGAGGTGCGCGCCAACGCGCTCGGTGTCATGGACGAACTCGTGGATTCCGGCGTCAAGCTGCTCACCATCGCCTGCAACTCGGCGTCGGCCGCTGTGCTTCGTGACGCCCGTGAGCGCTACACGGCCCGTTACGGCATCCCCGTCATCGAAGTGATCCAGCCGGCCGTGCGCCGCGCCGTCGCGGCCACCCGCACCGGGCGGGTAGGCGTGATCGGCACCTCCGCCACGGTGGGGTCCAGGGCGTACGAGGACACGTTCGCCGCCGCGCCTGACCTGGAGATCACCTCCGTGGCCTGCCCGGCATTCGTGCCCTACGTGGAGGCCGGCATCACCACCGGACCGGAACTGCTGGACGTCGCCCGCGAGTACCTGGAACCGCTGAAGGCAGCGGGCGTGGACACCGTTGTGCTGGGCTGCACGCACTACCCGCTGCTGACCGGCGTGATCTCCTACGTCATGGGCGAGGACGTCACCCTGGTCTCAAGCGCCGAGGAAACGGCCAAGGACGTCTACCGGGCCCTTGCCAGCAACGGCCTGGAACGGACGGACGCGGCACGGCCCGAGCACAGCTTCATCGCCACCGGCGATCCCGGCCAGTTCGAGGCCCTGGCCCGCAGGTTCCTCGGCCCGGAGGTGCTCAGCGTCAAGCACGTGGACCACGTTGCGGCCCAGTACCCGACGGGCAGCCTGGCCCGGATCACCCCTGAAATGATCGCCGCCGCGCGGAAGGCGGCCGCCCGCCCGCGCATCTCCAACTTCGTGGAGCAGGCTGCCAGGGGGTCCTACCTGTGAAGCTCACCATCGTTGGCTGCACCGGCTCATTTCCCGGCCCCGGATCGCCCGCCTCCTGTTACCTGCTGACCGCCAACGACGGTGAACGGGTGTGGAAGGTGGTCATGGACCTCGGCAGCGGAGCCCTCGGCGCCATCCAGCGGTACACCGACCTGGAGGACATCGACGCGATCTTCCTCACGCACCTGCACCCGGACCACTGCATGGATCTCTGCGGCCTGCACGTGGCGGTGCGCTGGAAGCCGGGCGGCTGGGACCGGGGGAGAATCCCCGTCTGGGGCCCTGCCGCCACCGCCGACAGGATGGCCACAGCCTACGGCCTGGACCTCGACCCCGGGATGCACGAGGAGTTCGACTTCACCAACTGGACCGAGCGCCAGTCCGTCACTGTTGGCCCTTTCACCGTGACGCCGTTCGCCGTGAACCACCCGGTGGAGGAGGCCTACGCGCTGCGCGTGGAGGTGACCGAGCAGGACGCCGCCGGAAATGCCGTGACCCGCGTGCTGACCTATTCAGGTGACACCGATTCGTGCCGCGGACTGGAGGAAGCCGCCAAGGACGCCGACCTCTTCCTCTGCGAAGCAGCCTTCGAGGAAGGCCGTGACGACGGCATCAAGGACGTCCACCTGACCGGCAAACGGGCCGCCGAGGCAGCCACCGCCGCCGGTGCCCGCCGCCTGCTCCTCACCCATATTCCGGTGTGGACATCGCAGACCAAGGTCATGGCCGAGGCGCGGCCCGCCTTTGCCGGTGACGTGGCCGTTGCTGTGGCGGGCGTGCACTACACCGTCTGACGTGCGCTGTCGGCCTGGAGCCTCGATAAGCTAAAGGCATGACTTCCGAAGCAACCACTGCCCCCGTCATCCGTGCCGACGGCCGCACCCCTGACCAGCTCCGGCCCATCAGCATCACCCGGGGCTGGTCCAAGCAGGCCGAGGGATCGGCCCTCATCGAGTTCGGCAACACCCGGGTCCTGTGCACCGCTTCCCTCACCGAAGGCGTTCCGCGGTGGCTCAAGGGCGAGGGCCGCGGCTGGGTGACAGCCGAGTACGCCATGCTCCCGCGTGCCACCAACACCCGGTCCGACCGAGAGTCCGTCAAGGGCAAGATCGGCGGCCGCACCCACGAGATCTCCCGCCTGATTGGGCGCTCACTGCGTTCCATCATCGACACCAAGGCCCTGGGCGAGAACACCATTGTGCTGGACTGCGATGTCCTGCAGGCCGACGGCGGGACCCGGACCGCGGCCATCACCGGCGCCTATGTGGCGCTCGCCGAGGCCATCCGCTTTGCCCGCGAGAACAAGATGATCGCCCGCAACGCCCAGCCCCTGATCGACACCATCGCTGCCGTATCCGTGGGGATCATCGACGGCATCCCCATGCTGGACCTGCCGTACATCGAGGACGTGCGCGCCGAAACCGACATGAACGTCGTGGTGACAGGCTCCGGCAAGTTCGTGGAGGTCCAGGGCACGGCCGAGGGCGCTCCCTTTGACCGCGACGAGCTCAACAAGCTGCTGGACCTGGCGCTGCTGGGAACAGAACAGCTGGCCGCCATCCAGCGCGAGACCCTGGCCGAAGCGCCGTGAGTGGCGACAACGCTGTGAGCGGCGGACCTGCACCCCGGCTGGTGCTGGCCACCCGCAATGCCGGGAAACTGCGGGAGTTGCGTGAGCTGCTGCGCGGGCAGATCCCGGGGCTCGACGTCGACAGGCAGGTAGTGGACGCGGCCTCCGTCGGAGCCCCCGACGTCGCGGAAACCGGGGTGACGTTTGCGGAGAACTCGCTGCTGAAGGCGCGGGCTGTGGCTGAGGCCACGGGGCTGGTGGCCATCGCCGACGACTCGGGGCTGTCCGTGGATGTCCTCGGCGGCGCACCGGGGATTTTCTCCGCGCGCTGGGCGGGCCGCCACGGTGATGACGTCGCGAACCTGAACCTGCTGCTGGCCCAGCTGGCCGACGTGCCGGACGGCCACCGCGGTGCCGCGTTCGTGTGCGCTGCGGCGCTCGCCGTACCGGCGTCGGCATCCGGTGACGGTGCCCGCGAAGTGGTGGAGTACGGGCAGCTGGCCGGCACGCTGCTGCGCGAGCCGCGGGGAGAAGGCGGGTTCGGCTACGACCCCGTCCTGGAGCCCTTGGGCCTGGACCGGAGCTGCGCCGAGCTCAGCCCGGAGGAGAAGAACGCCATCAGCCACCGCGGGCTGGCGTTCCGTGCGCTGCTTCCCTCGATCGTCGAGGCCCTGCGGTAAACAGCAACGCGGGGTCACTTACC
>Ga0256906_1000449_pt1 | contig 14239 bp, 12 predicted proteins | sample MC6MC0744MT_FD_190186 | JGI IMG/M metagenome (GOLD analysis project Ga0256906, IMG submission 190186) | Metatranscriptome of enriched soil aggregate microbial communities from Iowa State University, Ames, United States - MC6-MC0744-MT... | ecosystem: Environmental > Terrestrial > Soil >... | reverse complement strand
GTGGCTTCGGCGGTAATCTGGCCCGTTTCCGTGGTGTTCCTGACGCGCGTTGTCATCGGGCCGCGCCCTGTTGGCCTCATGGCCGCCGGTGTCCTGTCGGCGGGTTTCCTCGCCTTTCCGTACCTGTTACTGGTGTGGGGTCCGCTGTTTCCCAACCTGCTCTCCGTCAGCGCACTGCCCGCCGGCGTCGCCGCGGTAATCTTCGTCTGCCGGCTGTCACCGACGCTCCGGGAACCTCCGCTGCGGGCCTGGCTTGCCCTCCTCGTGGCAGTTCCCGGGCTGGCCCTGTCGCACATGAGCGCCGTCAACGCACTTCTTGCCTTCAGCATTCCGGTCATTCTGGCACGGCTTTTCCGCTACTTCCGGGAGTTGGTCCGGACCAAGGCGGCGCCGAAGAAATTTGCCGTCGTGGCCCTGGCCTCGGTGGCGGGCGCGGTTGCCGTTGTGGTGGCGTGGCAGAAGCTCCGTCCGGCGCCGTACAACGGCTGGCTCCCACACCAGACGGTGCCGGGTGCCATCGGCGAAGTCATAGCGAACGGACCCATGAAGACAGATGCCACTGTCCTGATCTCCGTACTGGCGCTGATCGGCATCGCCAGGATCATCCGGCGGCGGGCGCAGCTCTGGCTGCTCGGCTGCTACCTGGTGGCCGGGTTCCTGTACGTTGTGGACGCCGGTTTTGCCGCCGGCTGGGCCCGGGCATTCTTCACCGGGACCTGGTACCAGGACACCTACCGCCTCGCAGCCTACCTTCCCATCTTCGCCGTGGTGCTTGCCGCCCTGGGCGTGCTGGCCACGGCCGACACCGCCAAGGCGGCCGCCGCCGTCCTTGCCCCGAAACTGCCAACCGCAGGGGTCCACCGCATGCGGCTCACCGGCGCGGCGGGCTTCGCCGGCATCCTGGCGGTCTGCCTTGCCCTTGGCTGGGCCGCGCAGACAGGTCCGGTGCGGGGATATGTGGCGTCCAGCCAGTACTACTTCGAGCGCGACACGAAGGACTCCATCCTGTCGTCCGACGAATATGCCCTGTTGGACCGCCTTGATTCGGAGGTTCCCGAGGACGCGGTCATCGCGGTGAACCCGTGGAACGGCGGCTCACTGGCCTACGCTTTCGCGGACCGCAAGGTGCTGGAGTTCCATATGGGCCAGCGGGAGAGCAAGAGCATGCGTGTCGTGGCGGAGTCCCTCGCAGACGCGGGCACCTCGCCCGCGGTGTGCGACGCCGTGAAGTCGACGAAGGTTTCCTATGCCCTGGATTTTGGCACACAGTATCTCCTGAACCACCCGCAGAGCAGGACGTACCAGGGCCTGCAGAACCTCTCATCCTCGCGAGCAGTTCAGCTCGTGGACCAGCAAGGCAACGCCAAGCTGTTCAAAGTGGTGGCCTGCAGCTAGCACGGCAAAAGGAAGACCTCCGGAACGGGCGTCGTACGCCTGTTCCGGAGGTCTCTATCTTTAAGGACTTGTCAGCTTCCGAAGGCCTCAATCAGGGCTGCCACGGTGCGTTCGGCGGCGTGACCGTCGCCGTAGGGAGTGGCATCCGTCGCCGCCGGCGCCGGACGCTGCACTGTGTCGGCCAGGATACTCAGGTCCTTGCTCACCAGCACGTTCCAGCCGAGTTCGACGGTCTCCACCCATTCAGTTTCGGGGCGGATCGTCGTGCAAGGGGTGCGGAGCAGGAAGGCTTCCTTCTGCAGTCCGCCGGAGTCGGTGATGACGCCGGCACTGTTCCGGACGGCGTGGACAAGCTGCGGGTAGGCGAGCGGCGATGCAACGCGCACCGCTCCCTGCTCCAGCTCAATGCCGTGCTTGGCCGCAAGGTTGACGAGCCGGGGGTGGGCCAGCAGGAAGACCGGCTTCTCCAGGCTGGCCAGGGACCCGACGATGGCGGAGAGGCGTTCCGGGGAATCGGTGTTGTCCGGCCGGTGGATGGTGCAGACGTAGTAGTCGCCCGGAGCCGCGTCGACCGGGAGGGGCTGGTCGCCGCCGTCGAGCATGTCGCGGACCTTGAAGAGGACGTCGGTCATGACGTCTCCCACCAGGACGGTCCGCTCGGCGAGGCCCTCGGTGGCGAGGTGCTTGACGGCCACCTCGGTGGGGGCAAGCAGGAGGTCGGCGCTGTGGTCGGTCAGGACGCGGTTGTGCTCTTCGGGCATCCGGCGGTTGAAGGACCGCAGGCCTGCCTCGAGGTGCGCGACGGGGATGTGCATCTTGATGGCAGCGATGGCCGCGGCGAGGGTGGAGTTGGTGTCACCGTAAACGAGGACGCAATCAGGCGCAGACTGTTCCAGGATTTCTTCGAGCCCGTGCAGCATGGCACCGGTCTGGGCTCCGTGCTTGCCCGAGCCCACGCCAAGGTTGAAGTCCGGTGCGGGGATGCCGAGGTCGCGGAAAAACACATCGCTCATGAGCTCGTCATAGTGCTGGCCCGTGTGGGCGATCAGGTGTTCTGCCTTGCCCTCCAAGGCCGCCGCAATCGGCGCAAGTTTCACAAACTGGGGACGTGCGCCAACGACGCTGAGAATTCGCATGGGTTCCAGTTTAGTTGCAGGCCGCGCAGATTTCCGCCCGGGGCCACCTGCACACCGTCAGGACCGGGAAAAGACGCCGGCCCGGGCGCGCTGCCGTTCCGCCAGATAATGCCGCAGCACTGAGTCCCGGGACAGGATTGCCGCCGGGCTCGCCGGGACCAGGTCACCCAGGCGGCCCGCCGTCCGGTGGCGTTCGACGGCGGTGCGCAGCGACTGAACATCGGCCGCCGCGCCAGCCGCCCGGGTCAGTTCGGCGTCCCGGCGGCTCAGTTCCGGCAAGTGGCCACCGGCAAAGGCGTACAGCCGGGAGGAGATATCCGCCCAGTACGCACGCTCCGCCTCGTTCCACAGCGCATCGTCCGGGAGACCGGAGGCGCCGGCGCGGCGGAGCAGCGCACCGATGCCGTGCACCCGCAGGACCTTCAGTGCCACGGCGCGACGTTCAGCGGGCCGGGCCTGCTGCAGCCACTCGGATGCGAGCAGCCGTTCCAGCCACCTGAACTCGTCCGCCAGGCTGCTCAGGGAGCTGGTGACGCGGCCGGCGCCGGAGTCGTCGGTCTGGTGATAGGCGGGGGCGCCGTAGGGGTAGCAGATGGGACCGGAGCGGAACCAGAGCTTCAGGGTCGCCTCAATGTCCTCGCCGGTCCGCAGCCCCTCCGCATACCGGAAACCGACGTCGGTAAGGGCGGAGCGCCGGAGCAGTCCGTACGGCACGCTCCGGTAGGCCAGGCCGTCCTTGAGGGAGTCCAGGACGGCCGGCTTCGAGGGCCGGATGCGGGGCGCCGGAAGGATGGTTCCCTCCGGCGTGCGCAGCGGTGCGATGACCACTGATGCGCTGTTCGGCTGGGCTGCCTTCCACCACGCGGCCAGTGAGCCAGGTTCCAGGTGGTCATCCGAGTCGAGGAAGCTCAGAAACGTTGCCGTGCTTGCGTCCAGCGCACGGTTCCGGGGTCCTGCGGGGGACCTGACGCCGTCGTCGCACGTCAGCCAGGTGACGCCGTCGAACTCTGGGCCGGTGAACCCAGAGCCGGCCGCAGACCCGGCACCGGAAGCCGTGCTGACCTCCGCGGCTGCGGAGCCGAGGTTGTGCAGTACCACTGTCACGCGGAGTTCAACGCCCAGCCGGGACAACTCGGCCCGCTGTGCCATGGCGGAGCCGACAGCGCGTTTGAAGGGTCGTTCTACATCATGGACGGGAATGACTACTTCGATGCTCTGGCTCATGGGGGTGTGCGTGCTCCTCGGCAAGGTTTCATTGGACCCGCGATAACCTTACTGGGTGGACAACAAAACACAGGATTCCGTGCTGCTCGACGTGGTGATTGCCGTGCACACCCCGGACCGGCCGGTGGGGCGCGCTGTAGCGTCCCTGCTGGAGGGCGGCCTGGCTGCGGAGGCCGGAGCGCCGCGGCGCCTGCGTATCAACGTTGTCTGCCACAACACGGACGTGAAACCGATCCGGGACCGTGTGGCTCCCGGGCATCGGGAGCTGGTCCGCTTCCTGCACTACGTGGACGGCATCAAGAGCCCGGCAGGACCCTTCAACCACGGTATTGCCGAAGCCACCGGCACCTGGGTGGCCATCATGGGCAGCGATGATTCCATCGAACCCGGCGCCCTGGCGCAGTGGGTGGACGCTGCCGAACGCGACGGATCCGACGTCCTGATCGCCCCCATGGCCCACGCCGGGGGCGGCGCGATCCGCACCCCGGTGGTCCGGCGTACCCGGCGCGGCCACCTGGATCCGGTGGCGGACCGCCTCACCTACCGGACCGCGCCACTGGGCCTTCTGCGACTCTCACTCGTGCGGCAACTCGGCCTCACGTTCCCGCCGCGCTACGCCACGGGGGAGGACCAGTCCTTCTCTGCGAAGCTGTGGTTCTCCGGCGCGAAAATCAGCTACGGCCGGGGCCTGCCGCGCTACCTCGTGCACGCCGATGCAGCCGTCCGGGTGACCCACACCCCGCGGCCGGTCGCGGAGGACCTGGCCTTTGCCACCGACCTCGTGCTGTCCGAGTGGTTTGCTGGGCTTCCGCAGCGCGCCAGGGAAGCGATCGTCACCAAGATCATCCGCGTGCACGTCTTCGGGCATGTGCTGCTGCGGGCCGAGGCCGGGACATGGGGCAAGGAGGACGCGGGGGAGATGGCCCAGGAGCTGCGGAAGCTGCTGTTCGGGGCGCCGCACGCTGCCCGTCCGCTCTCGCTGGCAGACAGAAAACTGCTCGACGCCGTCGCACGCGAGGAATCGGACGTGGAAGTGATGAAGTCACTGGCCCAGGCCCGGCGCCGCTTTACCAGCCCGCAGACCTGGGTGCCCCGCGACATCACCAGGGTGCTGCATCCCGAAGCCCCCTTCCGGTTCATGAGCGCCTCGGCCCTCGTGTAGCGACCGCTTAAATTTCCAGACACGCCAAAGGAACACATGAAGATCCTGGTAGTTGCGACGTGGTACCCCCATGACGAAAACCCCACCGAGGCGCCTTTCAACGCCGAACATGTGGAGGCGATCCGCGGCCGGGGACACGATGTGCGGGTGGTCCATGTGCGGCTCGGAACCGCGCTCAGCATGCCGGGGAAGTCGTCGGGCCTGTGGGAGGGAACACCGGTGCGGCGTATTGCTGCCGACCCCAAACGCCCCTTCACGCTCGTGCAGACGGCGCGGACGCTGGCGCGGGAAATGGCCTGGGCCGACACCGTCCACACCATGGCGTTCTCCTCCATCCTCGTCACGATGCTGCCTTGGGCGGCCCGGACCCTTGCCGGCCGGGGACGGGCCTGGGTGCACACGGAGCATTGGAACGGCGTGGTCAACCCGGCGAGTGTTTCACCCCTGTGGGAAAAGCTGGCCGGAATCCGGGCGGTCCTGCGGCTGCCCCATGTGGTTACCGGCGTTACCGGACAGCTGACCACGGAGATGCAGCGCTTTGCCCGGCCGGGCGCCGCAACGGTGGTGCCGTGCGTGGTCAAGGGGCGGGGTGCCGTCGTTCCTGCCTATTTCGGGAATCCGCTCCGGCTGGCCGCCGTTGGGGGACTGGTTGCCAGGAAGCGGCCGCTGGAAGCGGTGGACACCATCGCATGGCTGAGAGACCACGGCACGGCGGCGCACCTGATCTGGGTGGGGGACGGACCGCTGCGGGCAGCGGTTGAGTCCCGCGTTGCGGAGCTCGGACTGGGAGGCCACGTCACGCTGGCTGGCTCGGTTCTGCCCGCCGAGGTGGCCCGGCATCTGTCGGCAGCTGACCTCTTCTTCCTTCCGACGGCCCAGGAGAACTTCTTCACGTCGGCGGCCGAGGCACTTGCCGCCGGCCGCGCCGTGGTTGCCACGAGGGTGGGAGGCTTCAGTGATTATGCGGATGCCGCTAACAGCAGGCTGGTGGAGGACGTGACACCCGAATCGCTGGGACGGGCGGTGCTGGACGCGAGGGAGGCGTTCAAGGACGTGCCCGCGGCGGACATCGCGCGCCCCATCCGGGAGAGGTTCTCACCGGAGGCCGTGGGAGAGCTGTTCGACCGGGCCTATACGGCGGCGCTGGCCCGTGCCTGAAAAGCGACTGTCTACAACTACGCGTAAGGGAAATTCTTGAAGTCCGAACCCAGGGTTCTTCAGTTCAACGACTGTGCCTTCGTGGCCCGCAACATGGTGCGGGCCGCGGCGAGGGCCGGCATCGAATGGGCGTACATGCCACCGGAGCAGGTCCGGCCCATGACCGCTGCCTCGGCGAATCCGCTCCTCGCACGGGCACGGTTCGTTCCCTTCGTCGCGCGCAGGGCCCTCCGGCTCCGCGCCGCCGACGTCGTGCATGTCCACTACGGGACGAGCGCACGGCTGTTGCGGGAGCGCGGCATGCCCCGCCGGCCGTACGCGCTGACCCTGCACGGGACCGATATCCGCAAGCAGTGGACGGATCCGCAGTTCCACGGCGAGATCCAGCAGGCGATTGACGGCGCTGCCCACGTTTTCTTCGCCAATAACGACACCGCGGAGAACGCCCGCCGTGCCCGTCACGATGCCGAGTTCCTTCCCGCCCTCGTGGACGCCGCGGCGCTGCCCTCGTGGCATCCCGGCGGGCGGCCTTCCATACTTTTCGTCTCGCGCTGGGATGACGACAAGGGCGTCGAGCGGCAGCTGGAGCTGGCGCGGAAGCTGAGCGCCGCCGTCGGAAACCGTGCAGAAATACTTGGCCTGAACTGGGGGCCCGGCGCCGAGGCTGCCCGCCGGAACGGGGTGACCCTGCTGGAACGGATGCCGCAGGATGACTTCCACCGGGTCATGGCGCAGGCGCACATGACCATTGGCCAGGCCACCAACAACTTCGCCACCAGCGAGTTCGAGGCCCTCTGCATGGGTGCCCCGCTCGCCGCCTTGGGCTCCCGGCTCCCGAGGCCCGACGACGGGACCACACCTCCCGTGATCGAGGGAACCGATGAGGACGTGGTGGAGCAGGTCGTGGCGGCTCTTGATGACCCCGTTGCGGTCGCCCAACGGTTGGGCGGACGCGATTGGGCGCTACCCCGCTACGACGCGGCGGCCTATGTGCCGCGGCTGACGACGCTGTACGCCAGGATCGCGACCGGCAAGGCCTAGCGGCCGGCAGGGGATCAGCTGCCGGCCGCACCGTCAGCTGCCGGCTGCCGTCGCTCCGGCGGGGGAGTGCAGCCCCGCAAGGGCTGCCTGCTGGGCAAAGTCCGGGTTCGCGCGGACAACCTCGTCGAACGTGCCCTGGGTGAGGATGGTGCCTTCCTTCATGAAGCACACCTGATCGTTGTTGCGGATGGTCGACAGGCGGTGCGCCACGGAGATGACGGTGATTTCGCCGTGCAGTTCACTGATGGCCTGGGCTACGGCCGCCTCGGTGGCGGTGTCGAGTGCGCTCGTCGCCTCATCCAGCACCAGAACGAGCGGATCCATGTACAGGGCACGGGCTATGCCGAGGCGCTGGCGCTGGCCGCCCGACAGGGCTAGGCCGCGTTCGCCGACCCGGCCGTTGATGCCGTCCCTACGGGACTCGATGGTTTCCAGGAGCTGGGCGCGCTGCAATGCGGTGCGGACGCGCTCCTCGTCGATGTCGCTGCCCCATGTCAGGGCGACGTTCTGGGCCACGGTGCCGTCGAAAATGGCGACTTCCTGGGGCACGTAGCCAACGCGTTTGCGCCAGTCCGCCAGTACATCCTCGAGCGGAACACCGTCGAGCGTCATGGTGCCCGCCGACGGCGTTAGCAGGCCAAGGAAGATGTCAATCAGCGTGGACTTGCCTGCACCCGACTGTCCCACCACGCCAATGGAAGAGCCCATGGGCAGTTGCAGGTTGATGTTCCGGACCGCGGGCTGGGCTGCGCCCGGGTACGTGAATTCGACGTCCTTGAGTTCGAGTATCTTCGGCTCGTGCCGAATAGGGGTCTTTCCCAGTTTTTCGGCGTGCTTGCGGAATTCGGCGGCATCCTTGATGTCGGCCATCACGGTTTCGGTGTAGGGAAGAGTGGACTGAACCACAGTCAGCTGGGACTGCATGGCGGTAAGGGCAGGAACCAACTTGAAGCCGGCCAGGCCGAAGATCGCCACGGACGACATCGCCGTCTCGATTCCGCCGATCAGGTAGCCGACCGTACCGATCAGCAGAAAGCCGCCAATGAGCGCCATATCAATAACAAACTTCGGCACCGCGCCCATGAACCGGATATTCGAACGGGACCGTGCCGCCGTTTCACGGCTTTGCATCACGATGCCAGCAACCTCGTCCGCTTTGTCCCGGAGCGTGATCTCCTTCAGCGCTGCCAGCATCTCGGACACCAAGGTGGACATGCGCATGGCAGCGTCGCGGTTCACCTTGCCGGCCTCGTAGGACTTTTTGGAAAGCCAGAGGTAGAGGAATGCGGCGATGGCACCCAGATAAACAAGCGTGGCCACTGCGGTCTGCCACGACGCGCCAATGAGGACAACGAGTACCGAAACAAAGGTCAGCGCCATTGCCGGCAGCGTGACAGCCGGAAGAAGCACGCCCGATACCGTGTTGGCAATACCGACGTCGATCATCCGCACCAGCTCAGCCGTGGAACGCTTCATACGTTCGGTCCACGGAGCCCGGATGTAGCTCTGGAACAGCACCGTACCGATCTCGAGTTCGTAATCGGCGAATTTCCTGGTCGAGACCCATTGCAGCCAGATGTTCAGGACCGACTTCAGGATCATCACCATGGCGGACCCGACGAGCAACAGCAGACCAAACTCCTGGCTCATGGATCCGAGCAGGGGCAGGCTCATTTCCCCACCCTTGAGAATCTGATTAAGCACGAGAGCGAAAACGCCGAGAGCCGCTGCATCGAGCAAAGCCAGAACAGCTGACAGGACGCCGAAGAGCAGCAGGAATCTCCGCGCATTCATTGGCAGAAGCGGCAGCAGTTCGCGCATGGTGCGGCGCAGTTGTCTCAAGAAATACTCCAGAACGGAAGGGGCAGAGTCCCTCCCAATACTACGCGTCAGTCCTTGGGCGCTGCGGCAGTAGCCCGGGGATGCCGGTCTCGGCAGGGCCGGTGGAATCGCCCACCCCTGATGTCAATGAGAGGATAAGGTCATGACCCACCCGATCCGTGTGACCCAGCTCTTTGACTGCGCCGACGTTGGTAAGACCTTTGTAGATGAGGCCCGGCGGCAGAACAAACCCTGGCGGATCATCCAAGGTCCCTGGACCCGCGGCGGGACGAAAGTAGCCTATTACAGGTTCCGGATGGAGCATGCCGCGGCTTTTCCTCGGACCGACGTGTGGCACGTGAACATGGGTGGGCGGGCAAAGTGGGCGCGCGGGACTTTTTCACGTCCTTATGCCCTGACTCTTCACGGCACCGACATTCGGGAGAATTACTGGCAGGACCAGCACCACACGGTGATCAAAGAGGACATCGACCGCGCAGGGCAGGTCTGGTACACGACTCCTGACCTGCGTGAGAAGGCTGAGCAGGCTCGGCCGGATGCCGAGTATCTACCCGCCCCTTTGGACATGGCAGAGCTTCCCGCCTGGCATCCTGCGGCAAAACCCAAGGTCTTTTTCCCCTCTCGATGGGACGCCTCCAAGGGCGGCGTTGCCCTACTTAAGACTGCCGCCGACGTGATGTCGGCCGTTGGCGCCTCCGGTGACGTGGACGTCGTCGGGCTGGACTGGGGAGACCGCGCGCCGGAAGCGGCTGCACTCGGCATCAGTCTCCTGCCAAGGATGACCAAACCACGCTTCCTGCAGGAACTAGCCACTGCCCACGTGGCCGTCGGGCAGGCTACGGGGGTCCTGGGGGTCAGCGAACTTCAGGCCATGGGGATAGGAGTGCCGTTGGTTTTTGCGGACCCCGTGACCGGCTACCCGGATGAACAGTCAATGGTCACTGTTGCGAGGGCGGAGATTGGCCAGGCTGTGCGTGACAGCCTGGACGACCCGGAGGCGCTCTCCCGCAAGCTTGACGGTCCCTCGTACGTGTCGCAGTTCCATGGTGCTTCCACGCTTCTTCCCAGGCTGGAAGCAGGCTACGCCAAGGTTTTAGGAGCCACTGAGTGACCAAGCCCCACCTGCTCTATATCGCTTTTGCCTTTCCCCCCAGTACCGCATCATCCGTTTACCGCTGCACGGCGGTAGCCAACGCGTTCGCCGAGGACGGATGGGACGTCACGGTTCTCACAGTCGACCCGCAGGTCTGGTCCCAAATCTCGGGAGTGGATGAGAAGCTGGCGGAATCGGTCCATCCGGCCATCCGGGTTGTCCCAGTGGACGACGGCGGCGCGGAGGAACCGGCCAAAGGAGACCTGCGCCGGTACTCGCGGTTTAGGATTGAGGCTCCCTACCTGTGGAAGGATGCCCTGCGCCGCCGCAGCCGGCGGAACTTCCCCGAGGACTTTCACGGGGCGTGGTTGAGGCCCGCCAGCGAGGCTGCCCGAAGCATCCACGCGGACAAGCCCGTCGACCTGGTCATGGCATCGGCCAGCCCCTATGTTGCATTCGGCGTTGCCCGGGCGCTGGAGGGCGTCCCCTACGTCATGGACTACCGCGATGCATGGGCTTTCAACACCATTTCCGGGGCTGAAGACTTTACCCCGGACAGTGCCGTGGGGAAGCGCGAAGCCGAATACCTGCGCGATGCCGCGCAGGTCTGGTTCGTCAATAGCCAGATCAGGGACGAATACGCCCGCCGCTACCCCGAGTCGGCCCATCTGATGCGGGTGGTGGCCAACGGCTTCGATCCCCAGCCAGGCCACGCCCGGCCTGCCGTGCAGCCTGCTGAACGCCCACGCTTTGGTTACCTCGGCACGCTGCAGTACGTAAACATGCCGCTGCAGGAATTCCTGGACGGCTGGAGCGCCGCCTTCGGTTCCGACAGCCCGCAGGCGGAAGCCGTGTTCCGCGGGAAGCTGAGCGCTTCCGGGGCGGCAGGCGCTGAGATTCTCGAAATCTTCGGAGCCAGGCGCCAGAATGGCCTGCGTTATGACGGGCCGATTTCCAAACGCGACGTCGCAGGCTTCTACGGCAGCATGGATGCCCTGATTCTGCTGCTGTCCAGCGGCAAATACGTAACCGGCGGCAAAACCACCGAGTACGTGGCGACCGGACTGCCGATCGTCTCCGTGCATGACATGGAGAACGCGGCCACGGACCTCCTCCGGGATTACCCGCTGTGGTTCCCGGCGAAGGAACTCACCGCCGAGGGCATTGCCAATGCGCTGCGCGATTGCGCAGAGGCTCTGCAGGAGCCTGACGAAAAGCGCTGGGCCGCTGCCTGGGCCTACGGCCAGCAGTTCCTCCGCAGCACGATTCTGGAGCCGGTCATCGCCGAGCTGCGGGGAATCGCAGGGTACGGTGCGGCCACTCCGCGGCAGGCCACCGAAGAAAGGAGCCAGGCGTGACTTCCGCCAAACCGCTGCACGTAAGTATCGTCGTCGGCCGCAGCAGCCACCCGCAGGCCGTCATTGATGATCTGTGGAACCGTGCGGTGGGCGCGGTGGGCCAGCATGCCGGCCAGATGACCGGGACGGCCGTCTACACGCACGACGGCGATGCCACCGTCACGGCCCGGGACGACCGCCTGTCGGTGGTGCCGCTGGCCAAGCCCCGTGGCGGCCGGCTCACGTCGCTGGTGTCAGCCGCGGCAGCTAAGCCCGGCCCGGTAGGTGTAGCCGGACGGCTTCTCCGGGACAATTTCGACTCCAGAGCGCTCGCGCGGATTCTCGCCGACCGGGTGGACCTTCAGGAAAAGTTCCGGAGGTCGGACGTAGTTGTGGCGGCTGACCTCACGGCGGACCGCTCTGTCTGGCTTTTGCGGAACAGCACCCGTGCCGGGCTGGTGCATGGCCCTATCGCCATGTTGCATGCACTCCGGGAGACACTGCGGAAGTGATCGTCCGTCCGGTCCGCCGATGAGTCCGTGGCATGTCGCCTGTGGAATACTTGACGGGTGAGTCGAACCTGGATAGTCATACCCATGTACAACGAAGCGTCCGTCGTCGGCACCGTCATCGAGGGGCTGCGGAAGGAATTTCCGCACGTTGTTTGTGTTGATGACGGCAGCACCGACGGCTCGCAGGACGTCGCCCGCCAGGCCGGCGCCGTCGTTGTCCAACACCCGGTAAACCTTGGCCAGGGCGCGGCGCTGCAGACGGGAATCGAGTATTCGCTCCAGGACCCCCAGCTGGACTGCATCGTTACTTTCGACGCCGACGGCCAGCACCGCGTGGTAGACGCACTGGCCATGGCCGACCGGATCCGTTCGGGCGAAGCGGACGTCGTGCTCGGATCCCGGTTCCTCGACAACCGCACCAAGCTCTCACCCCTGAAACGGCTGGTTCTGCGGACTGCCGCTGTGCAGTCCCGGATGTCCACCGGCATGGCCCTGACCGACGCCCACAACGGACTGCGCGCCTTCAGCCCGAACGTTGCCCGCGGCATCAACCTGCGGCAGAACCGGATGGCCCACGCGTCCGAACTGGTCCATCAGCTTGCCGAGATGAATCCGCGCTGGGTGGAACATCCGGTGGAGATCATCTACACCGACTACTCGAAATCCAAAGGCCAGTCGTTGCTGAACTCGGTCAATATCGTCGCCGACCTCTTCTTTAGGTGAAATTGTGCAGATCATTGTCCAAGTAGCACTTGTTGTTGCCGTCATCATTGTCTCTCTGGCACTGATGCGCGGTGGTTCCAACGCCAGGCACCTTGCCATCCGCCGCATCATGCTGGTTCTCTTCGCCTGCCTGGCAGCGCTCTCGATCTTCTTCCCGGAACTGCTGACCCGCGTGGCCAGGCTGCTCGGAATCGGCCGCGGAACAGACCTGGTGCTGTATGGCCTGATCGTGAGTTTCCTGGTCTTCATGGCTACGACCTACCAGCGCTTCCGGCACATGGAATCCACGCTGACCAAGCTTTCCCGGAGGATTGCCTTGGACGAGACGCCGCCGCCGCCCGGCAATGGCGGGCCCCTCGAGCGCAAGGACGGGGAGCCTGACCGGCGCCTGACCCCACCGGCCCACGGAGGGCAGTAATAATGGACCATATGACTGAGCTGCCCTCGCTGTTGATCCTGACCTTTTCGCCTATTCGCTCGGATCCCAGGGTCCTCAAGCAGGTTGAGCTTTTCAAAGGGAAGTACCGCGTTTCTACGTGCGGCTACGGTGACGCCCCGGACGGTGTGGACAGCCATTTCGCGCTGCCTGCCGATTCCCGCGGCTGGCCTTCGGACAAGCTGGGCCTCGTCACGCGCCGTTATCCGCGCGTCTACAACGGGCTGACTGCTGTCTCGGCTGCGCGCGGCGTCCTTCCCCGCGGGGAATTCGACGTTATTCTGGCCAACGATTTGAACACGCTCCCGCTGGCGCTGGAGCTCCAGCCGCGGCTGGGCGTCCACGCCGACCTGCACGAATTCGCCCCCCGTGAAAAAGAGGATGACCTCAAGTGGCGGCTGTTCGTGGCGCCGTTCATGCGCTGGCTCTGCCGGCGATACCTTCCCTTGGCCGAATCGGTCACCACCGTATCTCAGGGAATTGCGGACGAATACACCAAGGACTACGGGGTGGCTGCGGCCGTGGTGACCAATGCGGCGCCCTATTCGGAACGTGAGGTGCGGGCCGTGGGCACCCCGGTCCGCCTCATCCACAGCGCTGCGGGCCAGCGTTACCGCAAGCTTGAAAACTTCATTGAGGCCATGCGGGATGCGCCGGACTGGCTGACTCTGGACATGATCGTGATGCCCAACGAGCCGGACTATGTGGCCGAGCTCAAGGAGAAGGCAGCGTCGGTGCCTGCCATCCGGTTCCGTGACCCCGTACCTTACAGCCAGCTCGTGGCTACGCTCAGCGAGTACGACGTTTCCCTGGTGTTCCTGCCGCCCACGAACTTCAACCTCAAGAACGCCCTGCCGAATAAGTTCTTCGAAGCCGTCCAGGCGCGCATTGGCCTCATCGTTGGCCCGTCGCCGGCGATGGTCGCTCTCGTGGAGCAGTACGGATTGGGTGCTGTGACGCCTGACTTCTCGGCGGACTCGCTGCGGAACACCCTGCACGGGCTGACGGCCGAGAGGATTTCCACGTGGAAGCGGGCAGCGGACGCAGCAGCCCGTCCACTCTCGGCTGAATCACAGGTGCTGGCCTGGCAAAAGGCTGTGGAAGAGATTGTGGCTTCCCAGACAACGCGTGCCTGAGCCGTAGCGGCGGTATGGACAGCTAAATACAAAGGCGGCTTCCC
>Ga0256906_1000447_pt1 | contig 14278 bp, 14 predicted proteins | sample MC6MC0744MT_FD_190186 | JGI IMG/M metagenome (GOLD analysis project Ga0256906, IMG submission 190186) | Metatranscriptome of enriched soil aggregate microbial communities from Iowa State University, Ames, United States - MC6-MC0744-MT... | ecosystem: Environmental > Terrestrial > Soil >... | reverse complement strand
CATGCAAGGAACTTTTGTGAAGGCGTACCGGAGGTACGTCAAGCAAAAGTGACGAAGCAGGGAGTGAAAAGGCAGTGAAAGATGCCCCTAAGCGGGTTTTCTGACACGCCCTAGCATCGGCTAACCTTCCTGTCTCATTGTAACGCAAAAGAGACGGCTCGCTCAACCGAATCGCCGGTTTTGCGCCGTCCCTCGTACGAACAAGCTATCGTTTCATTGTCTGCCGCATTCGAATGGCTAACAACACCAGTACGCTGAACAGCGCCGAAATAATAACCGTATGCAGCAGCCCGGTAAATACGTAGGCGTCTTCGTTCGATAAAGTGAAGGAGAGCAGTCCCCCGCTAAAAATTTGCAGGACGACGAGAATAAGCGCCTTGTTGCCGATGGAGGCCAGCTCCGAGCCGGCTCCGGCAGCTTTGCGAACGTAGAACACGACAATAGCAATAAACACGAGCAGCAGCAGCGCGGCAATCCGGTGCGCGAACGCGACTGCAACCGACCCGGATAGCTCGGGCACGATCTCGCCGTTACATAGCGGCCATCCCTCGCACGCCCCTCCGGAGCTCGTATGGCGGATAAACGCGCCGAGGTAAACGACGCCGTAGCAATACACGATAACCGCGACTACGCCCTTGTACAGCCCTGTCGAGATTGACGCGGCAGCTGATGGCCGACGATGCTGCGAGGAGGGAACGGCTTGACCGCTTTGCTCCGCGGCTTGACGCTTGACGAGCTTGTACAGCAGCCAGGTGCAGGTGAAGGCGAATAGCGAAATGCCGAAATGGAGCGCCATAACGATCGAAGACTGCTCCCATTTGACCGCCATCGCGCCGAGAATCGCCTGCATAACTGTAAACAACAGCGCCCCGCCTGCATAAAGCAGGTTTTCGCGATGGCGCGCGGGCTTCCAGAAATGCGTTACCAAATAGGTCGCTCCTACGAGCAGCCCAACGATGCCGCTAATCATACGATGACTATATTCAACCATCGACTCCACCGTATAAGCTGGTACGAATTTGCCGTTACACAGCGGCCAATCCGTACCGCAGCCGCGGCCGGAATCGGTATTTGTCACGAGAACTCCCGCGATCAAAACGAGAAACATGCCGATGCAGGTCAACAGAGCAAGCAAACGATATCTTTGAAAGGTCATGCATATCCCCGATTTCATGTGAAAGTTGGCGCAATAGGCCTGTTTCCCATTATACCGAACCTCACATGTTAAAACCATGTTCATAATGTGAACATTAAGGGGCTGTCTGCTAAGTAAAAAGAGTCGTACGAAAGAATGATCGATGAGAAAGTTGTCATGCATGTATCTCCTTACGATGCTATACGATCCTGAAATTTGAATGGGTAAACCCGTTAAGAGGTGATTTCAGGACCGTATGAGGCAGTCTCCAGAAGATACATGCACTTTTTCTTGATCGATCATCTTGTACGACCCTACTTATGAGACAGCCCCGCTGTCAGCCCTGAAAGGGACCGGCTACAGAACTACTGAGCAATAGCGCCGGATACTTCGACTGCCCGATCGAGAAACTGTTCGATCTCCTCGCGCGTCTTGCGCAGCTTGCTGACGAATCGGACCAACTCGCGGCCTTGGCGGAAAGCGATAAAGCTCGGAATGCCCAGTATGTTCAATTCGCCGCATAGATCCGGCAGATCGTCGCGGTCGATCTCGACAAGCGTCAGTCGATCCGCATACGCCGCTTCCACGTCATCGATAAACGGATTGATAAAATGGCAATCCTTGCACCAGGTCGTCTTAAACACCGCCACCGTTAACCGATCTTCGGCAATCTGCTCGCGAAAAGCTTGCTCGTTCGTTATTTTCAGCATGGTCCAACCCCTCCCTTTCTCCATTCCTGTTTTCTTATAAATCGCGCGTGACTTCCATCATCTGCTCGTCGTAGTCTTCCCACTCGACTACCTCGTACTCGGCTCCAAGCAAGCCGAACAGATCGTCTGCCGAGATGTACGTCATATTCGCATCGTTCATGAGCGGATGAGCCAGCTTGACGGTTTCTCCGTTTACCGTCGCTTGGTCGGAATCTTTGCGCAAAATAATCGACTTGGCCGTCGGCCGGTCATAGAAGCGAATCTCCATGGGTCCGTTCGCCGGAACCTCCAAATTCGGACGAATGCCGAACTCGCCAAGCGTCTCGCGCAGCGGTACGAAAGCTGTGCCTTCCTCGTCCACGAAGAACGGAATGCCCCATTCGCTGCTGAGCGTAAAGCTTTGATCGTCGATCGCAAAATCGTTTTTCAACAGATCGTACACCACGGAATCGCTGTCGAACATTCTGACGAACCGGTAAGCGTCGTAGTTGTCCAACTCTTCAAGCTTAAGCGCGTTAACCGGCGTTTCGACGGCTGGAATTTCCACTTCGCCGTTTACGTTCCACATTTCGCTGCTTGCCCGCACTTTAATGCTGCGAATCGGGCTGTCTTCTTCCGCAAAAGCGGCCGGGGCAATAACCGCCTCCAGATTCGACTTGCGGATATGCAGCGATTCGTCCACATACAGGTCGGTTTTCAGCGTAATGCCCTTATCGAAAATTTGCTTCCATTCCTCTTCCTGCTGCGCCTTCTTCAGATCTTCCAGCGCATCCTCCAGCTCAGGCAGCAAGGTCTCTACGGCAAAATTCGCCATCGCCTCAGCGTTGAGGCTCTCCGAGTCCCTCAGTCCGAGATCCAAATCCTCCTCCATCTCGTAGAGCCACTCGAATACTTGAACGACGGTCGCGCGGAAGCCTTCTTTGTCCTTGATCAGATTTTCGAGGTACAGGGGAAGCAGCTGCCCCAATTGCTCGCCGTTCAGCTCCGCGTGCACCTTGGTCAATTTGGTCGACTCGCCGTGAATCGTCTCGTTCACCTGATCGACGGTAATTACCGGAGGATTTGGCAGCCCCTTAATCAGGTACGAGCCGATATTCTGGGCCAGCTTGCGCACCGATTCCATCATCGCCTGCCGGTCTTCTCCGCTCGGCAGCGCCATCGTTCCCAACTCGTCCTGCAGGGCGGACAGCTCGAGCACGAAAGGTCTCTTCGCTCCGTCAATGTCGATTCTAACGGCCTTCTCGTCTGCATGAAGCGTGAACGGAATGCTGCCCTTGCTCGTAACCAAATTTCCGGTTACCCATTGATTGCCCAATGCATCCGCTTTCGAGTGAACCAATTCCAGCTTCAGCTTGCGCAGCAGCTCGACCGCCTTCTTCGCCTTCTCGTCCTCCGAAGCGAGCAGAGCCTCGTTGACGTCCACTTCCAGCTCAAGAACGAGCGATTGCTCCTGCTTCTCAATGCTGAGCTGCTTGACCAGCATATCGTTCAGGTTAAGCCCCCCGACCGATTGACAGCCGACAATAACGGTCAGCAGCAGCACGCATAACGTCCATCCCCATCTTTTTAACGTCCGAATGTTCACGAATGAGTCCCTCCCATAAAATAGCTGAGGACGCTTGCGAGCAAGCGCCCAACCTCATTTTATTTCGACGATCAGCCTCTTAATCCTGCCCGCAGTTTCATAAATGGCGCAAGAAGACGCCGTACTGCTTTGGGGTAGGTCGAAATCTCCGCCGCTGTGACGACTCCGAGATAGACGAGCAGCGCCGGATACAGCACGGCAAGCAAGCCTCCCATTACGCCGAAAGCAAGGAAAAACGCCAGTTTATCCGGAAGTCCGCCGCAGATCGCCAGAACGCCCCACTCCGCGAATCCGATCGCAGCCGCCACGATGACGACCGTGAGCAGGAACGGGAGCCAGCGCTTGCCGAGAAACTTGAAGCGCGAACGTTTCCTCAAGCTGAGCACGTTAAAAATAAGCGCCCAGATGAAGCACGCCGTCGTAGCCGCGATAATGCCGTAAACCCCGAAGAACGGAGCGAGCGCGAAGCTGAGGACGACTTTGATCAGGACGCCGGTGAGCGCGTGCATTGTCGCCTTTTTGGGCTCGGAGATGCCCAGCAGAATCGAATTTGTTACCATCATTCCAATCTGGAAAATCGTACCTAGCGTCAGCATCGCCACCACCTGGCTGCCGATCGGCTTCTCGAACAGCAGTCCGTTCACGCTGAACGCACCGACGCCGAGCAGAAGCACGACGGGCATTCCGCTGAACAGCGCGATCCGAACCGCCAAGGAAGCCTGCTGGCCGACCTTGTCGGCGTCCTTCAGCGCATGAGCGGACGAAATATGCGGTATGATCGACTGGCTAAGCGCAACCGCCAGAATGATCGGGATGCCTGCGATCGATTGGGCGTTCATTCCGTACACGGCAGCCCAATGGTTGATCGTTTCCTGGTCGAAGTGTCCCACCGTAAGCGACTTAATCATAAAATTGTCCATCGTATACAGCAGCTGCACCGTAATCCCGGTCATGACGACAGGGATGGACAGGTTAAACAGCTCCTTGTAAATGGAGCCAAGCCGCAGTTGACGCGACGGATCCGCCTGTATGCGCGGCTCTAGTCGGTCGCTAGATTTCAGCTTGCGGGAATAATACAGCATCACGATAAAAGCGCCGATACTGCCGAATACGCTGCCGAAAGCGCCGCCGGCGGCAATGCCTTCCTCGTTGGTCGGATCGATTGCGTAGAATGCGTAAGCGATCACGACGGCCGCGACGACGCGCAAAATCTGCTCGATTATCTGCGAGATGCCCCCTGCAGTCACGAACTGCCGGCCTTGAAAATATCCCCGCATCATCGCGATCATCGGAAACAGCAGCAAAGACGGAGCAATCGCCCGGATTGCGGTCGCAGCTTCCGGCTCCTTCAGAATAGACGAAGCGATCACCGGAGCGATCAACCAGAGACCGATCGTAATGACGACGCCGGCGATTGCCCCAAACAGCATCGCCGCCCGGTACACCTGCTGCGCTTCGCGGACGCGCCCGACGGCATAGCGCCCGGAGACCATCTTGCTGACGGCGCTCGGAATGCCCGCGGTAGCCACGATCAGCAGCAGCAAATAAATCGAGTTTGCATTGTTGTAGTAAATATTTCCAAGATCGTCCATCAAATAATCGAGCGGAACCCGCTGGAAAATGCCGAGCGCCCGCGCCACAAGCGCAGCGGCCGCTAGAATAAGCGTGCTTTTGAGTAAAGTGTCTTTTTTCAAGGTAACCCTCTTCGCCATTCGATTAAATTAGTTGAAAATCAGCCAGACGATAAACAAAACGATCATTGCGCCTTGCAGCAGCACCTTGACGACAGTGCTCGTGAACAGCCCGACGAGCGAGCCCCAGCCGACCTTCAGCGCGCGGTTGAACTCCGAGCCATGGATCAGTTCTCCGAGTATGGCGCCCGCCAGCGGACCGATAATCAGCCCGAAGGCCGGAATGACGAACGGACCGACCAGAATGCCGATCGTGCTGCCGATGACCGAGGCTCGAGAGCCGCCGAACTTCTTGACTCCCCACGCGTTCACCATATAATCCGCCACGAACAGCACGACCACGATCAGCGTCTGGATAATCCAGAACCACCAGCCGAACGGCTCGAACGAGAAAAACCAGCCATAGACGAAAAACGCCGCGTAAATCGCCAAAGCTCCCGGCAAAATCGGGTAGATCGCCCCGGCCATACCGACGGCAAATAATGCTGCGATCAGAACCCAGCCCAAAATATCCATCGCGTCACGTCCTCAAAACGTATTGTTGAATGACTTGAGCGACGCCGTCTTCTTCGTTCGTCCCCGTGATGACGTCGGCTACCATTTTCACCTCGTCCTGCGCGTTGCCCATCGCCACGCCAAGACCCGAAGCGCGAATCGCGGCGATGTCGTTTAAGCTGTCGCCTACCGATACGATTTCGGACATGTCCAGACCCTTGAGCCGGCACAGCTCCATCAACCCCGACGCCTTCGAAACGCCCCGCGGATTAACCTCGATGTTGTTGGGCGAGGAATTGGTAATCTCCAGTCCGTCCCAAACGCCGATCTCCTTCAAAATTTCCTCCAGCAGCGAAAGCTCCTCCGAATAGTAGCCGAATTTCAGCCATACCTTGGAGGCCGGATCGTCGGTCCAGCCGTCCTTGTTAAAGAGACCTTCGGTCGAATACGCCCAAAACCAGACGTCCGGGTGCTTCAAAGCCACCTCGTGCAGACGGATTACTTTATCCGAATCAAGCGTCGTTCGCTTATGCAGGCTATGAGGCTTGCTCCACACCTCTCCGCCGTTCACCGTTATCATCGGCGAATCCAGACCCAGCCGCTCGACGATCGGAATCGCGCCCTGGAAGCCTCTGCCCGTGGAGGCGCACACCGTTACGCCTGCATCGATCGCATGTTTGATCCAAATCGCATTCATCTCGCTTACCTCGCCGTGCTCGTTCAACAGTGTGCCGTCCAAATCCAACGCCAACAACCGATACTGTCTCATCTCGTATGCCACTTCTTCTATCCGCTCCCTAACGCTTTCTTTCTTCCATATAACGATCATTTTATCATAATTCGGCCCTCCAAAACGAATTAAAATAAGAGCCGCCCGGATCCGTCCTCAGACGGATAGGCAGCTCTCGTTCATCTAATTCAGTAAGCTTCGCGAGCCGTGGAGACGCGTTGTCGCAGTTTTCGTACGACAAACCCGTGCGATGGAGAAAACAGGAAGGCGAGCACGAACAATACGCCTGCCACGCACACCATACAGCCTGCAATCGATGCGTCCAGCGCAGCAGCGACATAATAACCGGCAACCGAGCTGATCACGCCGATGACCAGACTCAGGCCGATCATCGTGCCAAGACGATCCGTCAGCAAATAGGCGGTTGCCGGGGGTACGATCAGCAGGCCGACGACAAGGATCGCCCCGACGCTCTCGAAAGAGCTGACCGTCGCCATCGACACGAGCCCCATCAGCACGTAGTGGAACAATGCAACCGGAATGCCGATTGCCGCCGCCAGCGCCGGATCGAACGCACACAGCTTAAATTGCTTGTAAAACAACGTGATCAACGCCACGATAATAAACAGCGTGATTCCTAGCAGCCATACCGCTTTCGGTCCCAAGTCGACTCCGCCGATCGTAAGCGAGTTCCACTGCACGTAGGCGATTTCCCCGTACAGCACGCAATCCAGATCCAGATCGACATGCTGAGCGTTAAGGCTGACCAGCAGCACGCCCGCTGCGAACAGCGAGGTAAAGACGACTCCGATCGAAGCGTCGCTCTGCACGCCGCTCTGCTGGAACATTTGAATGAGAAACACGGTCAGGAAGCCGATGATCGCCGCTCCGAACAGCATGAAGAACGAATCTCTCGAGCCGCTGACCAGAAAAGCGATGACGATTCCCGGCAATACGGAATGGCTGATTGCGTCGCCTACGAGCGCCATCCGACGCAAAATGAGGAAGCAGCCCAGAATGCCGCAGCAAGCGGCAACCAAGGCGCCTGTCAGCATAATCCAAAATCCGCTCATGCCGACACCCCCCGTTCTTTCGCGGATGCGTTAACTCGCGCTCCCGCTTGCTTGGCGTTCTCCGCCGCCCATTCCCGCTTGGCGGAAGAACGACGGAGAAGCTTGGCGATTACGCCGCGGCGCGGTCCGAACAGCACCGAGCCGACGAATACGGCCGTCGCGGTCAGCACGCTTAGCGGTCCGGTCGGAAGCTGCGCCGTGCCGGCGCTGACCCAGGTGCCGATCGCGCCGCTTAGCGCGCCGAACAATCCGGACAGCACGGTCATGACGCCAAGCCGATCCGTCCAGTATCTGGCCGACACCGCCGGCGTAATCAGCAGCGCCGCGACGAGCACGACGCCAACCGCCTGAATGCCGACCACGACGGCGATCGTTACGAGCCAGAGCAGCAGCTGCTCCAGCGTCGCGACAGAGAAGCCCAGTCCCCGGGCATAGCCGGGATCGAAGCTAATCAGCTTGAATTCCTTGAACAGCAACGCGCAGACGACGATCAGCACAATCGCGACGCTCGTCATCGTATAGACGTCCTTGGACGTCATCGAAGCCGCCTGCCCGAACAGAAACTTGTCGAGCCCGCTCTGGTTGCCGTAAGAGCTGTGTTGGATTTGCGTCAACAGCACGATGCCGAGTCCGAAAAATACGGACAGCACGATGCCCATCGCCGCATCCTGTTTAATGCGGGAAAATCGGGTGATCCAGCTGATGCCAACCGTGGCGATCATGCCGGCGACGATCGCTCCGATCATGAACAGTCCGACCGACTTGACTTCCGTCAGCATGAAGGCGATACAGATGCCGGGAAGCGCCGCATGCGCCAGCGTATCTCCGATCAGGCTTTGCTTGCGCAGATAGGCGAACGTACCGATGACGCCCGTGCTGATCCCAAGCAGGATGCTCCCCAACAATATCCATTGCAAATTCGGATCCGTAAACAGATTAAGCATGGCCCGTCATCCCCTTCCTGCGATCAAGGCAGGCTCATCGACGCTGCCGCGGCTTTGGATGAAGGTCAGTCTTCCTCCGTAAGCCTTCTGGAGGTTCTCCTCCGTAAAAGTCGAAGCCGTGGGCCCGTATGCGATGAGTTCACCGTTTAGCAGCATGACCGAATCGAAATATTGCTCCACAGTCGCAAGGTCGTGGTGTACGACCAGCACCGTCTTACCCTGCCGCTTCAGCTCGTTCAGCAGTTGGATAATCGCCTTCTCCGTTGCGGCGTCCACCCCCGCGAACGGCTCATCCATGAAGTAGAGAGTCGCGTCTTGCGCCAGCGCCCGAGCGAGAAACACCCTTTGCTGTTGACCGCCGGACAGTTGGCTGATCTGTCTGCTCGCAAAGTCGGCCATTCCGACCTTCTCCAAGCATTCCATTCCGATCGCCTTTTCCTTCGCGCCGGGCCTCCGGAACAGGCCAAGCCTACCGTATCTACCCATCATTACGACATCCAATGCGTTCGTGGGAAAATCCCAATCGACCGACTCCCTCTGGGGAACGTAGCCGACGAGTTTTCTTTGCAATTTGTAAGGCTGTCCGTAGACGAGCGTCTCGCCGCTCAGCGATGGCTGTAAGCCCAGAATCGCTTTGATCAGCGTCGATTTGCCCGCTCCGTTAGGCCCGATAATGCCGATCAGCTCGCCTTCAGTCGCTTCGAACGAAACGTTCCTCACGACCGGCTTCTTCTGATAGGCAACCGTTATATTCGTTACCGTTAACGGCGCAATGCCGGAATTATTCGCTGCCATGTTCTCTCTCCCCTTCCTAGCTCAACGCTTTGACAATCGTATCCACGTTATGCCGCACCATTCCGATGTATGTTCCTTCGGGGGTTCCGTCCTGGCCCATCGCGTCCGAGAACAGCTCTCCGCCGATCTTGACCTCGTGGCCGAGCTTTTTGGCTCCCTCGATAACCGCTTCGATCGATTTCTTCGGCACGCTCGACTCCACGAATACCGCTTTGATCTTGCGTTCCACCAGCATATCGCGCAGCGCGGTCACATCCTTGGATCCGTATTCGGCCGCCGTGCTGATTCCCTGCAGGCCGACGACCTGAATATCGTACGCGTCTCCGAAGTACCCGAAGGCGTCGTGCGCGGTCACCATCACCCGTCCCTGCTCGGGAATCAAAGCGATCTGTTCTCTGGCGTAACGGTCCAATTCCTCCAGCTTGGCGAGATAGGCCTCGGCCCGTTCGCGATAGCCCGCCTCGTGCGCCGGATCGTTCTCGATCAACGTGTCGCGGATCGTCTCCGTCGCGCTCATCCACAGCCGTACATTAAACCAAACGTGAGGATCGTGCGTCCCGTCGCCCGTCTCTCGCAGCGACGATTCCGGAATATTTTTGGTCACCGGGACGACCGGTTTCTTCTTGCCCATCTTCTCGAAAATTTCCGTCATCTTTCCTTCCAGATGCAGCCCGCCGTATAAAATGATCTTCGCGTCCTCCAGCTTGGCGATATCTCCTTGCGACGCTTTGTATAAGTGCGGATCGACTCCCGGTCCCATCAGCCCGATTACCTCGACGCGGTCGCCTCCAACCTCCTTGGCGACGTCGCTGATCATTCCGATCGTGGTCGTGATATGCAGCTTCCCCTCGTCCTTGAACGCTCCCGAGCCTGCTCCGCAGCCGCTAACGACCGCAGCGACGGGAACAACCAAAAATAATAAAGTCATAATAAATCGTTTAATTGATGACGGCAAGCGTCTCTTCATTCTGCTCTCTCCTCCCGGCAAATCTCTCTTTGCCTTTAAACAACTGTTTTGCTAGTACGACGAATACTTTCCTCAAAGACTCTTTGTTTATATTATACAACTAAGTTTACCTAATGCAACTCTTTTTTTTAATTTGAACTCCTATCAGGTTCTTATCAATTAACTTCCGTTACTTCCGATTTTGTATTCCGTTCGAGCAATGCCCTTCTGCCCTTCCGAGGCAAGCTGTGTCGCTTTACGTCGAACCCAGTAATTGAGGTTTCATTCTTCTCTGTCACTACATTCTGTGAAGCTTTTCCGAACTGCTGGATATGCGCCTCTATGGTGGGAACGAGCAACTCGTCGTCGGAGGGAATTCCTCATAAGACCATATAGCTGGTAACGAAACCTCTTTTTCCGTTTCGTCGAATCGCGCCTTGTATCCGAAATCTGTGCCTCTGGCCAATTTTCCTTTTTTAATCGGACTTGCATTCGGATTGAAGAAACTGACGATACGATCGGCGATAATCTGATTGCCGGCAACAACTTGCTTCGCTTGATTCAACAGCTTTTCTCTTATCTCGACCGCCGCCAGCTTTGTTTTGCTGAAAGACCGTTTTTCCTTTGACATGGATTTTCTTGACTACTGCTTAGGTCTTGCTCATTACACTCTCGGTGAATTCGATTACGCTTTGTGTAATCTTTTCCACTTCTTTCATGATTCTTTCTTGCGGCAGTGCAGGACTTTGGCAATGGACACTTCAGCCGTACGGTCTTCGAAACCTTGTATTGTAGGGAGGCGACTTTCTGGATTTTCTGAATGATTCGGGGCATGACCTTCACCAGCTCGACGTTAATGTCTTCGACGATCTTGTCGCCATAGCATTTGTAGGCATAATAAGTTTGGATGGATCCGGCATTTTTTCGTTGATGGCAGTTCGGCAGAATATTCGCCAAGTGATGATGTCCCCGACTCCCCTCGTAAGCATTCATAGCCCAAATTATATTTGTGTTTAAGGACCATGTGATAATGTACTTTTCGACAACTAATGTAGGCCCCCGCCCTTTTTTCCTTTCAGGTGATTCTGAACACACGGCTGAAACGTTCGTCATCCAAAAGCTCATCCATAATGGCAAGCTCGACAGGTAAGGTCCGAACAATATCAGCAAGAAGTTGCTCGTCGCGAAGTTTCAACATTTTCTTCACCTCTAATCCGAGGGTTTCTTTTGAACTCCTATAGCAAAGGAATCTTCCCTCAGGGTTTGGAACTTTGCAATCTCGACAATAACAATTTGCGATATTAGGTGCCGAATTCTTTTTTATTTTGGTTGATTATCTGATTTTTTTCTCCTCAAGAACAGAATGTTTTAATTGAAAATGTTATTAACATTTCAAAAGATGAAGTGGAATGACTTGACAAATCAGGTGTTAATTACTCATAATGGGGAAGTTCATAAAATACTAATTTGGAGATGATTGTATGAATTGTGTTGTAATTGACTGGTATTGTGATTACTCAAGGCAATGTCGAACGTATTGGGGTGACTGGGATCAAAAACAACATTATGTCTACATGGACATGAAAACTTCGACTTGTGAATATCCAAATGGTAGTATCCACACCACGACAGCCAGTATGTGCGCCTGTGAATAGAAAACATTAGTAAATAACAAAATGTCCAATAAGGTGATGATTTATATCACCTTATTGGACAAATTAAACATCTATTAAGTTGTTATAAGTAATTCTTATAACCTATATTCCCGGCTTTACGTAACGAGAGTGGACAATAACCGAAAGTATCAAGTAATTCACCCCTCTACTATTTAATCGGTCTGTTTAAAATCATACTGAACCTACTTAATATATTTTCGGAAATCAAGTCTATAGACTTGATTTAATTATCAAATGATAATCGAATAAATAGTGTTTTATGTTAAATAATTTGTTAAAGGAAAGAATAATAATGGAAATTGGTTTAGAAATTCAAATGCTACTAACAGTATCATTTTTAATCAGTGGACTCTCTAAAATAGTCTCTTTCGAAGATTTCCTAAATACACTATCTTATTTTTTCAAAAAAAAATCTTTGCTTAAAGTCATTGGCTATTTAGTAGCGACTGGTGAAGTAATAATTGGTGCTAGTTTAGCTATTCCAACTGCTTCCTACTTTTCGTTAATAATAGCAATAATTTTTTTAATCTCTTTCTTTATCATCACACTAAAAGCTATTAATATTACTAGAAAAAGTTCTATGAAGATAAAATGTAATTGCTTTGGAGGATTACAAGCTGAATTTTTCAACAAATTTAGTATTGTAAAAATACTCATTTATTTTTTACTGGTATTTTACCTGTTAACCTACCCCGATGAATTAAATAATTATTCATCTCTTTTAGATATTATTACCTCTATCATGGCTTCAGTTGGTGTAATAATTTTATATAGTATGGTTCAAAATATTATTTACTTTTACGAGAGGCAGAGATGAGTGTGTACTTGACTATAGTATTGTGGTTGACAGTTTGTTTGTTATTTTATTATTGTTTGCTATTAAAAAGACGCCAGGATATGTTAATAAATATACAGGAAAAAACATCATCAAATCTCAATAAACAGGATCATGGGTTAAAGATTAGAGAAATAATTCCATTGCATATTTTTTCTTTTATCAATAAAGGCTCTGATCTAAAACATGATGGGGAAATTTTAATTTTATTATCTCAAACATGTGAGGCCTGTATCAGCGTAATGCAAAAACTTAATATTATTTCAACTCAACAAAAGAGTACAAATATAAAAGTACTAATTATTGGTACGAAAGAAGAAATGGAAGATAGCATTCAGAAATTTAATTTGAAAAATGAAATCTCACATACAGATTTACCCACAATGATAAATGCCCTTAAAACATCGATTCTACCATTTGCATACTATATGGACGATAGAAATACAGTTATGGCAAAAGGTGTGGTTTCAAATGAGCAAGACTTTCGAACATTAATTAACATATCCAAGAAAACAATATTCGATAATTGAAATTTATCCTGAATTTCGAAAGCGTATAAGATCAAGACCGAATGATACAGGCGGCTTGTAACGTTCACAACCAAGCAACCAGACTACGTGATAAAGTAGGGAAACGGTAACGGGAAAGAGCGAACTACGCTGCTTTACCACCGGAGAAGCTGTGTATGGCACTCAGTTAGCTTGATTTTGTCGATTCTACAATAGACTTCACCTGAAAGGTGCTCCTCTATTTGTGTGTTCTCGAATAGCACTATTCTAACAATTAATTGAGCACTTTTCTTATTTTCAACAGGAAGTCACTTTCGAAATCAGGTTTATGAATTAAATTTTAAGGTCTTATATTTCAAAGCACTTGAAATTAATAAAGTATCTTTTCATTTAAACGGGACATGTAGCAGAACTAACCAGCAATCAATCGTAGGTGACAATTGTGAATAATGTTTCGAACCTAAAAAATAATATCTTATTATTAAAAAGAACATTTCAAACAACATGGGAGTCAAACCCTAGACTCCTAATTATATCTATAATATTAAAAATAACACCAAGTGTAGCACCTTTTTTTCAATTATACATTACGGCTAATCTCATAAACAATATTACAAAAAGTCTGATAACAGATCAAAGAATTGTATTATATTCAACGATGCTTTTTCTATTTTATCAAATTGCACTATCGTCCTCATTAATCTTGATACGAGGAATTGATTCAATAGTCGCAGAGAAAATAAATGAAAAATTAAAATACACTATACAGAAAAAACTAAATTTGAAAATTTCCAATTTGCCATTAAACCATTTTGAAAACGCAGATTATTATAATGCGATTAGTAGAGCTTCAATAGGTATACAAGGAACTAATATTTTCGAAAGATCTACAGCAATTTTTCAAATCTTTTTTTCACTTATCTCATACATTTTAATAATTAACAAATTTAGTATACTTCTTTTCATTACACTGTTTCTCACAACAATACCCGTTATTGTTTTTAACTTAAAGTTTAGCAAATCAAAATACAGATCGATGCATATCCAAACTGAAAATGGAAGAAAAGAATCTTATTTCAATAACCTTCTTAAAAACAAAGAAATAATTAAGGAAATTAGAGTATACAAAACTCTACTTTTTTTGATGAAAAAAT
>Ga0256906_1000435_pt1 | contig 14694 bp, 12 predicted proteins | sample MC6MC0744MT_FD_190186 | JGI IMG/M metagenome (GOLD analysis project Ga0256906, IMG submission 190186) | Metatranscriptome of enriched soil aggregate microbial communities from Iowa State University, Ames, United States - MC6-MC0744-MT... | ecosystem: Environmental > Terrestrial > Soil >... | reverse complement strand
TGAAGGGGCCGGGCGAATAGCCAGTCCCCGACGCCCTGGTGGTCACGGCCGTCGACGACGCCCAGGACCTGGCCGGTGTCCAAGTCCACGATGGTTGTCATCCAGGGCTCGAACCGTGTCCAGCCCTTTGATTCCGGGTCCTGGAAGTAGCGCACCGAGCGGAACCGGTGCTCGTCGATGCCCAGCATCCGGGGGCTGAGTTTGTCCACGTCAGGCAGCCGCAGCAGACAGGCCTCGTTCAGCGCCGCCCGGACCATCCACCAGGACACGGCGAAGCCGGCGGCCGTTTCCGATACGGCCCTGCCCGAGCGGATGACCGCATCCACGAGCTGGTCCCGGAGCCGGCCGGTAGAGCGGGCACGGCCTGGGACCTGTGGCGTGGCTTCGAAGAACGACAGCCTGTCGCAGGCTGGTTCTTCGCAGTACCAGCGGTACTTGGACCAGAGCACATCCACGGGCCCGGCAACAGGAACATCGCGGAGCCGCTGGAAGCGCCGCTCCTTACGCCGGGACGCAATGACCCCACAGCTCGGGCAGCCCGGTGGCTGGTCGGTTTCGATGATGACCTGCCGTCGGCCAGCCGTGAAGGTGGTGGAAATGACGCGGTAATCGGGCAGGTTGAAGAGGATGGTGGCAGCGTCGGCTGCGACCCCGGTAGGCTCGTTCAAGGCTCGTGGTCCTGTTCCAGGTTGAATGCTTAGACACACTCATCCCAACAGGGCCACGGGCCCCTTTGTCTTCAACGACACGAACTCAAATCCCCATCAACCGCCAAGAGCCCCTTACACTCCCATGCGCAGAGTACATGCGAATGCAACGCCCTTCGCTGCGCTGCCAAAGAAACGCGACAGTTTTACCGCGCGTGGGCATTGGCAATGTCCGCCCAGACTGAAGCAACGGCGGACCACGAAAACTCTTTCGATGCGAAATCCCTAGCGACCACTTGGCCCTTCTTGTGACGTTCAGGGTCCAACATAGCGACGACGGCATCAGCAACCGTTTCCGGCGTCGGCGCTATCAACAATTCACCAGCCTCAGCGGGCATGTGGTTCGCCGCGGCAACATTCGAACTAACGACACTGGGAAGTCCGTGTGACATCGCCTCAGCAAATCCAATGCCAAAGTTCTCATCTTCACTCGGCAGTAGGAAAATATCGGAGCTACAAAACAGGTCATTCTTTTCTTGGCCCTTGACCTGGCCGAGAAAGGTAACGCTATCATCAAGAGATAGTTCACTCACAAGCTTGTGGAGGCGGCGTGTCAGTTCATCCGAACCGACACCAGCAATTGAAAGCGAAACCTTATAACCTCTCTGCATCAAAATGGAGACGGCCCGAATCGAGATATCAATGCGTTTCTTCTCGGCAATGCGAGACATCGACAGAAGCCGTACAGTCTCAGGTATGTCGTCGCCTGACTTGAACCTTTCGGGCAAGCGCGTACCAACCCCGCCGACGATTGCATTTGAGTTCGGGAAAGCTTCCTTGAGTTCCGTGATCTCAATGGGTGAGCCGGTTACAAATGTCGACAAGTGCTTACGTACGAAGCGACCAAAAACAGCTTCGTAAATCCTCTTCTTACGAATACTGATACCCTGCTGGCGCCGCGTTAGGGACCCGTGGGGAGTGATAACGTACGGTGTCCGCAAGAACACCAACCCTGCCGCAACCAAAGGGATCCAAGGCAAAAAATAACCGTGAACAATTACAATGTCGGCGCGGCGCAAATGTCGGACGAAATCAACTATGGTGGTGGAACGATTATGCTGGTTAGGCAAAAACCGAACTCGTCGCATTCCATCAGCAAAACCCTTTTCCAAGCTGGCATCATCTGCGGCGAGAATGCTGTCATTATAATGTCCGTGCAGCCAGAAAAGCTGCCCTTCCACGCCTTCCAACTTGTTCAAGGAACTTGCAAGCTCCACGGCGTTCCGAGCTGGTCCGCCATCGGCGACATCCAGAGTGTTAACAACTTGCACAATTTTCAATTTGAACTCACTTAAATGTCATTCTTCAGTTCATGAAGCTTGAGGTCGATCTGCCAATAGTAAAATGACAGCGCAATGGCATAATGAAGTCCAGGGCGACCATCAAGAAAGCCCATTTTGAGTATGTACGAGTAGATGAAGAACAAAATCGGCTTCGCCGGCATCTTGACTGCAAGCCTTCCGAGTTTTGATCGACTTTCTCTAGAAATCGGCTCGCGACGGTAAAGCATTCGCGCTTCCCAATCACTGTAACGATTATGCCTTGCAAAGTAATCATAAAGGCCATCCTCATCCTGATGACCTAATGCTGCCTGGGCATTGAATATAGCACCCGATCGGTTTTGAGGCTGATAGTGCCCTTCGACCTCCCACATATTCTGAACATCCAGATCATCGGGTCGCGGCCAATAACAGAGGCTTCGCCGCATTCCTATCCGCTTCATGACCTTGTGACCATGCGTAAGCTCTTGACCCATCCAGTAGTACTTCAAGGGGACCTCTATTGCGGACAGGTCCGGCCTGGAAATAGCGTCTGCAATCTCTTGAACCAAGGCCGGCTCGAAAAACTCGTCCGCATCTAGATACAGAACCCAATCGCATTCTGCGTATTCGAGCGCCCATTCCTTCTTCTTGGGATAGGCGCCGTCCCAAATAAACTGAATGACCTCTGCGCCGGCGCCTTCCGCGAGGGTGACCGTGTTGTCCGTGCTGGACGAATCTACTACCAGCACCTGGCGAAACTTGTCCGCACTCTTCACTGCCCTTGCTATGTGCAGTTCTTCATTTTTTGCCAGAATAATGACGGTCGCATCTATCTTTTCAATCTCATTCACGGAGCCGCATGCCTCATTCTGTTTGCTCTTGAATTTGCCCGGTTCGTTCGGCGCGGAATCGTGGCCCGATTTCACGGCAGGGGTTTCCTCCGGCTACCGTGTTGGCCGGAACGTTTTGGTTTGGCCCGACAACTGAGTTAGGACTTATAAGGGCAGATAAGCCAATCCGGGAGCCCCCCAGCACTAGCGTCCTTGTAGTAAGCCATGCTCCCGCCTCGATAATCACCGGCTTCGTAACCAACGCCATATCATCTCGGTGTGCGTGGCTGCCAGTAGTTATGAATGCTTCTTGGGATAATACGACGTCGTTTCCCACGTATACGTGATCTTGATTGTGTAACCACACACCCTCACCGATCCAAGAACGATCACCTATGTGAAGTTTCCAAGGAAACTTCACACGCGTTCGAGGACGGAAGATCACACCGTGCCCGATTTCAGCCCCGAACAACCTAAGCATGAGGACGCGAATGCCTGAACTCACTTGCCAGGGATTTGTTACCACAAGCAACTCGCAAATGGACCATAGATAGACCACCCACTTAGGGCGGTCCCATGCCGAGCGCTCCCCCGGAGCCATGGCTAGATTAATGATGCGCACCTGGTCGTCGTCGCCAAGACCATCGGGACGGTCAGACTTGAAGCTCAATGATAGTTCCCCCGTGTAGTCACTCGCAGCGCGTGGTGCCACTATTGTTACACCTGTGAACCGCTCCCAGCTCCGTATTACAATCATCGGACTCAACTACAGCCCAGAGCCGACCGGAAATGCACCGTACACCACGAGCCTCGCAGAGGGCCTCGCTGCTGCTGGACACCGCGTCAGCGTGATAACGGGATATCCACACTATCCAGAATGGCGACTGCGACCTGACTACGCAGGTTGGTCTCGCGTTGAAGTGATCAATGGCGTGTCAGTACACCGGTTGCGGCATTTTGTGCCCTCTAACCCGAGCCTCGTCCAGCGCTTACACCTTGAGTTGAGCTTTGGTCTGCGATTACTACTGGCCCCATGGAACAAGCCGGACGTCGTACTTACGGTTAGTCCGGCGCTCTTTTCGTGCGCGTTTGCTGTCGTCCGAGCAAAAGGGAGTCCCAGGCGTCCGGCACTGGGTATTTGGGTGCAGGACATTTACAGTCGGGGACTGGTAGAAACGGGTAGTGCCCAAGGCACCAGTGTCAGACTCGCACTCAGGGCAGAGTCGTGGATCCTTCGTGCAGCCAACGGGGTCGTAGCCATACACGAAAGATTCAAGCGCTACATGGTTGAGACGCTCGAAGTTCCGGCAGACAGCGTTGAAGTTATCCGTAACTGGACGCATTTACAGACACCACCTCCTTCGGACAGAGAGTCCACACGGCTGAGCCTTGGCTGGACATCCGACGAAATAGTCGTCTTGCATGCTGGCAACATGGGCAAAAAGCAAGGACTCGAAAACGTGATTGAGGCCGCACGCCTGGCGACGCTGAAGAACAGTCGCGTCAGATTCGTGCTCATGGGTGACGGAAATCAGCGTGCAAGGTTGGAAGCTTCTGCCGTGGGCATTGACAAGATTGCGTTCGTCGACCCACTTGCGGCCAATGCGTTCCAAGCTGCCTTGGCAGCGGCTGACGTGCTGCTCGTCAATGAGATGCCTGGAATATCAGAAATGGCTGTTCCGAGTAAGCTGACGTCCTACTTTAGTACGGGCCTTCCTGTCATTGCGGCAACGGAAAGCGGCAGTGTCACTCATACTGAGGTCATGGCATCCGGTGGCGGAGTACAGGTCAATGCCGGTGACCCGGACGCGCTTCTCGATGCCGCGGAGAGGCTGGCCGCAGATTCAGAGCTCGCCAAGGCTATCGGAGCAAAGGGCCTTCGGTTCAGGCAGGAAACACTTTCGGAGTCTGCAGCCATCGCACACTATGATGAGTTCGTATCCAGGCTCGCATCGGCCCGAGACCGATAGAGGTCTCTGAACTAATCAAGAAAATTTTGGGGGAAGTGTGTCTAAGCGCGCATTCATCACAGGAATTACGGGCCAGGACGGTTCCTACCTTGCAGAACTTCTCCTCGGCAAGGGTTATGAGGTCCACGGCCTAATCCGCCGAGCGTCCACGTTCAATACGGTCCGCATTGACCACCTGTACGTCGACCCGCACGAACCGTCAGCAAAACTGTTTCTTCATTACGGCGATCTTAGTGATGGTGCGCGTCTCGTGACGCTCCTAGCTGACATCCAGCCGGATGAGGTGTACAACCTCGCAGCTCAGTCACATGTGCGGGTATCCTTCGACGAGCCAGAGCACACCGGTGACACCACCGGTGTCGGAACAATTCGGTTGCTCGAAGCGGTCAGACTGGCCGGAATTAAGACCCGGTTCTATCAGGCTTCGTCATCTGAAATGTTCGGTGCGACGCCACCGCCGCAGAACGAAGAAACTCCGTTCTACCCGCGTTCGCCATACGGGGCCGCGAAGGTGTACAGCTACTGGGTTACAAAAAACTACCGCGAGGCATACGGTATGTTCGCGGTGAACGGGATTCTTTTCAATCATGAGTCGCCCCGGCGCGGCGAAACGTTCGTCACACGCAAAATTACCCGCGCCGTAGCATCGATTAAAGCTGGCCGGCAAGATTTTCTGTATATGGGCAATCTCGACGCCGTGCGGGACTGGGGCTATGCAGCCGAGTATGTCGAAGGTATGTGGCGAATGCTGCAGGTAGATGAGCCGGACGACTTCGTGCTCGCCACGGGTGGGAACTACACAGTACGGGATTTCCTTCAGATTTCTTTCGAACACGCTGGACTGAATTGGGAAGATCACGTCAAGTTCGACGAGAGGTACCTGCGCCCGACGGAAGTTGATGCGCTTGTGGGCGATGCCTCCAAAGCGCATGAGAAGCTGGGCTGGAAAGCTACGGTCGAGACACCAGAGCTGGCTCGGTTGATGGTGGATGCGGACATTGAAGCACTCAAGCACGAGGGTGGTCGATGGACCGACTCAGTAACTCTCGCAAGCTGGGGAAGCAACTAATGACCGACAATGTAGCGTTCACACCGCGGGCTTTGGACCGTGATGCAACCTTTTATGTTGCCGGGCACCGCGGACTGGTAGGGTCTGCCATTTGGCGTAAGCTCCGGGCCGAAGGCTTCACCAAACTCTTGGGCAAGCCTTCCTCCGAGCTGGACCTCAAGGACAGGGAAGCCGTAATCAGTTTTTTTGCGGCTGAAAAACCCAAGTATGTCGTCCTTGCCGCGGCCAAAGTCGGTGGGATTCTGGCAAACAGCACCTATCCTGTCGACTTTCTCAGTGAGAATCTCCAGATTCAGGTTAACGTCCTAGATGCCGCACGACAGGCTGGGGTCGAACGACTCTTGTTCCTTGGCTCTTCCTGTATTTATCCGAAGTTGGCGCCGCAGCCGATTAAGGAAGATGCCCTTCTTACAGGTCATCTGGAGTCAACGAATGACGCATATGCTATCGCCAAAATCGCCGGGATTCTACACGTACAAGCAATTCGTCGGCAGTACGAGTTGCCCTGGATCTCGGCAATGCCCACAAACCTGTACGGCCCGGGAGATAACTTCTCGGTCGAAGGATCTCATGTCCTACCTGCACTAATTCGCCGTTACGACGAAGCAGTCCGCTCAGGCGCTTCATCGGTGACGAACTGGGGGTCCGGTAACCCCCGGCGTGAGTTCCTTCATGTCGACGATATGGCGTCCGCGTGCCTCCATCTCTTGGAAAATTACGATGGTCCCGACCAGGTGAACGTTGGGACCGGTTCTGATGTAACGATAAAAGAACTTGCCAGACTGGTGGCTCTGAGTTTGGGATATCAGGGAGAGATGAATTGGGACTCGTCCAAGCCCGACGGCACGCCGCAGAAATTGCTAGACGTTTCGAAACTGGCTGCCGCTGGTTGGACGGCTCAAATCGACCTCGCCGAGGGCATCGCGCAGACGGTTGACTGGTACAAGGCGAACGCCCGATCAATTCGTAACTAGAGAGAGGTCCACACGCGCCAGCGCGTCAGTAGGCTTTGTCTGGGTCCGTCGACGACCGGTCTCCATCTGAGACCGCGGTTTGGGCGACGACCATCCTCGCCGTGTAACCCGGGGGCCGGTCTCCGGCGCTATCGCTGCAATCCCGTGGGGCCGCGCCTTCATCTCTAAGACAGCGGTTAACGTCTGTACATCCAAAACACTCTCGCTTGCAGATGTACCGTCGGCATCCAGTCCCCCAATCAAAATTTGCTTTTTGTTCTCTCTTCCGGAAGGAAACCAATGCGCATATCAGTTATTGGCTGTGGGTATCTTGGAGCCGTCCACGCTGTTTCTATGGCAAAGCTGGGACATGACGTTGTTGGGATAGATGTAGACTCACGCAAAATCAATGAGTTAGCTGATGGGCAGGCACCATTCTTTGAACCCGGACTTGCAGAGCTTCTCGAGGAAACCCAGGCCTCCGGAAGGTTGGCCTTCACCACCGCCATGTCACAAGCCGAAGGCGCGGCCGTTCACTTCATATGCGTCGGCACCCCGCAGCGTCAAGGAGAATTCGCGGCGGACATGCGCTATGTGGAGTCAGCATTTGAAACGTTGGCCCCGTACTTGACCAAGGGCGATGTCGTCGTGGGGAAGTCAACGGTACCAGTAGGAACCGCTGCCCGTATGTCGCATAATCTGACGAAAGATGCCGCCGGCGCCATCCTGGCTTGGAATCCTGAGTTCCTCCGGGAAGGACACGCTATCAGCGATACTCTCAACCCTGATCGTTTGGTATACGGCGTTCCCGGAGGTACTCCCGGAGATAGGGCAGTCGCGGCGTTGGACAGCGTCTACAAACTGCCTATTAGCGGTGGGACGCCCCGCCTGATCGTCGATTACGCCACGGCAGAACTAACCAAGGTGGCCGCCAATTCCTTCTTAGCAACTAAGATCTCCTTCATTAACGCCATGGCGGAAGTCTGTGACGCGTCTGGAGCGGATATTACCTTACTGGCGGATGCTATCGGTATGGATAACAGGATTGGGCGCAGGTTCCTCAATGCAGGTTTGGGATTTGGAGGAGGCTGTCTCCCCAAGGACATACGTGCGTTCATGGCCAGAGGGGAAGAACTGGGGGTTGGTCGAACGCTCCAGTTCCTGAGGGAAGTCGACTCCATCAATATGCGCCGGCGAGAACGCATGGTGGAAATGACGTGCGAGATGCTTGGGGGCACCCTAAGTGGCCGTCGGATAACCGTGCTCGGCGCCTCATTTAAACCTGAAAGTGATGATGTCCGCGATTCCCCCGCACTCGATGTCGCAGCCCAGCTTCAACTCCAAGGGGCAAAGGTCACAGTTACAGATCCGGAAGCTCTAGCAAATTCTGCCCTGCGCTTCCCGGAACTCAATTATGAGCCAGAGCTAGACAAGGCTGTGAGGGGCGCCGAGGCGTTGCTCCTACTCACCGAGTGGCAACAATATCGGGAGCTCGATCCGCATGATATGGCATATGTCGTCGACGACCGAAATGTCCTTGATGGCCGCAATGTGCTTGACCCAGCGAAATGGCGCTCAGCCGGATGGAACTTTCGCGGTATGGGACGGCCTCATCGAGAAAGTGACACGCGGGCAAGCGATAGCATCTCCTCCACAACGGCTAATGCCGAATAGCCTGCTGAAGGTCCAACACCTCCCCGACGCAGCTAGCCAAGCGGGTGCAGCACCGCGTTGGCTCTGGAGGCCCAGTATCATTTCATCGGTGCCCGGGGCCACAGGTGCCCCGGGGACTTTCTTGCGCGGGCAACTACCCGGGAGCCCTTGCTGGCAGGGATACAATCAGAACACTTGTGTAAGCCTGGAAGGGTCTCAATTTTGGAGTTAAGCGATTACCTGCGCATACTGCGCCGTAACTGGATCACCATAACTGCATGTTCCTTGGTCGGTCTGGCCATAGCCGCAGCTGCTTCTATCGCCATCAAGCCGACCTATACTGCTCAAACAAAGCTTTTTGTGGCCATCCAGAACTCCGGTTCAATTTCAGATCTGCAGCAAGGAAACACATTTAGTCAGGCCCGCGTTCAGTCCTACGTCGAGACGGTTGGGACCCCCGCCGTGCTACAGCCTGCGATTGACAGTCTCGGTCTTGACATTTCCCCAGCGGAACTGGGCAGGAGAGTGAAGGCGAGTTCCGACTCGAACACGGTAATTGTCTCCATTTCGGCCAGTGATTCGTCACCAGTTCAAGCTGCTGCCGTAGCACAAGCGGTAGGTGACAGCCTGGTGGCTACCATCGACAAGATCGAGAGCCCCGCCAAGGGTGGCGCTTCCCCCGTTAAACTTTCCGTCGTCACCCCAGCCACTGCCCCTACCGAACCTTCCGCCCCAAACACGCGACTGAACTTCATTCTCGGCGCCATGATTGGGCTCCTGGTAGGGGTAGGACTCTCGATCCTCAGAGCCACTCTCGACACCAAAGTTCGCGGAGAATCTGATCTACGGCGTGTCACCACCGCTCCTCTCCTAGGCGGGATTTCCTTTGATAGCGATGCAACTAAGAAGCCGCTACTGACGCAAGCACCCTCTCAGAGTCCCAGGGCAGAATCTTTCCGGCAGATTCGTACCAATCTCCAGTTTGCCCACGTTAGCAATGAATCCAAGTCGGTGCTGGTGACCTCATCTCTTCCGGGCGAGGGGAAGACAACAACGGCAACCAATATCGCCATCGCCATCGCCCAGTCGGGCCAGAGCGTCGTTTTGGTAGATGCTGACCTTCGGCGTCCCCGGGTAGATGATTATCTGGGGCTGGAAAGAAACGCCGGTCTTACGACCGCCCTCGTGGGGTCCGCCGACGTGAATGATTTGCTGCAGCACTGGGGCGACGATGAATTGTATGTACTGACCTCAGGTCAGGTCCCCCCCAACCCCAGTGAACTCCTGGGCTCGGACTCCATGAGGCAGCTGATACTCCGACTCGAGAGCGCCTTCGATGCGGTAATTATAGATGCACCGCCCCTGTTGCCAGTAACGGATGCGGCTGTCTTGGCGCAACGCGTAGGTGGAGTTGTTCTGGTTACCGGCTCGTCAAGGGTAAGGGTTCAAGACCTTCAGAAATCTTTGGCTGCTCTTTCGATGGTCGACGCTGCTCTACTCGGGGTTGTTCTTAATCTGTTGCCCGTGAAGGGCCCTGATGCATACGCATACAGTTACTACAGCTATGAGTCAAAATCCGGACGCTCTCTGGACGCAGTTCCGAGCCCTTTTCGGGGAGGCGCGAAACGTCTTCCAGAAACTGATCTCGATTTCGATTCGCTCGTATACCCGAATCGTCCGCCTACACGCGGACGTAATTCACGTTAACCTATCGCACGCGAAGCCCGAGAGAGAAAGCATTGATCGGCGCTAAGGTGATTTTGGATCTTGCACAGTAGGCACTCAGAATATCTGCGATCTGACCGAGAAATCTCGTTGGGTGAGGGCAAATTTTTCTGAACTGTAATTGGACGCAGATGGTCCTTGTCTGCGCAGCGCCGTATTTCTAGAACTTACTTCACTTATCGGAAGGGATCACACGTTGGGGGCCAAGGAGGATTGGCGCGTTCGCACATCGCGACTGCTACGCACCACAGATGCCTTTGTAGTGACATGGGCCGTGCTCGGCGCATACATTGTGCGCTTCGGAATTGAGACCAGTCCTGCCAGTGCCGGTGATGACATCGCCTACGGCCTTCTTTCCATTGGACTCATTCTGGCATGGTGGTTAATGCTCGGAGCATGGAACAGTCGCCATAGCCGTGCACTGGGGGCTGGCGCAGATGAGTACAAACGTGTGGTGGCCGCCTCCTTGTGGCTTTTCGGACTTGTGGCCATTTTTTCCTACGTTCTTCGCATAGATACAGCCCGCGGTTTCGTGGGATTCGCTCTTCCTGTGGGGCTTTTTGGCCTCCTACTCGCAAGATGGCTCCTTCGTCAACACCTAAATGTGCACCGACTGAGGGGCGACAGCATGTCGCGCCTGTTGCTAATCGGCGGGCCGAGTGCAGTAGCACACTTAGCAACTTCTCTCGAGCGAGCCAGAGAGTCAGGATATCTGCCAATTGCAGCGTATACACCTGGCGTTAAGGACGCTACGTTGGTCGAACCTGAGTGCGGGCTCCCCGTACTCGGAACAGCACCAGAAACCAAGTCAATATTGGGGGCCATTGACGTCTGTCGCGCTGACGCCGTAGCCATATCCGCAGGGGTGCAGTTGCACCCGCAGACGCTTCGTCATTTGGGCTGGGAGCTCGCCGCCCGCAACGTAGGTCTGATCATGGCTCCAGCTCTTACCGATATTGCGGGCCCCCGAATACACACTCAGCAGGTGGCCGGCCTTCCACTTATCCACGTGACCACCCCAACCTTGGAGGGCGGCCAACGGGTCGCCAAGCGGCTCTTTGATATATCCGTGTCAGGATTGCTCTTAATTTTGGCCAGTCCGATCATGGTCGCTGTAGCCCTTCTAGTAAGACTAGACAGCCGAGGTCCGGTCCTTTTCCGTCAAAACAGAGTCGGCATGGAGGGCAAGCACTTCAGTATGTTGAAGTTTCGCTCAATGGTCCAAAACGCTGAGGATCAACTCGCTCTGCTCGCCGACAGAAACGAAGGGGCCGGAGTTCTGTTCAAAATGAAAGAAGATCCACGGGTGACGCGTGTGGGCGGGTTCCTGCGTCGATACAGTCTCGACGAACTGCCGCAGTTGTTCAATATTTTTATAGGCTCAATGAGTCTCGTTGGACCACGTCCACCACTTCCACGTGAAGTCGAAGCGTACGAACACGACGTGCGTCGGCGGCTGCTGGTCAAGCCCGGCCTAACTGGATTGTGGCAAGTCAGCGGTCGATCCAATCTCTCTTGGCAGGACTCGGTTCGCCTTGACTTGTATTACGTCGAAAACTGGTCTCTTGCCGGGGACCTCATCATCATTCTTCGTACCGTCCGTGCGGTGTTTCGCAGCACCGGGGCCTACTGACATTCCAGAACTTCCCCCCATTCTGAAGGGCCCTGCAAATCATGAAAATCAGACGTGGACAGGAGACCCCAATGACCCGGGGTCCACGACAGAGCTTCGGCAAGTTAGCGAAGATGCTGAAGCAACCAACCCGCTACTGGACCGCTGTAGCCTTAGTAGTCGCAGTTGGTCTTGTCGTGATAGCCAGTGCCGTTGGCGTGAGTTCCCTAGTGCTGACGGTTCGCAACGAACTGCAAGCAGCACGTCAACTGGCACCGCAGCTTAAGGGCGCCTTTCTTCGCGGTGACAAGAAAGCTGCCGACGAGACTCTACGCAGGCTGAGCTCCCACACATCGAATGCGAGAGCCGCCACCGACAGTCCGCTCTGGACAATAGCCGGAGCCTTGCCTTGGCTTGGCGCCAACTTTCGGGCCATGAGTGAAGTCTCTACAGCTGCAGACGACGTCACACGGTTGAGCGCTGCCCCGCTTGCCTCAGTCCTCGACACACTCGATTGGAACGCTTTGGCCCCAGGGCGTGAAGGCATCGATCTGAGTCATTTGTCGGTTGCAAGACCCAAACTCGTTGGAGCCGCAAAGGCGGTTGCACTGTCGGCGGACCGTCTTAATCGAATTGATTTGGACACCCTGATCCCAGAGATCGCAGAGCCTTTGGCAGAGACCAAGATCGAGCTTGGCTCGCTGCAGGAGGGACTTAATACCGCTGCGGATGTTGCTTCGATCGCCCCAGAGATGTTGGGGTCAACCAACACCAGACGTTATCTGTTGATGGTCCAAAACAACGCCGAAGTTCGGGCCACGGGCGGTATTGCGGGTGCCGTAGCGGTGCTGTCGGTCGATAAGGGAAGGCTTAACCTTGCCTCGCAAACTAGTGCCGCAGCGTTGGGCCGGTTCTCTCCTCCGGTCAGCACAGATGCCGAACAGGAGCTCATCTACACCAAGCGGCTTGGCTCGTACATGCAGGACGTCAATCTCACTCCGGACTTTCCCACGAGCGCACACACAGCCGCCGCGATGTGGGAGACGCGAATGGGCTCGAAGCTTGACGGAGTAATCTCCGTCGACCCAATAGCTCTTGGGTACATCCTCGAAGCCACAGGCCCCGTGCAGTTGATGAGCGAATTTCAGGTCGCCGCAAGTGGCGGGCTGCCGAACGAGATTGATGGAAAGAACGCTGTCCAAACTCTTCTTTCTGATGTCTACGCCAAGATTTCAGACCCAAAGTTGCAAGACGCATACTTCGCCAATGTTGCCCAGCGCATATTTGAAGCGCTTTCAGCCGGCAAGGGGGACCCCGTGAAGCTACTCACTGGACTTAATCGCGCTTCTAGCGAGGGACGAATTCTTGTTTGGTCCTCATATACAAAAGAACAGTCCATAATTCTTCGATACCCCCTGAGCGGTTCGGTATCTGCGGAGAATGTATCGCCGGCACAGTTCGGTGTTTACTTCAACGACGGGACCGGAGCCAAGATGGATTACCACGTAAAGCGCACGGTTCAATTGCTTGTGGAGTGCCCGGCGAACGGGTATCGAGAAGTGAAGGTCCGTATCACGAGCGCCAACACGGCTCCCCGCGATGCTGCATCGTCTCTACCGAGTTATGTGACCGGAGGCGGGTCATTCGGCGTGCCTCCTGGAAGCGTGCAGACGAACGTCACAGCCTACGGGCCGGTCCAGTCAAACATCGAGACAGCCTCAGTAGGAGAAGCAAAGGCTGGCTTCGCGTCTTTCAGGCAGGATGGTCGACCTGTCGGTGCACTCACTATTCGTCTTGCTCCTGGTCAGAGCAAGACTGTCGAGTTTTCTTTCGGCAAGATCGTCCAAAGCACGGCGCCGCAACTCTCCGTGACTCCCACGGTTCAGCCTCTGCAAGAGGTGCTCCTGAAGACGCAAGACGCCGAATGCTCTCCGGTTCCGTAACCAGTTCATTAACAGTATGTAAAGTGATTGGATTCACTTTGGATTCGGCGCCTTGAAGATGCTAATCTCTCCATGGGTAAAACCACGAGATTCGCCCCCACGGTCACATGGGGATGGAGAATCTCCACATATATGTGACATCCGTGTTGAAAAGGTCTCAGGGGGACAAATGAAGAAGTCTATTGCTGCGCTCGCGCTTGCAGGAACTATCGCACTCACTGGTGCGGTACCGGCCATGGCAGCCAACTACCCGGCCCCGGGAGGAGGCGGCACCGTCTCCGACGGTACTGTCGCCCCGGGTGAAGTGTTCACCTTCTCCGGAACCGGATTCCTGGCCGGCGAAACTATCACCATCACTATCACTCTGACTAGCACTCCGCAGGCACTGGGTGGCGGCTTCTCGGGTGGTGCCGCGATGTCGGTCCCTTCCAAGATCAACGTCCTGGCTGCTCCGCAGACGGTCACCACGACTGCGGCCGCTGACGGTTCCTTCTCCGCCCCAATTCGTCTGGGCAAGCCGGGGACCTACACTCTGACCGCTGTGGGTAACACCTCGGGGCACACCGTGACGCAGAGCGTGACGGTAGTTGCCGGTGCAGACCGCGGGGTCGTCAATGCTGCGGGCAACGGCTCTGGTCTTGCCAACACTGGCGGAGGCAACGGCCTGGCCAACACTGGTGCCGACTCCAGCCTGGTGCTGTGGTCGCTCGTCGGTGCCGGCGCACTCGCCGCTGGTGCTGCTTCGGTGGTCGTCGTTCGCCGCCGCGCCAACGTTGAGGCATCGGCCTAAGCACTAACGTCACGCTTCAAAAAAGCGGCCAGTTCCGGGAATCCGGAACTGGCCCGCTTTTTGGTCTCTGAGAAGGTCAGTAGCCAGTCAAAGAGAAAGCCCTGCCTCACGGTAGAATCTCCTTTCAAAACAGTTAACTGGCCTGAGGAAATAGGTTCTGACACAACGGCTTGTACTGAC
>Ga0256906_1000409_pt1 | contig 15271 bp, 9 predicted proteins | sample MC6MC0744MT_FD_190186 | JGI IMG/M metagenome (GOLD analysis project Ga0256906, IMG submission 190186) | Metatranscriptome of enriched soil aggregate microbial communities from Iowa State University, Ames, United States - MC6-MC0744-MT... | ecosystem: Environmental > Terrestrial > Soil >... | reverse complement strand
GTGACGTTGGCTCCCATGCGGGCCAGCGGTTCGGCGACGAGGCCGCCACCGCAACCGACGTCGAGCGCCGTCAGGCCGGTCAACGGCCGCAGCGCCAGCGCGTCGCGATTGAAGTTCGCTACAACTCGATCCCGAACGAACGACAGCCGGGGTGGCCCAATTTGATGCAATGGGCGGAATTTGCCTTGCGGATCCCACCATTCGGCGGCGAGCCGGGAAAAACGCTCCACCTCTTCGGGATCGAGCGTGGCGTTTCCGGTGGTCGTATCGTTGGCGTGCTTGGCGGCGGTCATCAAAAGGCTCCGTTGCCTGTAGTCGCCAGTTCGGCGGGGCGCTTGTCAAGCGCAGGGCGGCGGTCGGCGACGTCACATCCTTCCTTGGTCCCGGCTTTCGGTTATTGCCGGGAAACACGCGAGCCGCTAAGAAGCGCGTGACTCATTCCAGACATTAAGGCTCAGCCGGTCCGTTTCTGGGCCCGTGCGAGCTTGCAGCAGGCACGGGAAGCCCCACCAGGATGGCGACGGTTGTGATGAAATTCGGCGGCACGTCGGTCGCCAACATCGAGCGCATCCAGAACGTGGCACGTCACGTCAAGCGCGAGGTCGATGCCGGTAACAAGGTGGCGGTGGTGGTCTCGGCGATGTCGGGCGTCACCAATCAGCTTGTTGCCTGGGTCAAGGAAGCCTCGCCGCTTTATGATTCACGTGAATACGATGCGGTGGTCGCGACCGGCGAGCAGGTGACGGCCGGGCTCCTGGCGATCTCGTTGCAGGCGATGGGCCTCAAGGCGCGGTCGTGGACGGGATGGCAGGTGCCCATCAAGACGAGTGCGGCACACGGCGCGGCGCGCATCCTCGACATTCCGGGCAGCGATCTTAAAAAGCATATCGATACGGGCGAAATCGCCGTCATCACCGGCTTTCAGGGCATCGAGCCGAAATCCGACCGCGTTGCGACCCTCGGCCGGGGCGGTTCCGACACGAGCGCGGTGGCGGTGGCGGTGGCGCTCGAAGCCGACGTTTGCGACATCTATACGGATGTCGATGGCGTCTACACCACCGATCCGCGCATTGTACCGAAGGCGCGACGGCTCGCCAAAGTCTCGTACGAAGAAATGCTGGAGATGGCGTCGCTCGGCTCGAAAGTGTTGCAGACCCGCTCGGTCGAGCTGGCGATGGTCTACAAGATGAAGACGCGCGTGCTTTCGAGCTTCGTGGCGCCGGACGCCATGCAGCCCTTCAGCCCGGACAATATCGAAAATATCGGAACCATCGTTTGCGACGAGGAAGAGATCGTGGAACAGCAGGTCGTGAGCGGCATCGCCTACGCCAAGGACGAAGCCAAGGTGACCCTTCTGAAGGTCGACGATAAGCCGGGTGTCGCGGCGCGCATCTTCGGGCCGCTGTCGGATGCCAGCATCAATGTCGATATGATCGTCCAGAATGTCACGCCGGACGGCAAGCACACGGACATGACGTTCACCGTGCAGGCGGCCGAGCTGCCTCGTGCACTCGACGTTCTGAAAAGGGCGAAGGCCGATATCGGTCACTTCGATATCAAGAGTTCGGCCGATGTGGTGAAGATTTCGGTCATCGGCGTCGGCATGCGCAGCCACGCCGGTGTTGCCGCGCAAATGTTTAAGACTCTTTCGGAAAAAGGCATCAACATACACGCTATCTCGACGTCCGAGATTAAAATCAGTGTATTGATCGATGCGGCCTATGCCGAACTCGCCGTTCGTACCTTGCACACGGCGTACGGCTTAGACAGCGACTAGGCGCGGCCCGCTTTCGGCCGCGTCCGATTTACCCTTGTGATGGGCTGCCCCTGGGGGCGGGACGATTGGCATGATCACGCGGCGTGATGACCCGAGACCGTTACCGAGCGAAACGTCGCTTCGCGTCATCATGCGCAGGCTGCGCGAAATCATGGCCGAAGACGGCGAAGGCCAGGAGAAGCTGGATCGCATCGTCCGGCAGATCTCCGGCGTCATGGTCGCGGAAGTCTGCTCGATCTACCTGAAGCGCCAGGACGGCTCGCTTGAGCTTTTCGCGACCGAGGGTCTTAACCCGTCCGCCGTCCATAGAACGCGCATGAAGCGTGGCGAGGGTTTGGTCGGCCGCTGCTCCGAACTCGGCGTGACGGTCAACGAACCGGAGGCTTCGAGCCATCCGGCATTTTCCTACCGGCCGGAGACGAGCGAAGAAGTTTATCACTCGCTGCTGGCGGTGCCGATTTCGCGCGCCGGTCAGGTTCTCGGCGTGCTCGTCATTCAGAACCGGATGCCGAAGGAATACTCCGACGAAGACGTCGAGGTTCTGCAGGCGACTGCAATGGTGATCGCGGAAAACCTTGTTTCCGGCGCCGTCGCCGGAACCGGGGCGGCGCTTGAAATTTCACTGTCGCAGCCGATGGCGATCGAAGGCGAGCCGCTGTCTGAGGGCATTGCGCTTGGGCATGTCGTGCTGCACGAACCCCGCATTGTCGTCACCCATCTGCTCTCGGATAATCCGGTGGCGGAGACCGAGCGGCTTGAAGTGGCGCTCACAAGGCTGCAAGCACACATCGACGAGATGTTCGAGCAGGAGCATCTCTCGTCGATCGGCGAGCATCGCGATGTGCTCGAAGCCTATCGCATGTTCGCACACGACAAGGGTTGGCACCGGCGCTTGCGTGAAGCCGTCGAGGGCGGGCTGACGGCGGAAGCCGCAGTCGAGCGCGTGCAGAACGCGATGCGCACGCGCATGCTGCGCCAGCACGATACCTATTGGCGCGAGCGTCAGCGCGATCTCGACGATCTTTCCGATCGGCTTCTGCGGGTGCTGGCGGGCCGTCTCAAGAGTTCCGAGGACGGCAGCGGCTTGCCGGCCGATGCGATCCTTGTCGCGCGGACGATGGGGCCGGCGGAACTGCTCGACTATGATCGCAGCCGCCTGCGCGGGCTCGTCGTCGAGGACGGATCGAGCCAGAGCCATGTCGCCGTCGTCGCCAAGGCGCTCGGCATCGCGGCGATCGGCCAGGCGGCGGGCATCGTCGATCGTGTTTCGGCGGGCGACGCGGCTATCGTCGATGCGGTGACGGGCGAAGTCCATCTTCGGCCGACGAGCGAGGTCATCTCGGCCTATTCCGACAAGGTGCGGTTCCGGGCCCGGCGGCAGAAGCGTTATCAGTCGTTGCGCGACCGCCCGGCGATCACCAAGGACGGCGTCCGCATCGCGATGATGATGAATGCCGGGCTACTGGTGGACATGTCGCATCTGATTGAATCGGGTGCCGACGGCGTCGGGCTCTATCGCACCGAACTGCAGTTCATGTTGTCGGAATCGTTTCCGAGGCTCGACAGGCAAACACAGCTTTACCGGTCGGTGATCGAGGAGGCGCAAGGCAGGCCGGTTGTGTTCCGCTCGCTCGATATCGGCGGTGATAAGGTTCTGCCGTATCTCAGGCAGCCGAAGGAAGAAAATCCGGCGATGGGCTGGCGCGCCATTCGCATGGCGCTCGATCGGCCGGAGCTTTTCCGGCTGCAGATCCGCGCGCTCTTGAAGGCGGCGGCGGGGCGCGAGCTGCGGGTCATGATTCCGATGGTCTCGGCGGCCTATGAACTTGGCGCCATCCACGCCTTGATCGAACGCGAGAAAGCCTTCCTGTCGAAGCACGGGCACGGGCTGCCGATCAACATTCTCGTCGGGGCGATGTTCGAAGTGCCCGCCTTGCTGTTCGATCTCGAAACATTTTTATCGCGGGTCGATTTCGTGTCGATTGGCTCGAACGATCTCATGCAGTTTTTGTTCGCAGCCGATCGCACCAATGCGCGCGTCGCCAGCCGCTTCGATGTTCTGACGCCGTCGCCGCTGCGGGCGCTTCGCACACTCATCGAGGCGGCGAAGCGGCATGACGTGCCGGTGACGCTTTGCGGCGAGATGGCCGGTAGTCCGCTCGAAGCGATGACGTTGATTGGGCTCGGTCTGAGGTCATTGTCGATGGCACCCGCCTCGATCGGCCCGATCAAGTCGATGATCCTTTCACTCAATGCGAAAAAAACCGCCGTGTGCGTCGAGACTCTTATCAAGGAAGGTGCCAAAGACGTGCGCATGTCCTTGCAGCAATTCGCTGAAAAGGAAGGCGTCGAACTCGACGGCTGAACGTGCAGAAAAGGTCTTTGACAAAAAGACTTTTTTAACCAAGATGGAGGTGAGGGTTGAGGGGCCGGTGCGTAGTGCCGGATAGTGTATGCGTCGGGGCGTTGGGCAGAACGTTTCGGTTGGCGGGCGTGCGCAGACAGAGCGCGCGGTACGCGGCCGCGATGAATTTTCAAATCAGATCGATACGTCGCAGGATCGGGAGCTCATTGCCCGGTTCTTTAGAGACTTGCGCCGCGCCTTGCGGCTAACGCTTCCGCAAGCGGCGCAGTACCTGCGTGTTCATCCCGAAATCATCGAGGTTCTTGAAACCGGGCAGGTGGAGTACCTGCCATCGTGGCCGCAAACAGCGCAGATTATTCTGGGCTATACGGCGATGGCGGGCGTCGACGGGCGTCCGGCGCTCAATGCCGTCGGGGCGTTGATGGCCTCAATCCAGGAGCCGCAGCCGCCAGTCTGGCAGCCTCCGGTTTGGCAGCCGCCAGTTTCACCGGCACCCGTTTCACCGGCACCAGTTTCATACGCCCAGGTTTCGCAGACCCCGGTTTCCCAGGCCCCAGTTTCGCAGGGATGGAACGACGAGGAGGCTCCCGAGAAGGAGCCGTCCGGCCGTCAGTTCATGCGCGCACGTTCGGCGATTGCAAACGGGGCCCGGCGTCTGCCCAAGGACGCCATCCACCAAATCCGGGAGCGGCCACAGCGGGCTCTTTATGCTCTGTCGCTGCCGCTGTTCGCCGTGCTCTTTTTCCACGCCTCGATTTTCGGCTTGATCGCACGCCCGTTCAGTGCGGCCGTGAACCAGGCTAGCGCCTATTTTCAGGAACATTTTGCGCCGGTCCGTGACGGCTTCCGGTGGATTGAGGTCAGCGACCCGCGGTCGCGTCGCGGCGACAAATTGCAGATCGCGGGCGGTTCGTATTAGATGCGCGCCGATTGAAGGTCGCGCGTTATAAGCGCGGCTGAACCGGATCGCATCACTCGGACATCATGACCTCATTGCCGCGCGATAAACTCGACCGCCTTTTTGAGCGCTGGATGGCCATCCAGGACGAACTCAATCATGGCGTGTCGCAGGCTGCCTACGTCAAGCTGACGAAGGAGTTTTCCGAACTCTCGCCGGTCGTGGCCCAGATCGAGGCGCTGCGTAAGGCAGAGATCGAGAAGACCGATCTCGAACAGATGATCGCCGATCCATCGGCCGACAAGGAGATGGTCGATCTCGCGTATAGCGAACGCACGGCCCTTTCCGAGCGCATTGGTGAACTGGAGCAGAAACTTCGGATCGCACTGCTGCCGAAAGACGCGGCCGACGAGAAAAGCGCCATCCTCGAAGTTCGCGCGGGCACGGGCGGCGACGAAGCCGCTCTGTTTGCTGCCGACCTCTTTCGCATGTACTCGCGCTACGCCGACCTGCGCGGCTGGAAGGTCGAGGTCATTTCGGTTTCCGAGAACGATCTCGGCGGCTACAAGGAGATCGTTGCTTCGATCACCGGCGAAGGCGTGTTCGCGCGGCTGAAATTTGAATCGGGCGTGCATCGGGTGCAGCGCGTTCCGGCGACGGAAGCCAGCGGGCGTATTCACACCTCGGCGGCGACGGTTGCGGTGCTGCCGGAGGCCGAGGAACTCGATATCGATATCAAGGCCGATGACATCCGCATCGATACGATGCGCGCGGGCGGCGCCGGCGGTCAGCACGTCAACAAGACGGAAAGCGCCGTGCGCATCACGCATCTGCCGACCGGGATTGTCGTGGTTTCGGCGGAGAAATCGCAGCATCAGAACCGGCGCCTGGCGATGAACGTCCTGAAGGCGCGCGTTTACGAGCTTGAACGCGAGAAGGCGGCGAACGAACGATCGGACGCACGCAAATCGCAGGTCGGATCGGGCGATCGCTCGCAGCGAATTCGGACCTACAACTTTCCGCAAGGCCGCGTCACCGATCATCGGATCAATCTGACGCTTTACAATCTCGACGAAGTGCTTGCGGGCACCGGCCTCGATGGTCTCGTTGACGCGCTCATTACCGATCATCAGGCGACGATGCTCGCTGAGTTGAGCGCCGCGTAACCGGACGGGCGATGGGCGTGCACGCGGATCGACACACATTCCATTCCGATCAGACGCTCGGCGCGGCCTTAGCGCAGATGACGCGGGCGTTTGCGGACGCCGGCATAGAGTCGGCGCCGCGCGACGCGCGCGCATTGCTGCAAGGTCTTCTCGGTATCGACGGCGCGGCCCTGCTGACGCAATCGGAACGGTCGCTTGGATCGTTGGCGGATCGCATCGGTGACGCGGTCCGGCGGCGGATCGCGCATGAACCAGTGTCGCGCATTCTCGGCGTGCGCGCGTTCTACGGCCGCGATTTTATCGTCACGCCGGATGTTCTCGATCCCCGTCCCGATACCGAGACGATTGTTGAACACGTGCTGGAGATCGTCGCGCGGGCGGGACTGGCGAATGCGCCGCTTCGTATCGCGGATATCGGAACCGGGTCGGGGATACTGCTCGTGACGTTGTTGGCTGAGTTGCCGCGTGCGTCCGGCGTCGCGACAGATATCAGCGAGGCGGCGCTGGCCGTCGCGAAAGAAAACGCCGAGCGATTGGACGTCGCCGGGCGCGCGACGTTCATCGCGACATGTGGTCTCGACGGGTGTTCAGAGACTTTTGATTTGATCGTCTCCAATCCACCTTACATTGAGACGCGCGAGATTGCGGCCTTGGATCCCGAGGTCCGTGACTTTGACCCGCATTTGGCCCTGGACGGTGGCTTGGACGGCTTGAGCGTCTATCGCGAGATCGCAAACGGCACCCAAAACGCGGATCGCCGGGCTCACCTGATTGTCGAGGTTGGAGCCGGTCAAGCCACTGATGTAGAAAGAATTTTCGGCGCCACCAATTGGGTGCCCCTGGGCCGCAAAAAGGATTTGGGCGGGCACGACCGATCTGTTGCATTCGAGATACATCCTTAACGCCATCAATGATTTCTATTTGCGCAATTACGTTTCCGAGGTAATATCACCATCGACGAGTTTGATCGGATGTGCCTGGAATAGGCGACCCCGCGAATGCGGAGCGAGAAGCCGGCCGTCCTATCTCAAATCATCAGCGCAAATTTCGCGGACGTGCACGTCCGCTGAATGGCAGGTGTCGAGCCTCTTAATCTCGATGCTGCGAGCGCGGTGAGAACGCTCCTTGCAGACGTTTGTACGTGAGTCACAGTCGTCGGGGCAGGGATAACGCGATTTGCCCGAATTGCGGGCGGATGAAGCCAAGGGGCTGCAGCCTGTGTGGGGCACAGGCGCCTTCTAGGATCGTTTTTGGGATTGGATCGGAGATCCATGACGCGGCCCATCGTTGATGAGCATGCGTCCACGTTAAAATATCAACGATTGTGAACGGGAGCCCATGAGGCAAGGACAACAGAACCGCCGTGGTCGCGGTCGAAACAATAACAACAACCGCAAATCACAAAATCCTTTGATGCGTAGTTTCGAGAGCTCGGGACCGGACGTAAAGATCCGTGGCACGCCCTCTCACATTGCGGAGAAGTATGTTTCGTTGGCGCGCGACGCGCTGTCCTCAGGCGATCCGGTCCTGGCGGAAAACTATCTTCAGCACGCCGAGCACTACAACCGCATCATCCTCGGCTATCGCGAGCAGATGGCGCAGCAGGGCGGCATCGATCCGCTCGGCAACAACGGCGCAGCCCGCACCCACACTCTTGCCGGTCCCGGAGACGGTGATGGCGATGAGTTCGGGGATGAGGAAGGCGACGAGTTCAACGTCCAGGGGCAGCCGGCGCAGGGCGAAGGTCCTCAGCAGCAGCCGTTCCAGCAGCAGCCTCGCAACTTCGATCATCAGAATCGCTACGACAATCGTCAGGACAACCGGCAGCCGCGGCATGACCGCGAGCGTTACAACAATCGGTCTGACCGCGACGGACAGCGCTTCGACCGCGACCGTGGCGATCGTCAGGATTTCCGCGGTGACCGCCACGAGCGCAACGGTTCCAGCGACAATCGCTATCGCGACGATCGGCGTTCGCACGGCAATAACTCGGATGGTCCGCAGGGTGATAACGGCTTCCGTCGCCGCGAGCGCTATCAGGGTCCGAACGGCGGCGATCGTGATCGCGAGTACGGCAACGGCGCAAATGGTGGTGCACCTCGCGTAGATGCCGGTCCGCAGCCGCAGCCCCAACCGGCGCCGGAACGTGAGCGTCCGGCCTCTCCTCCGCCGGCAGCGGCCATTCCCTCCGAACAGGAGCAACCGGCGTTCCTGCGGCGTCCGGTTCGTCGGCCGCGGCGTGAAGAACGCCCCGCCGATGCGGCCCCCACGCCGCCCGCCGCGAACGAAGACCAGGACTAAGCGAGACACTTGAATTTGTATTGTCGGCGATGCCCACGCGGCATCGCCGATTTTGTTTTTGGCTCTTCGCTTGACGTTGCCGACTCGCCTTCGTCGAGCCAGCCGGCAATGCCATCGTCGTGTCGCGTTCAGCGGAGGGCGACGATGCTATCGTGGGCGCGCTTTTTGTAATTCTCCGGCTTGTCTGGATCCCGGCCTGCGCCGGGATGACGGTGGGGCGTGGGTCTTCCTTTTCTCGTCATGCCGACGAAGGCCGACTCCATTCCCCTCGGACTCTTTCGGCCGGTTGGGCAGAGCCAACCTGTTGTCGTGGATGGCCGCCTTCGCGGCCATGACGTTGAGTGGGTGGCGCTGGCCCGGATTTCTTCTTGGCCTAGGATGATCACGGATGAGATTGCCAAGATCGTCGAACCGGAAGCGGTTAACGTGGGGCTTTCGATCCGTGCGAGACGCAATCCTTTAACCCGGATGGCGTTAAACCGGCTCGCTTCCTGCCGGGGTTAACGGTTGCCATGCCGCGCATTTCCCTCAGCTTTTCCCGCTACGGCCTCTTTTTTGGGCGCCGCCAGATTCCTATATCGAAATGTATCGAGCTGGACGGGATGCCGATGTCGGGTCTTTGTTTGGCTTTTGATGATCTAGATCAATTCGCATGGCATTCTTCTCGTGCCTCAGGGGCGGGAGGCGTGCGCAGGAGACCATGACATGAATTTTGAACGCTACACGGATCGCGCCAAGGGCTTCATCCAATCCGCCCAGTCGCTCGCCCTCAGAGAGAATAATCAGCAGGTCACGCCCGAACATCTTTTGAAGGTTTTGCTCGATGATCCCGAAGGGCTCGCGAGCGGCCTTATCCAGCGCGCCGGAGGCGACTCGCGCACGGCGTTGCAGAGCGTCGAGGCGGCGCTCGCCAAGAAGCCGAAAGTGACCGGCGGTTCCGGCGGCGTCTACGTCTCCCCCGAGGCGGCGCGGTTGTTCGATTCCGTCGAGAAACTGGCGGACAAGGCGAGCGACAAGTTCGTGACGGCCGAGCGGCTGCTCTTGGCATTGGCGCTCGATACATCGAGCGACGCTGGCAAGGCTCTGCGCGATGCCGGTGTGACGGCCGACAAGCTCAACGCAGCAATCAACGACATTCGCAAGGGGCGCACCGCCGATACGGCTTCGGCCGAGCAGGCGTACGATGCGCTGAAGCGCTATTCGCGCGATCTGACCGAAGCTGCGGCGAGCGGCAAGCTCGATCCGGTCATCGGGCGCGATGAAGAAATCCGCCGCACGATCCAGGTGCTGTCACGGCGCACGAAGAACAATCCCGTCCTGATCGGTGAACCCGGCGTCGGCAAGACGGCGATCGCTGAAGGCCTGGCGCTGCGCATCGTCAAGGGCGACGTGCCGGAGAGCCTCAAGCACAAAAAACTTCTGTCGCTCGACATGGGCGCGCTGATCGCCGGTGCGAAATATCGCGGCGAGTTCGAGGAGCGGTTGAAAGCCGTGCTTTCGGAGGTCGAAGCCGAGGGCGGCAATATCATCCTGTTCATCGACGAGTTGCACACTATTGTCGGCGCCGGGAAGACCGAAGGTTCGATGGACGCCGGCAACCTGCTGAAGCCGGCGCTCGCGCGTGGCGAATTGCATTGCGTCGGCGCGACGACGCTCGACGAATATCGCAAGCACATCGAGAAGGACGCGGCGCTGGCGCGACGCTTCCAACCGATCTTCGTTTCCGAGCCGACGGTCGAGGACACGATCTCGATTCTGCGCGGCATCAAAGAGAAATACGAACTGCATCACGGCGTGCGCATCACCGATAGTGCGCTCGTCGCGGCGGCAACGCTGTCGAACCGCTACATCACCGACCGCTTCCTGCCCGACAAGGCGATCGACCTTGTCGATGAAGCGGCGTCGCGTCTTCGCATGCAGGTCGATTCCAAGCCTGAAGAACTCGATGCCATCGACCGCGATCTCATGCAGATGATGATCGAGCGTGAAGCGTTGAAAAAGGAAACGGACGCGGCGTCGAAGGATCGTCTCGGCCGTCTCGAAAAGGAAATCGCCGACCTCGAAGAAAAATCCAAGACGCTGACGCAGCGCTGGGAAGCGGAAAAGCAGAAGCTCGGTTCGGCGCAAAAGCTCAAGGAAGAACTCGACAACTTGCGCAACCAGCTTGAACAGGCGCAGCGCAAGGGCGATTTGGCGCGAGCGGGTGAGCTTCGCTACGGCAAGATTCCTGATCTTGAGAAGAAGTTGGCGGAAGTCGAGGCGCAGGAAGGAAAAGACAAGGGCGCGCTGGTCGAAGAGGCCGTCACGCCGGATCAGATCGCGGCCGTCGTGTCGCGCTGGACGGGCGTTCCGGTCGACAAGATGCTCGAAGGTGAACGCGACAAGCTGCTGAAGATGGAAGATGCGTTGTCGAAGCGCGTCATCGGCCAGAAGGAAGCGGTCATCGCCGTTTCGACGGCGGTCAGGCGTGCGCGCGCCGGGCTGCAGGATCCCAACCGGCCGATCGGCTCGTTCATGTTCTTGGGCCCGACCGGCGTCGGCAAGACCGAACTGACCAAAGCGCTCGCCGGTTATCTTTTCGACGACGATACGGCGCTGATCCGCATCGATATGTCGGAATACATGGAGAAGCATTCCGTCGCTCGTCTTATCGGCGCGCCTCCGGGCTATGTCGGTTACGAGGAAGGCGGCGTGCTGACCGAAGCCGTGCGGCGTCGGCCCTATCAGATCATCCTGTTCGATGAGATCGAGAAAGCGCATCCGGACGTCTTCAACGTCTTGCTGCAAGTGCTCGACGACGGACGGTTGACGGACGGCCAAGGCCGGACGGTCGATTTCAAGAACACGCTGATCGTGCTGACGTCGAATATCGGCGCGGAATATCTCGTCAACCAGAAGGAAGGCGAGGAAACCGAGGCGGTGCGCGATGAGGTGATGGCGGAAGTTCGCAGCCGGTTCCGGCCCGAGTTCCTGAACCGTCTCGACGACATCATCCTGTTCCACCGTCTGCAGCGGGCCGACATGACGAAGATCGTCGATATCCAGATGATGCGCCTGCAGAAGCTGCTCGCCGATCGCAAGATCACGATCGATCTCGACGAGCAGGCCAAGACGTGGCTCGCCAATCGCGGTTACGATCCCGCGTATGGTGCGCGGCCGTTGAAGCGCGTCATCCAGAGGCACGTGCAGGACCCGCTCGCCGAGCAGATCCTGGCGGGCGGCGTCAAGGATGGCGACACGGTGCACGTCTCGGTCCGCGACGGCGAGCTGACGATCAACGGCTGGCCGGTGAAAGCGGCGGCTTGATTGATGGCACGGGCGACTCGCCGAGAGGCGAGCCGGCCGCCCGCGCGGGCTTGTTGGTTCTTTCTTCGCGGTCTCGGTTAAGTCCCCGGCGACTCTCTTTGCTGGTCCCCGGCGACTCTGCTTCGCAGAGCCGGCCGCCGGGGACGGCATTGTTGGTTCGTTCTTAGCTGAAATATGTTGGCACTTTTTCAGATCGGGCGCGTGCGCCCGCACGCTCAATTCGTCCCAAAGTTCTCTCCCTAGGTGGCCACTTTCATTGTCCACTAACCGAGTTGTGTGGGAGCACGAGAGCCGGAACCCGATTTGGTTCATTGTTGTGCGGTCGCTTACGTGGTTCGCGTCAATTCCGCGCGATGATCGATACATAATTCAAAGATCTTTCAGGGCCCGCAGATGCTTCGATTGTATGGCTTGATCCAAGTTGCCGCGTTCGGCCTCCTCGCCTGCACGGGGATCGTCATGAGCTCAGGGTCGGCATCCGCGACCGACGATGCGGTGCGAAATGCGCTGGCGAGAAAAGATTGCACACGGGGAAAATTCAAAGACTACTACCTGCAGGGCCAGGGCGGCGATCCATCGCCGGATTACAAGGGCCGAGTTTTCAAGCTCAGCCAGGACTATCCGACTGAGCTTCAGCCAAAGGAAGACTACCCCTGGCTCAAAATTGCATTCAAGGACGGCGGCCCGGTCGATCCCAAAGCCTACTTGCAGGCGCTTCTCGACTACGGTCTTGAAGGAAACGTCGACGTCGACTTCTATGTGCAGGATAACAAAATTCGAAAATGGTACGGCGCCCCTTGGATGGATTGGAACACCGAGGTCGCTTCGGATTGGCCGGGAACCGACGGCCGCGAATTCGTGCACGGCCTGACCCACGAGTTCGATTCCGCCGGCAACACGTTTGGCGACAAGCAATTGGAGTTTGTCGATACCTGGGCGCAGGCCTATGTCAACGACCGCTATGCCTTTAGTCTTGGGCAGGTCTATTGCGATCCTGATGATCCCAAACCCGGCGCTATAAATCCCGATCCGACAGGCCTCAACAGCATGCCGGACGGCGCGTTCGTCATCAAACTCCTATTTTCGACCGTCACGGAAGCCGAGCTTCCGATCGTCAAGGGCGCACTCGAATGGGACGCCGATATTTACGTCAACAAGAGCCCGCCTTTTCGAAACGCCGGCCCGCTTTCGCGATTTGCGCGCCATATCGACAAGGTTCGGCTCATTCAAATTGACCTTCAAGTCCGTGACGAACGCAGCACGACCGGCTGGCTTCTCGGAACCTACGGCTATGACGGTAATGCCAAAGGCGATACGCCGTGGAAGCGCATGGTGCCACTGGGCCTTCAGTGGGGAAACAATCCTAAGGTCACATTCGCGGAAAGCTGTTCCGGTCCGAACGGCCCCTGCGATTACGACAAGCTGACGGAGCAATGGATCAATCGCCAAGCCGTCAAGGACTTGGCAACACCGCCACTCAGTTTCAATCATCTTGGATTTGGCGGACGTTTAGCCGGACCGGTGGACAATCCAAAGAGTTCCTGCATGGGCTGCCATCAGACTGCAGGCTTTCCGATGGTTCCGATCCTCGCTGAGTTCGCGCCGAACGGCGCATTGCTCAAGCTCGATTCTCAGACGCATCCGGAGACGGCGCAAAGCCTGCGCATGAGATACTTCGGAAACGTGACGGGTGGATCGGTCTTCAGCGACACGCAGCTTTATTCGACCGACTATTCGCTACAGCTGTCGATGGGCCTTCAGAACTTCGTTTCCTTGCGGTGTGGGAAGGACGCGAAGCCGCCCCTTCCTTCCCTTTGCAACGAACTGGCCGAGTGGTCCAAATTGCAGAAAAAGGCGATCGACGCGATCCAAGTGTTTGGCACGCCCGGCATCGACGGCGCCCCTGTGAAGCGGCAGTGATTGCTGCACACCGTAGGTGGTGCGGACGTGTAACGAGGTTATTTGTCGACTTCGCTTTCGGCCGAGAGTTTTTCCGCGTCCGGTAGCTTCCAGACCTTGTCAAAGAACTCCTTCTTTGGACCGTAGAAGCGGGCCATAAGCTCGAACTTCCTCTCTGGATCAGTCGGAACCCAGTTGGAGTCTTTGCCGTCTGGTGGTTTCGGGCCAAAGTAGATGTCGACAGAGCCATCGGCATTCTTCGCGATGTCCGAAACATTCGAAGCACGGCTGGCGCGCGGCATCCCCTTGATCAGGGCGTGTGTTTCGCGGTCGTAGGCAGTCACCGACCAGTATTGATCAACGGGTACGTTCGGCGGCACGTTTAAGCGGTAGGTCTTGGCGCCATCGAAGGCATCTCCGTCCTTGTCGCGGATCGATATCGAATAGAACTGGCCCGCACCCAGTCGCTTGATGCCGATATAGGCATAGCTATAAGCCATGCCGCGCTCGTCGATCGGATAGCTATTCATATCGGCAAAGCCCGATTGCATGGCCTTGATCAACTCCGGAGGTGCCGGAAGGGTCCAGCGGCCCGTCTCGGAAAAGAACGGCGGCATCCCCGCATCGTACTTTGCTTCGAGCACCGCGTGGGCTTCGCGGATGCCGTTTTCAAGCGCCTTCGTCGTGGCTTCGTTCGGCTTGAACGGCTTGCCCTTCTCAATGCCGAGCGAGCGCAGCTGATCGATCATCGCGCGGTCTCGGGGTATCCAGGGCTCGCTCTGAATGACGCGGTCGAGATGCTCGAAAAAGGTCGCATCGTAGCGAATGGTGGAATCAAACTCGACGTCCTTGACGTCGGTGAAGATGGTCTCCGGAGGCTTGTCCGCTGCTGCCAACGGATAGATCTTCATCTGCTTGCCGTAGGCGATGGAGCGCGCAACGTCGGGGTCGCTATGACTCTTGAGATTGGCCCGGAACAGCATGTAGCCGCCGTACGTGTCCGACTGAAGCGGGATATAGCCGGCCGGGACGCTGCCGGAAAATCCCGGCGGCAGGACAAGATATTTGCCGCCCGCTCCCTTGTCGTAACCAAGCAGGCCTGCGTCCTCCAGCGGCATCTGCCAGACGGTGACGATGTTGCCGTTGAATGAGCCGTTGGAATCGCCGGGCGGCAGATCCAACACGATCGGTCCATCCTTCGTGTTGAAGAACGCCATGAAGTACAGCGCATCGGGATTCGGCGTGAGAGTCTGGTTTTTCGAATCGAGCGGGCGGCCCCAAAAGATAACCTGCCCGAACTTACCGCCGGTCTTGGAGAGCATCTCCTGAAGCATCAGGTCGTAGTTGACGGCCGGCATGCCCCAGATCGCCGCGTCGACGACGCGACGTTCCATCTGTCGGAGATTTAGGTCGCCGATAGAGGACGTCTCAGCCCGCGCAACGGGCGATAAGCATAAGAAAGCAATGGCTGTCGCGAGTGTCCGATTCATTGGCTTCATCTCCCGTGAAGCCCCCGCAAGCTAAAGCCTACTTGAAAAGACCCAACAATGGCAAGCGTT
>Ga0256906_1000397_pt1 | contig 15592 bp, 9 predicted proteins | sample MC6MC0744MT_FD_190186 | JGI IMG/M metagenome (GOLD analysis project Ga0256906, IMG submission 190186) | Metatranscriptome of enriched soil aggregate microbial communities from Iowa State University, Ames, United States - MC6-MC0744-MT... | ecosystem: Environmental > Terrestrial > Soil >... | reverse complement strand
CTCTATTTGTGTCCGGGGGACAACCAAAAAAAAAAAAAGGGGGAAATATGATTATGGCGGGGGGGGGGGGGGGGGGGGGGGGAAAAGTCAGTATGTAAAAGATAAAAACGGTAAATCGATCCGGTATGACCTCCGGAAACTCAGTGTTACTGCATTCAGAACCGAAAATATATTTGATCTGATATATGAGCGATATCTGAACGGAATGAAATTCACTGAAGTGACGGTCGTGCCGGCGGGAGAAGATTTCTTTCTACTGATGGCACACCGAAGCACAGACGTCCAGCCTGCGATTGCGGAAGAATTACTGGATCCCTCCTGTGCCATTGCGCATTAACAGGCACTTATTTTATGTGCAGAAGCTGAATATATATTTCAACCATTAAGGCAATACCATGAATTTAATCAGTAATACCTTAGACATGCAGAGCGCCAGTGGCGGCCACGAGGTGTGGAAAGCAGGTACTTCACACGACAACTGGGTTGTAAAAGCCTCCGTGGAGCTACTGAGCGGGGGTAATGATGGTCTGCCCAAAGGGCAGCACACCTCGGCGCTCAAACTGTGTGTCGGTGGCGAACCGGGAATAATTGAGGCTGAGGTACAGTTGACGCAGGGGAAGAATTACCGCGTCTCCTGGGTAGATGTCCGGGACCTGCACGGCGTCAGGGGCAACGAAACGGATAAATATTCGTTCGCGTTTTTACATGACCATAATCTCGAAGGGGCTGCTAAGAGCTTTGAAACCACCGATGTCTGGTTACAAAGAGAGGTCATTTTCACACCACGGCTAACGGGTACATATTACGTTTCATTTGCGGGCATGAAACGCAATGACAAACTGCAGCGTGGTGCATTGATAACCGATGTGAATATGGATCTGATCGTGCCGGTTGAGCATAAGGTGACTCTGCTGGACGGAAATTCCGTCCAGCAGGGCGCTATAATTCTGCCCGAAAACGGAACCAATAAGGCGGACATCGTATTCCGGCTTTCCGGAGAGAACAACACGGGTATTAATGGTCAGACAATGACCCTGACCCTGACCGGATCAGGCATCACGTTTGTCAACGGTGAAAAATCAGTCACACGGAGGACAGGCGACGATGCGCAATTCAACCCCACGCAGGGATATTTCCGTCTGGAGGCGGGGACCCTTCAGGCAAGCGGGCAGGCATCGATGCCACAGCTGATTGTCCAGGATAGCAATGAGGGGCGATGGTCGTTTACTGTAAACGTGCAAAAAAAAGCACCAATTTATAGCATCAAGTCCACAGCGAAATCAGACCTGAAGCTGGATTTGCAGGATGACGGTCATGGACGTCGCGTGACCGTGCAGTTACTGGCTGACAACGATTCTGTGGCAAATAAAGGCCTAACCGTCAATATGTTACCGGGTACAATGGAGTATGTGGTTGCCGGCATTGATGGGCTGACCGACAGCAACGGTTATGTTGACGCCATCTTCTTGCCCCGGGTTGCAACGTCCCGACCGGTCGGCGTGCGAATCGGGTTCGAAGATGCCATTCCTCTGGATTTTCATGTAAGCGTCGCTGACGTTCAGTATAGTCTGATGGGTAATCCGAAGAGTATTGAGCTGAGCATGGCCAGCGTCGACACCCCTAAAGAAATCGTGTTAAGCCTGACAAATAACAAGACAGGGGGGGCCGTACCGGATGCTCAGCTGATTGTACAGATTTTGGGTGAGGGTGCTGAGTACCTGTCAGCCACCGTGGCGTCTAAAACCGACAAAGACGGGCACGCCACGCTGTCCCTCACGCCGCGAAAAGCCACATCGCAACCCCACACTGTGACCGTGGCGTACGGAAATGCTCAGTGGAGTTGTGAGGTAACCCAGGTGAAAGCCGTCCCAGAAATAACAAAACATCTGGTTCTGGTTCCGGCGGTTAACACCCTGTATTTTAAACCTAAAAAAAGGCGCGAAGTCACTCTGGCGCTGCTGGACGCGAAGGGAAGCGTCATCACAACCCCGGGTCAGACTGTTTTCGCTGAAGTCAGCAGCGGGAAGGAGGTGGGGTTCAGCATTGACCCCTTAAGCGCCAAAACCGACGGCACCGGTCGGGTTGACTTTCGGATGACCGCACAACAGGAAGGCAGTGGTACACTCACCTTCACAACGGAGGGGGGAGCTCCACGACGTGTGTCTTTTCGGGTCTCCGCCGGCGTGAGCGCGCTGCACTGGGAAATCGAAAAGGATGACATCGTGCTGGTACCGGCACAGCGGCAACGACTGTCAGATCAGACGGCTATTGGCGTCGGTCCGGCAACGGCCCCGAATCACCCTGCCACCCTGCACTGGGAAATCAGTCCATCACGCACCGGTGATGAAGGGGTATATATCGAAAACGCACAGGGCTCGCTGGTGCTGAAGGGGGACGCAGACTTTAACCAAAACCATCAGGCCGAACCCGGTGTGCTGGTTGCCGGGGACCATCCGGAAACGCGCACGATGACGCTCACAGCCGAAGGATTACCGGCTACGTCACTGACGATAAGGACTCTTGAACCTGATGTAAGTGTTAACAGTCAGGGTGAAGAAAATAATCCGATTCACCTACCCGAAGGAGAGCACATCGCTGCCACAGCACTGTCACAGGATAACGTGGTTCTGACGGTTGCTGGCCCCAATAACAGTAAAGTCCCACTCAGTAATGTGGACATCAGTTTCAGGATTGAAAGTAAAGACAGTGCTGACATTGCCACTTTTGAACGCGGTAAGGAGGCAACGGTCCGGACAAATCTTCATGGGGTGGCCAATCTGCCCGCGCTTAATCTGCATAATGGTTCCAGTGGATCATTCCATATCAGCATCTTTGTCCCGTGGAAAATGACACGGGTCGGTGTCTTCTATTACTCCGCCGTGCCGGCTGAACCTATTAAGGCTGTGAAATTTGCTGAAGACGCGCACCGTAACCCGGTTAAGCTTTACGGTAATCTGGCTGACCAGTCGGTGACGGGACTGCAGGTTAATGCCTATTGCGACAGCAGTGCGAAAATTAAGGCCTCGTACGGTACGGTCACCTTCACTATTGATGATGAACGCCATACCGGCTGCCACTTTAGCGGGGGGCAGGTTGTCGCAACTGCGGATATCGGCCTCAATGGCATCGCCAACTGTCCGGCAATTACCACCGGCCCTTTCATCGCGAGGCAAAACACCTTCCAGTTGCGGGCCTCCGTCGCCATCGTGGATTCGACACCCGATTCGGTGACAGTCGCCATCGTGGAATAAAGGAGGCGAGTTGCAATGGGAGACCAGAAACGTTATGTCCTGGCTCTGACTCCCGATAGTCTCCGGGGGCCTCTGGCTCCCGGTGACATTATCGAAGTTGGCTTTCAGGTACTTGATGCGGATACGCAAAGGGCGCCAGATGAACCGATGGCTGTGACGCTACAGTTGCTGAAATCAGGACCGAATGAAGCAGTGGTCGGCCGCTCCCGAAACGAGACAACCTGGCAGCAGGCACTGCAGCTTGACTGCGATCGGAAAAGTGGACTGGTTCATTTCTTTATTAAGGCTGGCAAAACGTCAGGCCGGATTTATGGATCCGCGAATATTGAAGGGCTTAATGATACGCAGCATTACGTCAACCTGCCCGCTAAGTTAGAGGTTCTGGATATCACAAGCCTGAGGATTGTGAGCGGTGAACCTCAGTTCCGGACGCTGGACGGTCCGGTGTTTGATGACCTCGTTGTTCAGATTTCCGACAGGGGGGGGCGGCCAGTTACGGATGCCCCGGTCCAGTTTGTATCGAAGAACCTTCCCGCGGGAATGAGGTTGCCATCAGGACCCGTCAGGACCGATAAAAAAGGGATCGCACATCTGTCACTGAAACCTGACGAAGCCTGCGGGTTATTTCAGGTTGAAGCACGTTCGGGGGCACTGGCGGTTGAATTTCATCTGGCCCTTAGCCCTGCATCGGAGGCGCTTGAGCTGAGCGTCGTGTCCCCGTGCTATGTCGAGCAGCCCCACGGGGCTGCGCCCTGCCGGGTGACACTGCAGTCCAGAAACGGCAGGACACAGAGCTGGCCCTATGCCCTGGGTTTTGCCTCAGTTATATCGGGGCCGGTGCAACTGAATAATCCACCCAACGGGGAATTACACACTGACGCGGCGGGGATGTTGGTCGGGTCGAACGGGCTGTTTCCGGTTCTGCAGGCTATACCGGTTGAAACGGCCAGTGAGGGCCTGGTGCAGTTTATTGTTGATCTGCCCGGGCACAAACCGCTTACCGCACAGCTTCTTGTGAAATTTATCCGTTTTTAATCAGCGGCGTCTCCGTAAACCCGCCTTATAGCGATACGTCAGACGCCTGTCTGTTTAGAAGACATATTCCTGCAAACATGAGAGTGACTGGCGCAGAGGCTCACGTCACGTCTGCTCCACTTAAGTTGACTGGGCCGGCTTTGCTTACCGGCGGCGCAACCATCGTCTGCGAAGCCGGGTTTAACGACAATCGCCGCTAAAAAATGGCTGCGTCCCGGGAATACGCATTGCCGGCTCACACGCAGAGAGCAGCCTGACGCGTCGGCGCCGCTACCCGCTGAAATTGCATATTCCGACGAAATCGCACGCTCTACATGCGCGTTTAGCACTATTGGGATCGGGGATACCTGGCCCTTTCAGGGGGGCGTATCTCTTACGCTACACGACGTTTTTCCGGGTTCAGCGACACCGTTTCGCGTCGGGATCTGCACCGCGCACGGGGTGCTTTTGCCTGATCGCTTCAGGAACCGTCTGGCGCTTCGCAGGGAATGCTCTGACCCGGTAGCGGTGTTTTTCATTCAGCGTTATGTATCCTCTGCGCTATGACGGTGACCCGTATTAAACCACCGCACACACCGTTCCCCCCGTTACAGAACACTTTCTACATCTTCGCAGCCATTATGCAGCCACCGGGGACAGTATTTCAGCATCCCTCACTATTCACAGGAGGACGACTGTACGACCGCACGGGCGCAGGGTTTTTCCTGCATCGTGAAGCTCTTCACCGGATCGCCGTTATTAGCGTGATGCACCAGACACGCATTACGGCAGTTAACCTTCCGGACTGACCATAGCAACAGTGCTGATGCCGACGTTCCTCCCGCCTGCGCCTGCACATGCGCCCTGGCACCCATCACCCTTCGGCTGAACACGCCCCTTATCATGTACGGGTAAAACAGCCCGCCCACTGTTCTGAGCGATGCGGTCGCAATGGCACGGGACCACAGCCGGTTCGGTGCAGTGATGATATCGCCCGCCGGATTGGCATGGGTGCCGGGCGCCTTTGCCCGCCCGTAGCGATGAGTCGACTCTCCGCCTTCTGCCCACGGTAAAATACGGACTCAGGCACGATGTAAACGCCGCGGCCGGCCAATACTTTGACCCTGCTTAGCAATTGCTTCTCAGGTTACCGGATGCGGGTTTTATCACAAGGGAAGTCGATAGGCTTCCGCCCGACGCCGATTGTGGAAATGATTCGCTACGATGCCGTCATGCGTCACCTTTTTACCAGCCTGATGTGTAGCTCATTCCCTGCGACTTTTTCATCCCGCTCGTGTACAGAAGACAGCGCAGCGGTTTCCGGTAGTAGGGTGAAAATTTGTTCCTGCGTGCGTCCTTCAGGTCATCATTCTGTCCGCTAATTATTCCCTCTCCGGCTGTCTGCACCACTAATGAAGGGCAGACATCCCAACTCCTGTGTTACCTGCCACCTTTTGAAGCGGATTGTTGTATGGCGACCTTAAATGCATGATGGCACGTTTCCGTAATTCAGGATCAACAGGCGTAGCAGCCACTACAAGCTCTTACGCCCTCTGTTTGAAAAGGACAGTCGACAACGTCCTAGCACAGAGGAGGAGCACTTACCTAAACCAGGGTGAATATTCAGGCTAATTATTTACTTACCTTTTTATATTAAACAGAGATTAAAAAATGAATGAGCTGGCGAGCTTTAAATTACGTGTTTCAGATATTTATCTGACTTAATAAAATTGAATTTTGCCGTTCACTAAAATGACGCGCAGGGAGATTGATTAACGATAATTGTGCTTTAGATTGATCGTCAGCAACGATCAATTGTATGCCTGGCGATTGGAAATGCCAATTGGAGCTGTGTGGCTTTAGCCACTATCTTTAAGGCCTGTAGTTTATATTTTAATTTAAAATGGCCGTTTTCATTACAGATGGATAAATATGTTATTCAGCTGTGCTGCGTATTTCGACTGCAAGCCGAACAACGATGATATCGTGATGAGATAGCTGAAAAATTTAAAAGAATGGTCCTTTAATTTCATGGAATTGCTGTCGTTGCTATTATTAATGACTTTGTATCATCGTAAGTAGTTGATATGGATGCGTAAATATATGATTTCACCTTTTGAGTGAAGGGCGTTTTTTACTGATTTTCCGGGGGGTGTAATTACTCGTTTAATAAATTGAGAAGCGCAACTCGTTAATCTGAAGTGCAGTTTCATTTCGCCGGGCTGAGATTGGTTTATTCTAAGGCGCGTGAATTCAATGCCGCGCTCGTAATCGTTGCCAATTTAATATTTTTTTTGCGAATTATTTTAGTACTTGTCAGATTTGTTGGTTGATAGTGTTTAATTTTTTTGTGTTCATTAATTTTCCTTGAAAGATGAATTTTTACGCTGAAACCCGGTTATGCGTAGGTGACTGAAAAACACAATCCACAATTTGAGTTTCCCTTTTTTTCATCCCGTTAGGTGCTTTTATTATGATTGGTCAAAATGTAAGCCGCGAATATTCTCATCCGGGGCGCCCAGCCCCTCCTTCTCCCAGTATCTTCCAGAGCGCAGACAACCTTATCTTTCGACAACCGACGTTTCGGCTATCGGTGATGGCTTCAGTCCTCTTAGGTGCATTGGGGCTGATGCCTGTCGCTCTTGCGAGGGAGATTATTGTGCATCCGGGACAGCCAACCACGCTTAATGCAGGCATTGACCATTCCGCAGACTGGCTTACCTTAGAGAAGGATGCGCATCTGAATATCTCCGACGGCACAGTCCTGGGCAAGGACCCCTGGCTGGGGGTATCCGTTGATGGCTCAACTCTGGCCAGGGGAGCGTCACTCTCGATGGGCAGTAATGTACGCCTGAATGGATATATCAGCGGCGAAAGCTTATCGCAGGCGAATATTGGAACAGGAGAGGGTAATCAGTCCGTGGTTGAGGGTGGCGCCCGGTTTTCAAGAGACGGCATTGTTACTCTTGATAATGTCCTGCTACGCGAGAGTAATAAGCAGAAAAGTAACCTGATTACTGAAGCGTTGCTGTTGTCGGGCAATTCGCGGACAACCAGCACGGCCCGGACATCGCTTGTGGGCGAAGGAACCAGTGATGCGCTGGATCTGCTTGGCTCTGCAAGCATCACGCTTAATGGTACCTCTGTTTCCAGTGAACGTATTGGTATGCAAGCGCTGGGTCAAAGTTCCGTTTTGGCCAATAATATTCAGTTAACTGCCTGGGAAGGTGGCGCGATAACAACAGGTGCCAGCCAGACGACGTTCAATGGCAGTTCGATACACATCAAAAATCAAGCCAGCACAATGCCAAATCTAATGGTGCAGGGTATTACCGGCTTTGGGTTGGCAACCTCAGGGCGAGCAGCCGAGGGAAATCCGTCGCTGCAGGTTAACAACTCCAGGGTTATCGTGGACGCGGGTAATGGGCAAGGCAACGCCGGGTTTGTAGGGGTAGCGCACAACGGCGGTAATGGGAATGCCGTTATCAATCATTCGAGCATTGAGGCGGCGGGTTACGGTGCCGTATTTTCCAGCTGGGCCATATTGGCGCCGCCGACACGGAATGCCAATGCCGGGCTGACGACCTTCACACTGGCGAATTCTACCCTGACCGGTCATACGGGGGCCGCCCTGTGGGTTCAGCGTGATTCGCGGGCTGATATCATTCTGACGGGGCCTGCAACGCAGGTGGTTTCCGGGACAGGCGTCAGCCTGCAGACCGACGCCGGCAGCAGCACTCAGGTCGTCGTCACGGACTCCGCTATAACCGGAAATGTGGTAAATAACGGCGGCAATACCCGCCTGACGCTTGGCGATGCTGGCAGCTGGACAGGCACGTTTACCCACCTGTCGTCCCTTAACACCCTGCGAAATGGAGGGGTTTCTCTGACCGGCAATTCTGACGTGATCGGTACTATCGTTAACAGCGGCACCATTGACCTGCGTCACAAGGCCAACACGTCAGGACACATTCTGACGGTGGGCGGAGATTATACCGGTAACAACGGCAATCTGATTTTTAACACCGCGCTGGGTGCAGATAATTCTGTTACCGATAAACTGGTGGTTAAAGGCAATACTGCCGGGACCACTAAGGTCGTCGTCAAAAACGCGGGCGGTACCGGCGCACAGACCCTCAACGGCATCGAGCTTATCCAGGTTAGTGGCAAATCCGCCGGGGAGTTTACCCAGGACGGCCGCATTGCCGCCGGTGCCTATGATTACACACTGGTGCGGGGCAAGGGTGCCAGCAGTCAGAACTTCTACCTGATCAGTGACGTGTCGGCGAATCCGGGCCCGGGTCCCAATCCTACGCCGCATAAAAATGTGCTTCGCCCCGAGGGCAATGCCTACGCCGCCAATCTCGCCGCGGCCAATACCCTGTTTACCTCTTCGCTCCATGACCGACTGGGAGAGACCCACTACGTTAACAGTCTGGGACAGGACGCCGTGACCAGCCTGTGGCTGCGGCAAACCGGTAAACATACTGGCTCCCGAGACGCATCTGGCCAGCTTAAAACTCAGGGAAATAGCTACGTGGCACAGTTAGGGGGCGACCTGGCCCAGTGGACCCGCAACGGTCTGGACCGCTGGCACCTGGGGGTGTCCGGCGGGTATGCCAATGCCAGCAGCAGCACAGAGTCTTCCCTGAGCGGCAATAAGGCCAGGGGCAAAATCGACGGCTACAGCGTAGGCGTGTACGCGACCTGGGTTCAGAATGATGTCACGAAGACCGGGGTCTACGTCGACGCCTGGGCTCAGTATAACTGGTTTAACAACCACGTGGAGGGCGACGGCCTGTCTCAGGAACGCTATCAGTCTTCGGGTGAGATAGCGTCACTGGAAAGCGGTTACACCTTTGCGCTGGGGCAGTCGAGCGCGGCGGATAATCCTTTGGGGTACTTCATAACGCCTCAGGCGCAGGCTATCTGGATGGGCGTGAAGGCGGACGACCACCTTGAGGCCAACGGCACGAGGGTGTCGGGCGAAGGTGACGGCAACGTACAGACGCGACTGGGGGTGCGGGCATATATGAGAGGCCGCAGCGCGGGGGATGTAGTGAAAGGCCGGACGTTTGAGCCGTTCGTGGAGGCAAACTGGCTGCAAAACACGAAGGCATTTGGCAGCAGGCTTAATGGGGTGGCGGTGACGCAGGCGGGTACGAAGAACGTGGGCGAGCTGAAAGTGGGCGTGGAGGCGCAGCTGGCGTTGTCCACGCAGGCCTGGGTTAATCTAGGGCAGCAGCTGGGCGATAAGGGCTACAGCGCGACGACGGCGATGATCGGCATAAAATATTCGTTCTAAGCGAGGTCGTGATTGCGTGAGCCAGAGTCCGTCAGTAGTCATCCACCATCGCAACGTCTCAACGGAAATCGTAATCCTGTGACGCTCCCGTAGCTTTTCTGCGGCAAGAGTTGTCCAGATAATGGTGACGTAATCTTGCGGAATATCAGTGGGATATCATTGTGAAGTTGCGAGTTGCCTGAGAGGCGATCGACCCTTTTATCTTATTCTTTACCTGTGCAGAACCCGGCAAATATCGTCCGATACTGCTAAGGGTGAGTGACGCCCCACGCGTAGGGGCCGTGGTAGCATCAAGCAGGGTATTCTGACGGTACTGATGAAACGGGGCTAAAGTGCCCCGGAAAAACTTCTGGCATACCTAGCGAGCAGGCATAGAGGTGATCTTATTGAATTGATGGAACAATCAGTAGATCACGTATCTCTATGCCTGTCTTATTTTACCGGCCCATTACTGGGGATTCCTCAGCGCATTGGGGCTTTTGCATTAAATAACGACTATAAAATCAATCTGGTCCACTAAGGATTGAGCCTGACTATCATTTGCCGCAGTATGCCAAACGTCAGGGTTAATATTCAGATATAAGGCCCGCATTTGGTTATCAGCGCCAGTTAAGGGCGAGCCGGGAGTGACGCGTCCTATGCTATTAGTCCCTCCGAACTGAAGAAAGTAATAACGTGACGTTGTCACGTTGAGGTGAATGTGCAGGTTCAAACTAACAGAGCCGGTTGACTGAACTCAGCAAAAAGCAGGGATTATACCGTCCATAAATAGCGCATGGCGGGTGAAGCTTGGCCGGACAGAACAGAGACAATTTCTCAAGAGCTCCCCCGCCAATGTTGCTGGAGGCCGGGCGTTGATAAGAAATGCCGGATGGATGAAAGCCAATCACACGGCATGGTAATATCGGGCGTCAGATGGCACTCCGAACCGGACCTTGCGTTCATGTTGTGGGACAGTATTGTCAACCGTTAAGGTGCGTTTATTCTGATGAAAATTCCAGATGAGCGTAACGGCGTCTTTTGCCCGGTGATATCGGGTCATGGGTAGCAGTGATGCGAGTTTTGCGGGGATTCGGTAGAATCGAAACGGGGAAAAACGCTTATCAAAGGCCTTTCTCAAGGATTGCAGCTTGTGAATCAGTCTCCAGACGGTGGGATGATCGTCAGGATCGAGGGGGCGGTTTAGCGCTTAATATTGGCCGCATAACCGGTGCTGGCCAGGTCATCAATGACAACAATATCGCAAAAATTAACCGTAATGGACCAGACAAGCCGGAAGAGGTTTTTCCATTCATTCTGCAGACAAATGAGAACGCTGGGCAGCTAGCCCTCATCGCTCTGGATAAACAACATTCAGGTGAGAAGAATATACGACCAGAGAATGAACCCGCTGTCATCAGTGAGCAGGGAAGTGCATAATCATGCAGGGCCGCAGTGGGGTCTTAAGATAAAGGAAGAATTTCAGATTAACAAGGGCCCGTTTAAGGTTGTCGCTGAGGCTTGCAAGAAGGAAAAATGAGATTGAACATTATGTATGCGGGCCGGAAAAGGGTAATAATTTTAAGCAAAATGAACAGGGAATTTTTTAAGGCCAAATTTGGCGGCCCAGGCAGCTAATAAAACGCCCCAAAATTATCTGCTAAGCGGGTCATGCATTTTATTAATTACGTTCTACAATATATAATAAGCTCTGGTAAGCGAGGGGCTCACCAACATTAATCAACTGAGGATTCTGATTTGCACACCACTAAGCAGGAATGGCTTTTACATTTGCGCCGCTGCCGAAGCAGGGACACCCTTGAAAAGGTTATTGAACACAACAGTTACAAATTGAACGGTTTTGACCTGAATATGTTTATGATTGCAGCCGATCACCGGCTTGCGGAAATCATAACCGGCAAACTCTACGATAAAGTGCCAGCCAGCGTCTGGAGCTATGTTCGCTGAGGTAAACGCGTTTCTCAAGTTTAAGTTGTTCATTTTAAAACTATACTGTGAACAGTATTTCTTTGTATACAGCTCGGGGCTGTTCAATAGATAACTCACAATAATGGTTGTTTTGCGAGCGACGAAGCCAGCAATAAAATATCCTTGCTACTGGGTAATTGTTACCTGCACTGAGCTTCGCAAACTAAATTTAATATTAACAGTCTGCCCAGGATCATTATCTGTTCATCATCACACTACAATGTGGTGACGGTATGAGTGAAGCGTCTGGAAAGCCTTTATCCGTTATTCTCACAGATTTTCTGACTGGCGACCATCATCCATCTGGGCAGAGGCGATGCAACAAGTCAAACAATGAACATCTTTACAGAATTTGCGTCACTTTGTGTGAAAATTTAAAACACTCATTAAGGAGAACAACTGCGAGGGTTATTATTGCAAGAGTGAATGTGACTATAACAGCAACAGGCGGGCGGACGTGATGTGTTATCACATCGTATCCGAACCGGAGACTCACGCTTTCATTGCGTACTATCAAATCCATCTGACTTTGATATTCATGCCAACAAAGAAAATAATGGCCGGCGTAATAGCCGTATCCCCGTTAACGAGGTAAGCTGAACAGCACCTGCTTAAGGTGGGACAGCTATTAAGCACAGAAAGATCATTGACGGACGATGCATTAAAAGTCAATCAGGCCGTCAGGGGCACGCATCCGTAAGGATTTTTGTTTGGGATCTGGCATGCACTTGCTGGTCAATGCGTAAAAAGTTCAGAGGCGGACGCGTGGGCTTCTGTGGGTATAATACCCGAAATGGAAACGTTCACAGAGAGCAGCGGGATTACTAGCAAATCACCGTTCTCGCATCCTGTAAAAAAATACGGATTGCGCGGGTCCACAATATTGAGTCAGCTGGTGACGCTTTCGTCAATTTTTAGCGCTGTGCTAAGCAAAGCAGGGTCACTGGCCTACCCGTCAGGCTTAGAAAGATATAAGGGCCAGTCAGGCTACGTTTTCTGCTGACTACAGTGAAGCTTGTGAGCCAGCGTTGCGTTCAGGAGCAAAGCAATCACAACAAATGCGGGGGAATTCATTTCTGGCTGACCGACACGGGATTAAAGACAGCTTCGCTCTGTTCAACAGAGCGAATAGAGATAATTTTCATTATATGCAGTCAGGTTTTACAATGTAATGTGCTACATCCCTGGGCCAGTTTTGCCATTCTGTCACCCTCTCGAAAATGGCTTTGGTAGCTTTAGATACCCGCGACGAAAAGACATCAGCGTTTTACAATCCTTTTAACGTAGCCACTATCCTACGGGTTGTCATTTCTCTGGCATACAGCGTCCGGATTTTGATTATACCTGTCGGCCCTACTGGGCTGATTTATTCATTGGCTGCTGTTAGAAAGTGCCATTACTATTGCGTGAAGTTCGAGCGGTTCTTTGATGACGGTAACGGGTTTTTGAAGAGTAGTCGTTGCGTGAGTTGGCATCCGGTTGGGATGGTTTTTTATGCATAAGAGGGTAAGACGTAGCAGCAATCAGATCAGACTGCTCGCTGACTTTTATGAGCATAAGGTCAGGCAGGTAAAGATCATCTGGCTTTTTGCGAATTCGCGAGACAGAGACTGCAACTGTTTCTCGTCCTCTGCCACCTCTGATTTTTAAAGCGTTGAGCTATATCCTGAATGCATTTAAGATGTTCGGTCATCAAAATTCCCTTCTGCGAATTCTTTATCAGACTTGAGCTTGTATAGGGTTAGCGATCTCAATAAGCTAAAATTTCAGCAGTGGCTGACATTCACGTCCATACTCATTAACCCGTGTCACTCGTCGTTCGGTTGCGGCGAGAGGCGGATACGTGACCGTTTTTTTATAGAAATCTCTTCTGCTTCTCAGTTAACATGGAATATGTTTTTAAGGGGAAATGATATGCAGGTGATTCGAATTGCTGGTAACTCGAAAAATTACCGCATCGTCAGTGCGCCTGCAATCAAACCGGATCGTCATCGGAGTTTGCACACAGCATTCACAAAGTTCAGCTGTCAACATACGACTTCAGCCGGGGGCATCAGCGGAAGGATTCGGTGAATTTCCTCTCTGAAACAGTCATTAAGTCAACAGACTGGTATTCCACGACCCCGATCTATTTCCATGCGGGAAGATAAATCCGGGAGCGGAACTAAAGTCGTAAATTAATTAATCACTTTTAATGCTCAAGGATTAAGCGATGCAGATAGTTAACTACTTTTGTGCAAGAGTTTTAAACAGCAGTGATGCTGCATTTAGTCTGGCAATGAAAAATAATAATTATCTTGCATTTGCAGAAAAACTCATTTCAGTTAAAAACACGAAAGTGGGCTGTGATCTCAGGAATATGCCCACTTCTTTTAGTAAAGAAGTCTTTATGAAAAATAAAAAACACAAGTATGAGACTTTGTTGAAACATATAGAAGAAACTAAATCGCCTTCATATGTTAAGTATGAAATTTTAAATTATGATCCCCATATTCCCAGAGCGAAAATCATAAAACAGAGCGAAAGCGATCATGTGTATTCCATTCCATTTAAAAATAAGAAAACTGAAAATGGTGTCAGTCCCTGGGAATATGAAGTTTGAGTAAACATTTCCGGGTGGGGAATTAGACAGGGGTTGCACTTTAGATAAGGTCAACGGGCGAGCCTTTCGGCTCCCCCGTTCGACCCGCCATAGAGGCGTAGCCGTACGGGACAGACGTAATCAGCTGTCCCTTCTTATTAAGGGTCTGCCTGGAAATGGAATATATTCTGCGTTAAGCCTGCATTTTGTACAGACTGCTATGTACTGATCGTAACGAACGGTATTTCCCCAGTCGCAGCTTGAGGTTTGTTCGCCAGACGTAATTCCCACCCAGGTTGATGTGTCCCCATCCCAGCGGAGACAGATGAGAAATCAGCTGTTCATTCAGCGGGGGCTCTTCAATTCAGAGAATCTATGGCTCTTTCTATATATTCGTGAGATCGCCGCAGTTAGCAATGTCGGCCCGCTGGCACGGTAGCTCTGGTTTACCAGTACCTTCTCTCTGATTTCCCCTGGTCGGTGCTTAAGACTGCTCGCGCAAGGGCATCGCGGGCCTCACTTTTATTCAACCCTGCCTGTACGCGTCCAGGCAGTGAAGGGTTCCGGAACCAATAGACTATAAACAATGCCTTTTAATGCGGCCAATCTCTCTCAATCACTTTGACAGACCATTCTGTTTCGTGTGATCGGCCAGCTTGTCCATCATTAGTGATGCTGTTACCGTTCTCTGATTCCAGGCGGCCCCCAACAGGTATGGGGGGCTGGAGAGCCATAAAGAGTATAAAACAATCTGATTAATCAGAAGCGACCATAACAGTTTCACAGTCAGCGAAGCAAAGTTGCAGTGTGGCGAGCTGCTCGGCCAGGCGATACGCGAACCCGTCAGCATCCTTATAAATGGGGTTCACTTCACAAAGGCAGTGATAATGTAATGGGAAGACTACAACCAGATTGAAAAACCCAAGCTGGAGTACCTGCGCGCCACACTTGCACACCCGACTGAGCAGGCAGACCGCGGTTAGCTGTAGGATTCGGCGGCCGCTTTCAGCCCGCTGACGGCGGACAAGCTGATGAAAGCAGGGGATCAGGCGCAGGGATGACGGTTCGTTATCCAAAGAATGTGGGAAACCAGATCCGCTCTGTACGCGCCTGCTCGCAGCGCCGCTTGGGTAAGGAAGGCGTCGATCTCTATGCGCAGTCGCTGCGCGTGGCCATAATGGAAATCCACGACCGCAGCCGTCGTCTGGACTTAACCGTAGCGCTGACCTTGGCGAAGGCATCCTAAGCTTTCCCTGTGAAAGCCACCTCATTCGTTACCGCGTGACGGAATATGGCATTGTAGTGCTGGGCGTCCTGCACCACACACAAGTGCGGTTCGCCATCTGCCTTTGCGCGTTTCGCTCCATTCCGATCGCTGATTACGGTTTTAACCGATCATGATTTTCGTTTTTAACCGATCACGGATTTCGCTCTTATCCGATCAAATATGGCATTTACCGAAATACGAGATCG